>Ga0307990_1001265_pt1 | contig 21499 bp, 18 predicted proteins | sample EllFjometagen129_FD_203168 | JGI IMG/M metagenome (GOLD analysis project Ga0307990, IMG submission 203168) | Marine microbial communities from Ellis Fjord, Antarctic Ocean - #129 | ecosystem: Environmental > Aquatic > Marine > Unclassified | place: Southern Ocean | collected 2014-10-08
CCCAGAAGTCGACGAGGACGGTTCCGGATGCGATGGATTCATTAAAATTTTCTACGGTGAGTTCGATTACTTTTTCAGACATGAGGATCTCCTACGTTATTTTTAATAAACCCGACTATAGGAGTTGGGTATCCGCGGTTCAAGGTTACACGTTGAACAAAAATTCGATGATGTCGCCATCTTTCACGAGATACTCTTTGCCCTCGGTGCGCATGAGGCCTTTTTCCTTGCAGGCGGCTTCGCCGCCGTACTCGATGTAGTCGTTGTAGGCCATGACTTGCGCGCGGATGAAGCCGCGCTCGAAGTCGGTGTGGATGACGCCGGCAGCCTGCGGGGCTTTCCATCCCTGATGGATCGTCCATGCGCGCACCTCTTTAGGGCCGACGGTCAGGTAGCTGGCGAGGCCGAGCGTATGATAGCCTTTATGGACCACTTGGTTGAGGCCGCTTTCGGTGACGCCGTACTCTTTGAGAAATTCATCGGCTTCTTCGTCGCTCATGCCGATGAGGTCTTCTTCCATTTTGGCGGAAATTTTCACGGTGTCCGCACCTTTGGAGTCCGCGTAGTCGCGGACTTGTTTCACAAGCTCGTTGTCTTCGACCATCGTGTCTTCATCGACGTTGGCGCAGTAGATGATTTTTTTGTCGGTCAGCATCGGCGATTCTTTAAGGAGCTCGTGCATCAGCTCGGAGTCGTGCCCCTCAAAGGAAATCACGGGGTTGCCTTCGCCTAGGTGGAGCAAAAGTTTTTCAACTTCCGGCAGGGTTGCGGCGACGACTTTATCGGTGCGCGCCTGCTTTTTTAGCTTCTGGATTCGGTTTTCCAACGTTTGGAAATCGGCGAGCACCAGCTCGGTTTCAATCACATCAATGTCGCGCATCGGATCGACAGAGCCGTCGACATGCACGACGTTGGGATCTTCGAAGCAACGGATGACGTGGAGCAGGGCATCGGATTCGCGCACGTTGCCGAGGAACTTGTTGCCCAGCCCTTCGCCGCGGCTTGCCCCTTTCACCAGTCCGGCGATGTCTACGAAGTCGACGGTCGCAAAGGTCACCTTTTTCGGGTTGGCCATCGAGGAGAGTTTGTCGACGCGCGGATCGGGAACCGGCACCACGGCTTTGTTGGCTTCGATGGTGCAGAATGGATAGTTGGCGGCCTCCGCGTTTTGCGCGCGCGTCAGCGCGTTGAAAATGGTCGATTTTCCAACATTTGGAAGACCTAGAATGCCGATACTTAGACTCATCGTGATTTTCTCCGTTCTAAAAAGGAGAGGGAAGGTATCCGTAAAAAAGCGCAAAGACCACAAAAAATCTCTCTAGAAATCAGGACCAATTCTTGACGGAGGTTAACTTGTTGGCATGGTTCGCTAAGTTATCTTCTATAAAACCAGTAATGGGCGAAGCCCGGTGAACGAGTTTTTGGAAAAACGTTCGTCCAAGAAGGCGAAAAAAACTGCGTGGGTTATGGGGCTTGTAGAGGATATGGAGAGCGTTCCTGGACAGTACTTTCAAAAAATGACCAGCACGGATGATTTATGGGAAATCCGCGTTAAAGCCGGATCTGATATTTTCCGATTTTTGGGTTTTTTTGATGGATCAAGGCTGGTGGTTTTATCCCATGCGTTTCAGAAGAGAACGCAGAAGACACCTCGGCAAGCTATTCGTTTGGCGGAGGAGCGGAAACAGGACTATTTCAGGAGGAATAAAAAATGAGTGATCTGAAAAAATACATCCAGAAACGCAAAGAGTGGGATCCCGAATTCGCCAAAGACTTCGATTCCGGGTACGAGCAATTCAAAATTGGAGTGATGCTCAAGTAGGCACGAATTGAAGCCGGGATTACACAGGAAGAGTTGGCGGAACGTCTTCACACCAAAAAGACGGCCGTTTCTCGAATTGAGAACCATGCCGAAGACATCAAGCTTTCTACACTAGAAAAATTCGCCGAAGCCACGGGGAAACGGCTGATGCTGAAAATTGCCTAGTTTTCTAAGGTTTGCCTCTTCACTTCGTTCCGCTGCTGGTCGCGATAGCTCCAGCCTCTCTCCCGCTGGTCGAGTGGGAAAACCTATTGTGCGGCGTAGCGGGTGGCTACTCGACAACCTCACAAATCTACTCACGATCGTGAGTAGATTTGTGAGGTAATTCCCGCCGAAGCCACGTTGGGCAGAACTCTTGATTACAGTGCGGCGTAGCGGGTGGCGGCGCGGATGGCCTCTTCAATTTTTTCGCGCAGGTCGGTGACGCGGTCGGAGGCGAAGGGGGTTCGCACCACCTCAGGGTCGAGCGCTTTGGGCTCTTGTTCTGCGAGTGTAGCGAGCTGTTTTTCGAGCGCGGGATTTTCCAACCCTTGGAAACGAATTTCCTGCGGGATGCGGTCGAGCAGGTCGCGGTAGGTTTCCACTAGGTCGCCCCATTGCTCGGAGGTTTCGTAGCGGTTGATCACTTTGACGGATACGGCGTAGTGCTCGTTCTTTTTGCCGGCAAGCAGGGAGAAAAAGGAAGCGGCCAGCTTCTGGGTGATGCCTTCTTCGCCGCCGACGGCGCGGCGCGGGAACAGGAGGAGATTCTGCTTTTCCATCAACAACAGAACCAGTTTTTCAAACTGAACAACGGTTTCGGTTTTCGGGGGGCGGCCGCCGAGCAGGCCGACCACTTCTTCCTGAACTTTTTCGATCTCGGCCAGCTTGAGCTCGGGGTCGACGATTAGAAAGGTGTCGCCGTTCTTTTTGTGTTCGTAGACACGGACCTTGGTTTGGTCGTCGCGGATTCGAACCTCTTTTTCGACGAGGATTTTTTTGCGCTCCAGCATGACGGTGAGAATGTAGATCGCATTCACATTGTCGGCGTCTTCTTTAGCGACCAATTTGCGCAAGAGCGATTCGGCGCTCTCTTTTTTGACGGCTTCCTCCGGCGGAACGGGTTTGTGGAAAATGCTTTTCCAGGCGCTGAGGCCGTGGTCGAGGTTTTGTTCGTCCCAGCAGGCGAGGGAGTAGTCTTCGCGGACATATTCGCCGTCTTTGAAGAGTAGGCGAGTCATGATTTCTTCGCGGTCAGCAAACGCAAGCCCTGTTCCGGTGCATACGTCGGCGCGGCGTTTGATCTGCCAGCTTTCTTCTTTCGGTGTTGCCATGAGTGATCCTTACGCTCGGAGTCCAGACTAGGATTTCTGGAGGGGTTCGTTGGGGGTGAGCAGATTCATATTTTGCTGGAAGTAGTGCCAGCCGCTCCAGACGGAGAGGGCGGTGACGAAAAGGCCGCCCCACCAGAAGGTGGTCTGAAAGTTTTCCAAGGGTTGGAAAACCCCGAGAAGCAGGACGACGATGATAAAGACCATTTGCCAAACCGTTTTGTGTTTCCCCCAGACGCCGGCGGCGAGGACGATGCCTTTGTCGGCGGCGAGCAGGCGCAGGCCGGTGACCATAAATTCGCGCGCAAGGATTAGCGTGACCATCCAGGCGGGCATTACGCCGAGCTCGACGAAGCCGATAAACGCGGCGGCGGTGAGTACCTTGTCGGCCAAGGGATCCATGAGCTTGCCGAAGTCGGTGCACCCATACACGGTTCGGGCCAAATGCCCGTCGAGCGCATCGGTGATGGCCGCGAGGATAAAGATGATGAGTGCGAGCCGTGCCGCGCCGGGGAAGGAGACGCTGAGGCAGACCATCAGAAGGAAGGCCATGCCGAAGCGGCTAAGGGTGAGAATGTTTGGAGGGTTCATGAGGGAACTATGAATTATGAATGATGAAAGATGAAGGAGGAAAAGAAAGAACCGCAGAATGTTGAACAAGGAATATTGAATGTCGAAGGATGGTTACTTCGTTGTTCGGAGTTCCTTGTTCGATATTCGACATTCACTTTTCTCAGTTCGACTCGATCTTGCCGGGTTCGATGAGATAGAGATCGGGAACGGGCTCGTCGAGTAGCAGGCGGGCCGGGGCCGTCTGCGATACGGGAGTCTCCGGCTTCTCTGCCGCGCTGCGGCGGGCGCAGTTGGAGAGGCTGCTGATCAAAACAATGAGAATGAGAAGCACCGCTACGGCTACGGCGAGCACGCGAACATCTTTCCATGCGCTGCTGGGCAGGGCGCTCCATCTTTTAGAAAAAAGGGCGGTCACTTTTCCGGCCAGAGCGATGCGGGGCAGTTTGACAAACATCTTTTGCAGATTAACGGCGACAGGCTTGCTGGCGCGCGAGTTTTGCTCGAGCTGGCTGGATTCATCGAGCAGAGGCCGTGGGCCGGTGGCATGGTCTGCAAGATATTCGTCCACCAGCGGGGCGGGGGCGAGGCCGAGGTATTTGGCGTAGAGACGGATGAAGCCCTTTGCATAGGTTGGCGCAGGCATCACCGAAAAATCGTCAGCCTCCATGGCGATGATGATTTTGGTCAGGATGTTTGTTGCGGAACCAGCTTCGGATTCGCTGGCTCCTTTGGCTTCGCGTGCGGCTTTGAGTTGTTGTCCGAGTGTGGCCATGGCATTTCCTTTGAATATCGAATAATGAACAAGGAGCCGCAGAAGGTCGAAGGAAAGAGTTCTCCTACTTCAGCATTCAAGATTCCTTGTTCGATATTCTACGGTTCACTTCTATACCCTTCGTCGTCGTCGGGGGCTTCCTGCGAAGCTTCTGCTTCGCTCAATTCTTCCTGCGGCTTCGCGGTGCTGGGGGCATCGGGGATTTCGCCGTCGAGATCGATGAGAATGTCGCGCGGACCGGTTTCGGTCGGCGGGCCGATGATGCCTTTTTCTTCGAGCAGGTCCATTAGGTTCGCGGCGCGGTTATAGCCGATGCGCAGGCGGCGCTGCAGAGAAGAGGTGGAGGCGCGCTTGGTGCTCCGTAGAACTTCCATGGCTTTGTCCAGGAGCTCGTTGTCCTCGTCCATCTCCGGCATTTCGACTTTTTTGCTCTCGATCTTCTCTTTGATCTCGGTGATGAATTCGGGGGTGCCCTGTTCGCGGACAAAGTCGGTCACACGGTTCATTTCCCCATCGCTCGTCCAGGTGCCTTGCAGGCGGACGGGTTTATCTTTGCCGGGTTGCAGGTAAAGCATATCGCCTTTGCCGAGCAGTTTTTCGGCACCGATGGAGTCGAGGATGGTTCGGCTGTCGTTGCCCTGTGCCACGCGGAAGGCGATTCGGCCGGGGATATTGGCTTTGATGGTTCCGGTGATGACGTTGACCGACGGGCGCTGCGTGGCAAGAATCATATGAATGCCGGCGGCTCGTGAGAGCTGAGCGAGGCGCACGATGCATGGCTCAATTTCCTGCTGCGCCACGGTCATCAGCTCGGCCAGCTCGTCGACGACGATTACGATGTAGGGGAGCTTGGCTGGAACATCGCTTTTCGGTTTTTCTGCTTCGGGCGTTTCGCCGAACATGTCTTCCTGTTTTTCGATCGCGCGGGTATTGAAGCCTTTGATATCGCGGACCTTCACCCTTTTGAAGAGCGAGTAGCGTTTTTCCATCTCTTTGATCGCCCAGCGCAGACCGAGCGTGACCTTTTTAGGATCTGTAATGATCGGCACGACGAGGTGCTTGAGATTTTCGTAGGCTTGGAATTCGAAGGTTTTTGGGTCGACCAAAATCAGGCGGAGTTGCTCGGGAGTGCGCGAGAGGAGCAGGCCGGTCAGTAGTGAGTTCATGCAAACGGTTTTACCCGCGCCGGTGGCCCCGGCAATCAGCAGATGCGGCATGGAGGAGAGATCGCCGATGATGGTGCGCCCACTTACGTCTTTTCCGAGAGCCAGTGGCAGGGCGATGCTCGGGTCGTGGAAGGCTTTGCTCTCTGCCAGTTCGCGCAGATAGACAGCCGTTCCCTTGGAGTTTGGAACCTCGATGCCAACCGCGCCCTTGCCGGGGATCGGTGCCTGAATACGGATGCTTTGCGCGCGCAGAGCCAGTGCAATATTGCGCTCAAGTGTCGAGATGCGTTCCACACGTACCCCCGAGGCTGGCGTGATCTCATACGAGGTCACTGTGGGGCCGCATTCGACGTGGGTCACTTCTCCATCGACGCCAAACTCCTCGAGTGTTTCCTGTAGAATTTTTGCTTTTTCGGCCGTGTTTTCGGTGGACGTACGGTCGGAGAGAGGGGGTAACTCATCCAAGATGGTCAACGCGGGGAGTTGATAGCCGGATTCGTCTACACCCGGTGCAATATTGACAGAGACGTTAGCCAGCTCGTCCTCCGGAGCCTTCGCAATCGGCTTGGGTTTGAGAATCGCTTTTGGAGCGGTCTTCGGTGTCGCTTTTGGAGCGGGAGGCGTGAAGAGCTCTTCTGCTTTTTTCCGTTTCGCTGGGGTTTTGGTAGCCTTCACGGGACGGGTGGCAATGGGCTCCTGTTCTTCTTCGCCGCCTTCTTTCCGTCGCGCCCAGAGTTCTTTCCCTTTGTTCCAGAGAAAGACGAACGGCGTGAAGGGGTGCATGTCCGTTAGTTGAAGAATGGCCAGAAAGATAACGGCCAGAAAGAAAAACGTTGCGCCGACATGCCCGATCCAGCTTCCGAGGGTCCGAATGGCCAGCATTTGGCCCAGAACCCCGCCCGGACTACCCAGATTGAGTTTGTCCATCGGAACGCGCCAGACGGCCTCCTGATATTCCATCAGGCTGGAGATCGAAATCAGTCCGGCGGCCAGCCAGCTCCATTTGGGCCAGGCGCGCTCATGGGAGCGAAGCGTCATCAGCAGGCTGCCGATCAGCAGGGCAAACGGAATCAGATAGCCACCGATGCCCAGAGAGGAGAGGCCCACATAGGCAAACCACACGCCGATAAAGCCACTCGGCGAAGTGGATTCGGGCGGGCTATAGAGGAGGGGGGAGTATTCCGGACGGTAGCTGAGAAAACAAAAGAAGCTCCAAGCGCAAAGAGCGACAAGGAGGATTCCTGCTGCTTCTTTTTTTTTGGAACGGACCGGTTCAGACTGTTTCGTTTTTTTTGCCATTCCGGCGATTATAGGGACAGAACTTTGCTTTTGAAGCAAATTAAGCGCATCTGCATTTAAAAATCACCACGACAGGAATGCGCGCGAGCTGGGGGTAGAGCGTGCGCCAGTCCGCGCTGTCGTACGGAACCTTCTCAAGGATTTCTTCTTCGCTCATTTCGGGGATTGGCATGGGTGCGGGTTCAAGAAATCGTTCGATCACCAGCCCCGCCTCATGGATCCATTCTGCGAGTTGAGAGATCGGCCAGTATCGGGCCGCACTGATGGCGCCATCGTCGAGTGCCATACGGACGTCGGGCTCCGGCTGAAAATAGTCGGGCAGAAAAACGCCGTCCTCATCGTCGCCAACCTCCAGCCATTCGCCTGCATAGAGCGGGTGTCCGGTCGTCAACAAAAAGGCACCACCGGGCTTCAGCATCGAAGCCGCCTCGGAGATGACTTTCGCGGGATCGACTGAAAAGGGAAGGGCGTACGTCGAATGGATCAAGTCGAAAAGACCCACCCCGTCCGTCGCGTTGCTCCGACCACCCCTCCCGTGGAGGGGATTTGATGTGATCCCCTCCGCGGGAGGGGTGCCCGCAGGGCGGGGTGGTTTTTTCAGTTTCTTTAACGAGTCCATCGAGACGCATTGAAAGTCGACCTCGACGTTTTCGGCCTCGGCCAGCGTGCGGCCGTGCGCGAGCTGTTTTTCCGAAATATCGATGGCCATGCACTCCGCGCCCTGTTTCGCCAGAAATATCGAGTTTTGACCTGCGCCAGATCCAATTTCGAGACATCGGATGGAATCCGATGTTCTCGCCGCGCCGGAGCCTTGGCGAAGGCGGGCCTGTAAGAGCTGGAGCTGTGAGTCACCCGGGAGGAGCGGCCCATAGTGAAAGTCATTCGTCGAGATGCGGGTTTCCTTTTGGTAGACCTCCGCAAGGTCATCCCAGTAGCGCGCACTTCCTTCGTCGGTGTTTCCTTTAAATTGCATTCACGCAGTTTTGCCGCTTTGCTTCTTTTTGGAAATACAAAAAGCACTTTCAGAATACCTCAGGTCTAAACATTGGAAATACCAAAAGCACTTTTGCTTCGCTCAGGTGGGAAAAGGTGTACATTCAAATCGCTATGAAAATCACATTTTACGGAACGCGGGGGATTCTGCCGCCGGGCGCGCAGACGAGCTGCGCGTGGGTCGATCCCGCCGATGGCGGGACAAGTACCGCCGATGGCGGGACAAGTACCGCCGGTGGCGAGACAGGTGCGGGACGTCCATTTGTAATCGATCTCGGCTCAAGCAATCTGATGGACGACCCGGAGCGAGTCGCCGCGCTCGACCATGTGCTGCTCACTCACCTGCACCCAGACCACATCGATCAGCTTCCGCGGTTGCTCGAACAGAAGCCGAGCTGCACGTTTCTCGCCCCGGAACTGATCGGCGGAGTTAATCAATTGGAGACGGTTCCTTCCGAATGGTGCGGCCTGCGGCTGGAAGCCGCTTTGACGAACCACCCGAAGAAAAACTTTGCTTACAAACTGTCGGACGGAGTGGTGACCGTTATCTGGATCGGCGACGGCTCGTACTCCCCGGAGCTGGCGGAGTTTTGCTGCGGCGCGGACGTCATCATTTGCGAAGCCACCATGAAAGAGATGCCGGTTGACGAAGCGGTTGCGATTGGGCATATGACACCGTCGCTGTTTGCAAAGCTGATGAATGAAGCCGTGCCCGGCCAAGCGGTCGCCACCCATTTTTCGGAACTCGACCCGCCGGAATTCACGGCCGAAGTGCGGAAGCATTTAAACGCCGGGATTGAACTGATCGCCGCGCACGACGGTCTTGTTCTCGACCTGTCATAACGGTCCAGCCTTTGGAAAAACACACGGGATCTGTTCGCGGGGGTAAAAGGCGGGTTCTTTTATTGTAGGACACGCTTCCCCGTAGGGGAGCGTGTGAATTCCATAAAGGGCACAAGCTCTCCGGCATGCCGGAGAAGCTTGTCCTATCGGTGGGTTTTAGATGGAGGCGTAAGATCTTCAGCCGGGGGTGTTTGGATTATTTCGTGTCAATGAGAGCCTGCAGTTTGTCGGCCAGTGCGGAGAAGCCGCGCTGTTTGGCGAAACTGGCGGCGGTGTCATCGTCGACATCTTTTAGCGTTGGGTCGGCACCGGCTTCGAGCAGGATGTCGACGACCGGAGAGAGTCCTTCGCCCGCAGCGAACATGAGCGCAGTGAAATGTTCTCCGTTATCGATGGCATTGATCTCGGCTCCGTTTTCGAGGAGTAGCCGGACGGCGGCAGGGAAGGGGCCGGAGGCGGCGAACATGAGGGCGGTGCGGTCGTTTCCGTCGCGCAGGTTAATGTTGGCGCCAGCATCGAGCAGGGCTTGCATGGTTTCGACATGACCATTAAAGGCGGCCAGCATCAGTCCGCTGTTTCCGTTTGTTTCCTTCTGATCGACCGGCATGCCGCTTTGGAGTGCTTCGGTTACTGCGAGAGTGTTCCCGTTATAGGCGGCCTCTGTAAATGCGGCGATGGTTTCGGCGGTCGGCGGCGGGAGAGGTTCAGATTTTTTCCCGCATCCGAAGAGAAGGGTGGATAGAACGAGAAGAGACAAAATGGAACGCATAGAAGACCCCTTTGTTAAAAGGCGGACCATAAAGCCGCCGGCTCCCGATTGCCAGTTTTTCCCGCATCAGTTGGGTTCCGGGTGTGCAGATTGGGATATTGGAGATTGTGTCATCCAACTACCACGATCGTGGTAGTTGGATGACACAGATGTTTTTTTTGAACAGGGGGTTATTCGGGGGATAACGCCTTGGGTCGGGTGTGGGATTTAGGTTGTTTATTCGCGGAGGGTGAGAAGGAATACCTTGTCCTGTCGGCGGGCTTTGGCGCTCAAGGGGAGTGTGATGACATCGCCGGGTTCCGCCGACTCCGCCGGTTCGCCGTCGACACGCAGTTCGTCGATTTCGGCGCGCACCGCGCCAGTGGTCGGGCCTTCGATTAAAATCGTATCGCCGGGGCTCAAACCGTGTTTGATCAGTTTGAATTCGATGACGCCGAGCTTGCCGAAGAAGTTGGAAACGGTTCCGATTTGATCGCGCGTTTCGGTGGCCTGCGAGTGCGCGTCTGCCGCCCAGTCGCCGAGTTTTTCTCCGCAGTAGTATCCGCCGTGCCAGAAGCCGCGATTAAACACTTTGCTCAGCTCGGCAATTCTGTCCTCGCAGGCGGACGGATCGTAGGTTCCATCGGCGAGGGCATCGAGCGCCTCGCGGTAGACGCGGGTGACGGTGGCGACGTAGTCGGCGGCGCGGGCGCGGCCTTCGAGTTTCAGCACAGAGATTCCGGCCTCGGCAATGCGGTCGAGATATTGAACAGTGCATAGATCCTTGGGCGACATCACATATTTGTTGTCGATCACGAGCTCCTCGCCAGTCTCTTCGTCGGTGACGCGGTAGGCGCGGCGGCAGGTCTGGAAACAGGCGCCGCGATTGGCGGACTGGTTGTACTGTGCGAGGCTCATGCCGCATTTTCCGCTGACGGCGACGCAGAGCGCACCGTGGCCGAAGAGTTCGAGCCGGACGAGTTCGCCGGAGGGGCCGCGCAGGTCGCGCTCCTGAATTTTTTTCCAAATATTGGAAATTTGTTCGAGGGTGAGTTCGCGGGCGAGGACGATGGTGTCGGCCGTTCGGGCGAAAAACTCCAAAGCTTGGAAGTTGGCGACGTTGGCCTGTACGGAGATGTGCACCTCGAGGTCGATGGAGCGGGCATACTCTATGGTGGCGATATCGGCAGCGATGACGGCGGAGACGCCCGCGGTTTTGGCGGCATCGCACAGCGTACGCATCTCATCCATCTCGTCGTCGTAGACAATCGTGTTGAGTGCGAGATAGCTTTTCACGCCCGCGTCGTGGCAGCGCGCGGCGATGGCGGGTAGATCTTCCGGCAAGAAGCCGGCGGAGCGCGCGCGCATGTTGAGCGTGCCGACGCCGAAGTAGACCGAGTCCGCCCCCGCGTCGATCGCGGCCGTCAGCGCCGCTTCCGATCCCGCCGGTGCCATCAATTCGATTGACGAGTGACGATTTTTGATTTTCGATTGGCAACTCATGAGCCATAGTTTCCAAACATTGGGAAAATTTACAACTATGAATACACAAACAAAACCTGAGTGGACGCCGGAGCTAGACAAAGAAAACGCCAAAGCGGTCTGGGCGCATGTGATTCCATTTTTAGCCTGGCTGTTGATGATGAGCCTGCTCGGCGACCCCTCGGGGATGCGCTATTTGTGGCAGACGGTTGGCGGTCTGGCGCTGTTGGCATACTTCCGCCCGTGGCGTTGGTACTCGCGCCCTAAGCTGAGCAGTCTTCCGCTCGCGATTGCGGTCGGGGTGCTGGTTTTTGTTTTCTGGGTCGGCCTCGAATCCGAGTACATCAAAAGCGCTTGTCCGGGGACCACTGCATTTTATGAACGCTACTTCGTCGACATGATTCATTTCGGCACGCTGCGCGAGCCGCTTGAGCTGGGCGAAAACGGCCTGCATCACTACGACCCGCGCACGACCGGCTGGCCGCTCTTCTGGGTCCACATGCTCGGTACCACAATCGTCATCGGTGCGATCGAAGAATTTATGTTCCGTGGCTTCCTCTACCGCTGGATGCAGGGCAGCCCCTTCTTCAAAAAAGATATCGGGTTCATGGACACCAAAATGTGCATCCTCGTGGCCGTGATTTTCGCGCTCGAACACAACGAGTGGCTGATGGGATTCCTGTGCGGACTAATGTTCACCTGGGTGATCATTCGCACCAAAGACATTTGGGCAGGCATCTTTGCCCACGCAATCACCAACGGCCTGCTCGGTTGGTACGCCGTCCACACCGGCGCCTATCACTTCTGGTAGCCAACTGCGGCACGCACATTATTCTTTGAGCAGGGCTTCGCACCGTTCTTTCAACCGCTGAAGGGGCAGCTTGATTTTCACGGGCGTTTTATCCATTAGGATCAGAGCGTCACCTGCGCCTTGTTGAACATAGCTACGCCAGCCGTTGGCCTCGCGCCACGGGATGCAGACATTATCAATCGCCGCCTTCGCGGTTTCTTCGTCCAGCCCCAACTGCGTGCAGGTGAAGAGGCATTTTTCCAGACTCGTGTTTCCGCGCTGGACCGCCTCGAAGGCGTAATACTCTGGCGATTGTTCATCCATATCCGCCTCGCGGTTTAAATAGAGGTTGGTCGGCGGCGGCAGGCCAGCTGGCTTCGCGTTTTCGCTGGCGAATTGCCGGAACCCGCGAATCAGAGAGATCCCGCGTTCGAGCTCCCCTTGAAGTGGCTCGAGATCCGCAAGGGTCACGCCCGCGCGGGCCGCGAGTCCGGTGGTGTTGTCCACGCCATCGAGCAGCGCCTTAATCAAAAAATCTAGCTGTTGTGCATGCATGCCCCTATCCATAGCGGAGCCGCCTCGCCACCGCAATCCCGTTGTTTCCCAAACCAGCAATTTTCAACATGAACATGGGCCGCTTAAAAGCGGGACACCGAACCTTAAAACCAGTGAAAAAGGTTTGTAGTTCTGGCATCAGCCGGTCTGGAGAGATGACCGCAAAGCCACAATGAGAATGGCTGTTTCCAAACAGAGGAGAGAACACGGATTTTTTGCGCCTCTATGCAATAGCGTTTCCAATGGCGAACCACTCCCTGTGGGTCGTTATTTTACCTGTGGTAAAATTGCCGCGCCCTAGGCGCTTCTTTTGGAAATACCAAAAGCACGTTCGGAATACCTCAGGTATCTATCGCTACGCTTTCGGGGAAATTCCGGTTCAGGAGGATCTCGGCTCAGTCCGCTCGCTTTGGTAAAATAAAGCATTTAGATCCCGAAGGAGTCCCTTGTTGAAATGAGTGAAGAGCTGAACCCCGATCCCGAAGTCTTTCGCAAGCTGGTCACGGCGACGATGCCGTTTGGAAAGTATGCGGGCACAAAATTAATCAATTTACCGGAGCCCTACGTGGTTTGGTTCAAACAGAAGGGCTTCCCGAAAGGGGAGCTGGGTCAACTGCTCGAAACGGTTTACACCATTAAAGCCAACGGCCTCGAATATTTATTCCGTCCCGGCGCAAAAAATCCTGAGCAGAAATAAACCCTTCAAACCTCAGGCGTCGCTTTCCGTTTCCGCCGTCGTGTTACGCGGCGGGAAAACGCGGTTATAGCGACGCGAAGCGTTGTAGCGCAACGAAGTTGCTTCCAATGCTTGGAAAAAACAGGGTATCTTTTTTCCAATGTCTGAACCTGAGCTATTGCAAAGTGCTTTTTGTACCCCAAAAAGAAGCGACCTGCAGGGGAGAGGCAAAAAAACAGCAAGCACCGGCTCAGCCGGTTCCGATGATTGGAAACCCCATGGATGAAGAAACCCCAGTGCCGACGACCGAAGGCCGCTCCGGCGTGATCGCAGTGATCGGGCGGACGAATGTCGGCAAATCGACGTTGCTCAATGCGCTGCTCGGCGAAAAGGTCAGCATTGTCAGCGACACAGTGCAGACGACCCGTAATGTGATCCGCGCGATTTTCACCGAAGATCGCGGACAGCTCGTCTTCCTCGATACCCCCGGCGTGCATAAGGCCGAAGGCGAGATGGGCAAGAATCTCAATAAAATGGCGCGCTCTTCTGTGGGCGGGGCCGATGCCATTTTGCTCGTGCTCGATGCCTCCAGAAAATCGTGGCAAGAGGATGAGGGTTGGATGCGTCGCCTAATGAAGGATGACACCCCCTGCATATTGCTCTTCAATAAAACTGATCTTGGAACCGGATTCATTGCGAGCTACAAAGAGCTCTGGGCGAAGGTCGCCGAAGAAAAAGAATGCGATTTGAAGCCGGTCTGGCTCGAAGCCTCCGCGCTAAAGGGCCAGGGGCTCTCCGCGCTGACCGATACACTTTTCTCCATCGTTCCCGACGGGCCGCATCTTTTTCCGGAAGAAATCCTGACCGATTATCCGCGAAAACTGAACATGGCCGATGTGATCCGCGAAAAGTATTTCGAGCGCCTTCACGATGAGCTTCCGCATTGTCTGGCCATTTGGATTGAGGACATCGAGGAGACACCGGCCAAATGGACGATTCAGGCCGTGGTTTATGTGGAGCGCCATTCCCAGAAAGGGATTGTGATCGGCGAGAAGGGTCGGTTGCTCAAGAGCGTGCAGTATCAGGCCGAAAAAGAACTGTCTGAGATGTATGGCGTAAAGATGAAGGTAAAGCTCTGGGTGAAGGTCGAAAAAAACTGGCGCAAGAACTTCTTCTTTTTGAAGAAACTGGGCTACGCATAAAAAAGCCGCTCCGAAGTTCGGAGCGGCTTTCTATTGAAGAGCAAAGGGTTATTTCCCGAGCAGTCCGCCGAATCCCTTTTTGAGGGCACCCCCAACATCTTTTACTGCATCGGTCGCTGCGCCCGCGGCCTCTTTTGCGGCATCAACCGTTTGGCCGGGATCTTTGATGAGATCGCCGGTTCCTTTTAGCGCATCACCAGCGAGTGCGCTAGTTCCCTTTAATGCATCGCTAACGAGATTCCCCGAGGCGGCAACGGCTTGTCCGACGCTTTTGGTGATGGCGCCGAAAACCTCGTTGACCACTTCCGTGATCGATGCGCCGTCTGAGGCTTTTCCAATGTCTTCGAGGTGGATGGTTGCCAGCGGAACGGTTAGCTGTTTGCCGCCGGCGAGTGTGATGCTGACGTTGACCTTCCCGTTTTCGAAAAGGAAGTCTTCAATGACCACCTTCTTGGCGGGGGCTTTCTTTTTCTTGGCCATTTTTTCTTCCGGCTCTTCGGCCGGAGCCTTCTCGTCCGGCGCTAGGTTTTTCTGGAGGGTACTGACGTTACTGGATCTCAGGGCTTGCTCATAGGTGATCTGCGGGCCGTCGATATGGATTTTTTTAATGACAAGGGTATCGGTGAAGAGCGAGCCCATATCCAGGTCGACCACAAACTGATTGAGTTCCATGAGGCTGGGGGTTTTGAAGCCTTCCGGGTTCCCGATGATCAGTCCTTTGAGCGTCACGTTTCCGGAGAACAGATTGACGCCAGCTTTCTCAAGAGTGATGTCCACACCCGCGACTTGCGGGCCGATGGTTTCAACAGCGCCCTTAATGATGGGGCCGAGGAATAGGGCTGCGACGACGAAGAGAACGACTAGCGCAATGCCAATCCCGATGAGTACTTTTTTGAGAACCTGCATAAGAACCTCCTTGTTAACGATGGCCATTCTCTTCGCCAGGTCGTAGACCGGCAAGCCAGAACTCGAGGTGTTTCAGGAGTGTAAAATAAAAAAACGCCCCGAAATTCGGGGCGTTTTCGTGAAGAGGGTAACGGAGTTCTACTTGAACTGGTTGTCGTAGTAGACGATTTCGTTATTCACCGCGAAGAGAGTGGCTTTGGCGAATACTTTATGTTTTTTGCGCGCGTTGTCGCATTTGATAGCGGCATTTTTGGCGGCTTCCTTAAGGGAATCGCGGTCGTGATCGGAGCCAAAGGCCCAGTTTCCGCCCATGTCGATGGCGACCACCATGGTTTTCTCTCCAGGAAGTTCCTGGTAGCGGAGCCAGATGGGATTAAAGGAATCTGGCGGTTGCAGAAGGGTTTCATATTTCTCGTCTGTGGTCGTGCACCCGAAGAGAACGGAAAGCAACACCGATAAAAGGAGCAGGTTAATAATCTTTTTCATGATAATTCCTCCGGAGAGTTAAGTGCGCCTAGCAAACCGAAAAAGGGTCGAAGAGTCAAGTCGAAAGCCGATGAGACGATCCGGCTAGTGGAGGTGGAGATCTTTAGGGAGATCCTCTTTGCGGATGAAGAGGAGCGGGAAGACGATATCGCTGAGGCAGCAGGGAATCCAGACAGCGACGAACAGGAACAGGGCAATGCCAACGCCTTCGAGAAGGCTGAAGGTTCCGGCCTGACCGCGCAAAATGTGGAAGAGAGAGGCCGCCATACTCAACAGAACATGCCCCGTGTGCGGGAAGTGGGTCTTCGGATACCAATAGGCAAAGCCGACTCCAAAGAGCGCGGCGAAGTTGATAATGATCGGCATTTCGATAATCCCGATATGCGCATGCGTATGGCCCATTCCCAGCAGTATTTCGCCCCAGTGGGGAATCAGGCAGTCGCTGAGCGTGGCGATGCCGATCGATCCGAAGTAGCCGATCAGAATCACCGCAAACATTCCCCCACGGGAGTGTTTCGTTTTTGAACGGTAGTTGCGGTAGAGCGATGCGGTCACCATCGCGCTGAGCACCACGTGTAGCGGATGGGTAAACTCAAATAGATCCGCTGCGCGGTCGGTCGAGAGAAAGTCCGGGGCCCAGAGGCGAAGAAGCATAATCACCGCAACACTGCCGAGTGCACCGAGCAACGTGAACGGTCCGTGATGCCGCAGTTCCTGTAGAACAATTGATTTCATGACGCCTATTGTTTTTCGATGACGGCGGCGCCGAAGGTGAAGCCTCCGCCGAAAGCGGTGAGGCCGATCAGCGCGTCTTTTTCCATCCCGGGCATGAGCTCATTCAGCGCCAGCGGGAGGGTGTTCGAGGAGGTGTTGCCATATTTGGCAATGTGGTTGAACATTTTTTCCGGCGGGCAGTGGATCGTTTTGCGGATGGCTTCGATGATCCGCTCGTTGGCCTGGTGCGGCACAATCTTGTCGAGCTCATCGACGGCGATACCGCGCGCTTTACAGGCATCGTCGAGCATGTTGATCATCTTCTTGATGGCGATTTTGAAGACCGTCAGCCCTTCCATTTCAATCTTTTCTTCGCCGCCCATGTTCGGGACGTAGAGGATTTTATCTTCCACGCCTTTGGCCGACAAAACCGGACGGTTGATCAATGCGTTGACGTCGCCGTTGCGCGGCTCGCACGAGAGGAGCGAGGCGGTGGCGGCGTCGCCGAAGAGGACGCTGGTCTTCGGGTCGTCGTGGTTGATCATCGGCGAAAGCGTTTCAGCGGTGATGACGATGACTTTTTTAGACGGGTCGTCTCGTAAAATATCGCAGGCGGTTTGCAGGGCGTACATGTAGCCAGAGCAGGCGGCGCTGATATCGTGCGCCTGCATGAGGACTTCGCCTTTTTCGGGGCTTAGCTCGCGAAGGACGCTACAGGCGAGCGAAGGGGTCATGGCGAGCGGAGTGCCGGTGGCGCAAACCAAGGCGTCGATTTGATCAATGGCAAGGCCCTCTTTTTCGAGCAGGTCGCGCGCCGCTTTCACCGCCAGGGTGGTGACGGTTTCGTCGCCGTCGATCCAGTAGCGGGTTTCGATGCCGGTTCGTTTGCGGATGGCCTCGGAGTTCCAGGCATCATCGGGGTCCACCAGCTCCTCGTTGGTGACTTTGCGTGAGCCGAGTACGGTGGCGATGGAGGAGAGCAAAACAGGCTTCGCCTCGGCCGCGTCACTTTTTCCAACCCCTGGAAGAGCGGCGTTGCGTTCGAGGATCGGCGTGCCGGGATTTTCTTCGGTGACCGGTTTTTTGATGAGATCGGTTTCGTCGGTGGCGATGCGAGCGAGCGGGGTGCCCACGTCCACCACATCGCCTTCGGCGAGCAGCAGTTCTTCGACGGTTCCGGTGACGGGCGTCGAGATTTCCATCGTCGCTTTGTCGGCCTCGACGGAGGCGAGCAGCTCGCCCGCTTCAACGGTCTGCCCGACGGCGATGTGCAATTCGGCGAGGGTGACGGTTTTGTCGGACGGGCTCGAGCCAATCGCATTGACCGTGACGGAGCCTTCGGCTTCTTCGACCGGCTTCTGCCAGCTCAAGGAGAGATCGAGCATTTCGGCGGCTTTGCTGAGTACGCTTTTGAAGGAGGGCAACACTTCGATCTGTGTTTCGAATAGATAGGGGATGTAGGTGTCGTGGCGTGTGACGCGTGCCATTTGAATGGGGACCCCCGCTTTTTCGGCAACGGTGGCGAGAATTTCCCCGCCGAGTCCACAGGTCTGGTTGTCTTCGTGGACGACGAGCAGCTTGCCGGTTTTCTTTGCGGAGGCGATGATGGTTTCTTCGTCCCACGGAACGAGAGTCCGCAGGTCGATGATTTCGGCGGAGGCGCCGGCTTCGTCGAGCGCGGTGGCGGTTTTTTCGCACAGCGGCAGGGTGCTGCCCCAGCTGACCATCGTGAGGTCTTTGCCGGAGCGGGTGACGCGGGCTTTACCGATCGGTACAAACTGGTCTGCGGCATCGTCGGCGCAGGTGACGGTGCGGTCGTTGATCAAATTTTTCGGGAAAAGGAAAATGGTCGGGCGGCCGGAGTCGAACGAGGCGTTGAGTAGGCCGGCGGCATCGGCGGCGGTCGAGGGCATCAGCACATCGAGGCCGGGGATATGCGCGAAGGTGGAATCGAACGTTTGCGCGTGGTACGGGCCGAGGCCGGGGCGGTAGGCGCCGCAGATGGCCATGACGATGACGGGGCATTCCCACTGACCATTGGTGCGCCAGTACATGGCCCCGAGTTCGGAGGCAATCTGGTTGAAGGCGGGGAGCATGAAGTCGGCAAACTGAATACAGGCCACGGGCTTTTTGCCTGTGAGGGCCTGCCCAATGGCGGCACCGACGATGGTTGCTTCGCTCAAGGGAGCATTGGTGATCTGTGTCGGGAAGTCGGTGCCGAGGCCGCGGGTGAGGCCAAAGACGTCGCCTTTGGGATCTTCGATATCTTCGCCGTAAAAGTAGGTGTCTGGGTCGGCGCTGAGGCGATTACGGATGACCGCGCGCATGGCTTCGATCATCGTGAGCGCGTCGCCGTCTTCGCGTTGCTCGTCCTGGGCGGGCGGCAGCGGTTTTTTTGCGGAGAGTTCGACCGTCGCGTTGTCGGCTCTACGCGCCGCAGCGAAGGCTTCGTCGAGCTCGTGATTGATGTCGTGTTCAATCGCTTTGAGATCGGCTTCGGGAATACCGGCGGCGATTAACTTTTCAGCGAGGTTGAGAATGGGGTCGCCGTTTTCGTGCATTTTGCGGATGTCGTCCGCGGAGCGATAGAGGGTGTGGTCGTCGGCGTTGGTGTGGCTTCCGAGTCGTTCCACCTCCATCACGACGATCTGCGGTCCGCGAGTTTTCCGAACCTTGGAAACCGCCTCGCCAAAGACGCGGTGCGTGTCGACCGCATCGGTTCCATCGGCTCTTAAAATGGGCAGGCCGTAGAATTCGTCGGCATCGCCGTCGGGCCGGGAGAAGAAGGTGCGGCCCGTCGAGGGGGTGGAGAGGGCGTAGCGGTTGTTCTGCACCACGAAGAGAACGGGGAGTTGCGAGCGGACGGCTTCGGCCACGGCTTCGAAAAATTCGCCTTCCTGTGTGCCGCCGTCGCCAATGCCGCAATAGACAATTTCCGAGCTACTTTTGACGGCCTGGGCGATCCCGACAGCCTGAAGCGCGTTGCTGGAAACACCGGTTGGAACGCTGAGGAGGCGGAGTTCGCGGTTACAGGCAAAGCCGGGCATCCGGCGGCCTTCAGAGGGCGAGCCGGTTTTGCCGAGCAGGCCGCGCAAAAGCATTTCTTGTGTGACGCCGCGGGCGAGGATCAGGGCGCGGTCGCGGTAGTGGCAGTGGAGCCAGTCGGTTGGGGTCAGGTGGGGCGCGAGCGCCGCCATCGACTCGTGGCCGGAAGAGGGGATATAGAAAAAGGCCTCGCCGCGCTGCGCGGCATCTTCCTGCACGGCATCGGCTTTGCGCGATGCGAGCATTTGGCGGTAGATTTCTAAAAAGAGAGTCGTATCGAGTTTTTGCATGAGTCTTCTTTATTATTTAAAGCGCCATAGTAGGGAGACGCTGGGGGCAGGTCGAATCAATTTTTCTGCCGTCTGCATCCGATTTTTTCGCGGCGCGGCGCGGGTTCCAACCCTTGGAAAAATGCGCATCGTTTTTTCCAAGGCTTGGAACAAATCGTTCGAAAAGTTCCAAGAGTTGGAGCCGAGCCACGCGAGAGTGGCAAACTTTTCTTCCAACCCTTGGGAAAAGAGGATAAAAGTATTTTATGGTTAAAACGAATGTAGAGATGATCTGTGACGTGGCGGAGCTGTCCGCTCTTTTTGAAAAGAGCAGTAGCCTGGACGATTTTTTGCAGGCGGCAGTGAGTACGGTGGCCTGGCATATGAAGGCGGCCGTCTGCTCCATTTATATTTATGACGATGCAACCCGCATGCTGACCCTGCGCGCGACGCAGGGGCTGAATGTGGCTGCGATTGGCAAGGTTCAGTTGCGTCTCGGGCAGGGGATTGCCGGGCTCGCCCTGAAGGAGTTGCGCTCGGTTTGTGCGGGGCACGCCTCAAAAAACCCGAACTTCAAACCGGTGAAGGGGATTGGGGAAGAAAAGTACGAGGCTTTTCTGGCGGTGCCGATTCGTCGACAGCTCACGCGGGTTGGCGTGCTGGTGGTGCAGGATGTGAAGAAGGATTATTTTGATGGGGCCGACGAGCAGGCGTTGCGTGCCATTGCCGGGCAGCTGGCCACGGTGGTTGAAAATGCCGATTTGCTGATGGCTCTCCATCGGCGGGAGGAGGTCGTGGCGCCGGTCGGCGAGCAGGGCACGAAGTTGATTAAGGGGCGTCCCGCCAGCGACGGAGTGGCGCAGGGCCAGGCGAGTTTTATGATTTCGGGCCGGGCGGGGAGATTCCGGGCCCCGGATTCGGTGGCTGAAAATCTGACGATGGCCGATTTTGATCGCGCCTTAAAGGAGAGTGAGCGGCAGCTGAAGGATCTACAGCGCGAGGCCAATGAAGATCTTTCCGATGTGGCACAACTGATTTTCAGCGCCCACTTATTGATTTTGGCGGACGAAGAGTTTTCGGGCGAAATCCGCCATAAAATCGAAGGGGGCGCTTCGCCTGTCGATGCGTTGGTCGACGTGGTGAATCGGTACATTGAAATTTTTGCCGCCAGCCCCAATCTGCGGTTGCAGGAAAAAGAGCATGACCTGAAAGATCTGGGTCATCGCCTTCTTGAAAACCTGATGGGGATTGGGCACACCCCTGGGGACTACAGTGGGCAGATTATTCTGGCGGACTCCCTGCTGCCTTCTGATGTACTAAAGCTTGCCACCGAAAAGGCTCAGGGGTTTGTGGTGCAGGGCGGGATGACCTCGCATACTGCGATCATCTGTCGGTCACTTCAAAAGCCGATGGTCATGGTAGACCCGCAACAGTTCGCGCTGTTTCGCGAGTCGTGTGAGCTGCTGATCGATGGGTCGCAGGGAACGGTTTATATCCGCCCCTCCCGCAAGGTGCTTGATGAGTATGAAGAGCATCGACGCGCGGTCACCGAGCTGGAGGCCGCGCCATCGGTTAAGGCGGAGACGCATACGGCGGATGGTGTCCGTATTCAGTTGTTTGCCAACATCAACCTGCTGAGCGACCTGAAATTGGCGGAGCAATTTCGCGCGGAAGGGGTTGGGCTCTACCGCAGTGAGTTCCCGTTTATCATTCGTAATGCATTTCCGTCGGAGGAGGAGCAATATCAGGTGTATTGCCGTTTGGTGGAGGCGATGGCCGGGCGAGAAGTGACGTTCCGAGCGCTGGATATCGGCGGGGATAAGTTGATGGCGCATCCGAGCGAGGTGG
>Ga0307990_1001266_pt1 | contig 21498 bp, 17 predicted proteins | sample EllFjometagen129_FD_203168 | JGI IMG/M metagenome (GOLD analysis project Ga0307990, IMG submission 203168) | Marine microbial communities from Ellis Fjord, Antarctic Ocean - #129 | ecosystem: Environmental > Aquatic > Marine > Unclassified | place: Southern Ocean | collected 2014-10-08
CTTTGATCTTACGACTATCTTGCCACGCTTAATCTTTGCTTCGGCTAATACTGGCAGACGTCCAGAGCGCTGGTTGCGATTGGCGGAAGATTAGTGCTAATCAGGATTTTCTTTGAGCAACTGGAGCTGGCACTAGATGGGTACAGTTTGGGTACAGATGAAAAACGGCTAGCTGGAAACCAGCTAACCACTTTATTTTATTGGTGGGTAATGAAGAAGGGAGAATGCGAATCTGCGCCTTGTGATTAATCCGGTCCCAGCACAAAACCGCACTCCCTTTTTTGTGTTTTGCACCAGTTATGATTCATAACGGTTATTTTAATTTATGAAAAACCCGCTGCGCCTTACCCTCTTGACGTGGCAGTTCTCCAGGCTTAAATACATCACCTTTTGGTGAAAAGCCTAAAGCCTCTTTCAATACCCTTTCGACCATAAAACCAGTTACCCCTTCTTCAGCCTCAACATTAATACGCACATCCTTCACACCATGATCATCTTCAATAATGATTTGATAGTGCGGTTTTACGCCTGGAATGGTCATCAGTGCTTGTTCAACCTGAACAGGGAAAAAGTTCACCCCTTTGACGATCAACATATCATCTAACCGACCGGTGATTGGTGCAATACGCACATGGGTGCGGCCACACGAACAAGGCTGACGGGAGATAACCCGCGTAAGATCAGCAGTCCTAAAACGAATAACGGGCAATGCTTCGCGTGTTAGCGCGGTGACCACCAACTCGCCCATTTCTCCGTCAGCAACAGGTTGTTGTGTTTTCGGGTCGAGAATCTCAATAAGGTAATGATCTTCCCACACATGCAGCCCATCGTGTGCTGAACAATCCATCCCCAAGGTACCGACACCACCGGTCTCAGTCATACCGTAGATATCAAAGGCTTCAACACCCAAACCAGAGCACACTTTTTCTTTCATGCTATTGGAAAAGATTTCCGCGCCAAACATACACACTTTTAGATCGGGCAGACTTTCACCGCTTGCCTCTAGCGCTTCAAGAATGCGGGTTGCATAAGAGACAACCCCTGTCAGCGCGCGTGTTTTAAAATCACGAGCTAATGAGATCTGCCGGCGCGTATTTCCGGCCCCCGTTGGCACCACAAACAGATCAAGGTTTTGTGCGCCGTGGTAAAAACCAAAACCACCGTTAAACAAACCGAATGACGGTGTTATCTGAATCACATCGCTTGGTGCAATCCCAGCCATGCGATAGCAACGCGACATACAACTTGCCCACTGTTCTAAATCGCCACGGGTATAAGGCATAACCACGGGAACGCCTGTTGAACCAGACGACATGTGCATCTCAATAAGCGTTTTTTTAGCGACGCACGATAACCCCAAGGGATAGTTGTCGCGTAACTGCTCTTTACTCATCAGCGGCAATAAACTTAGATCATCAATGGTGCGAATACTCTTTGGCTCTACACCCGCGGCATCAAAGCGCTGGCGATACTGAGCATTATTTGCATAAACATAGCGCACAATCTTCAGCAAGCGCTCACTCTGCAACGCTTTTAACTGTTCTTGAGGCAACGTTTCAAGTTCTGGTTCATAATAAGGATTCAATGTCATACCAAGCTCCTGCCGACGATAAATGCCATCAGGTTAATATCAAGAAATTGCGCTTTAACACACTGGGAGATCGCTTGCTCCCAAACTTCGGCGGGGAGGTCGAGCTCTGTCGATATCGCACCAAGCACCACCATATTCGCCACCTTTGGATTGCCGATATCTGCGATTGTTTGCTGCATATCAATCCACGCCAAACGGGGATAAACTTCTCGCAAGCGTGTTTCTAAATCTTGCGGATATTTACTTTGTCCGGTGGAGACCGTCACTGGAATAATCGCCTGCTGTGACACTACAGCAAAGCCATCTTTGCCAAGGTAGGAGTGATAACGTAACCCCTCCACCTGTTCTAGCGCACCAAGCACCTGTGCTGTCCCCTCAGCTATTAGGGGACTAAACACCTGCTGACCATAACGAATTTGCGCAATCACTGAGCCACCTCGTTGAGCCATGCCGTGTACCTCGTTGGTTTTTACATCAAAACCAGCCAGAGCGGCGGCGGTTGCCATCACTTCACTTGCCAACAGAATCCCCTGACCACCGACACCGACGAGAATAACACTGGTGATTTCATCTTTATTCATGATCACTCTCCTCTACGGCCACAAATGCATCGACAGGGCAAACCTGTGCGCACAGCCGACAACCTGTGCATTGATAAAGATCAACATGGGGGGTTGCTTCAACACCTTCAATGGCAGGACAACCCAACTGCAAGCATTTGCCACATTGAATACACTTTTCACTATCCACCTGTAAGCGTGGTCCTTGCAGGGCGCGCTCTTTCAATACGCATGGACCTTCTGAAATAATCAACCATGGTTCATCAGATTCAATGGCTTGCTTCAAAATTGCGTGGGTGTTTTTCACATCATACGGATTGATTCTCACCACGTTTTCAACACCACAGGCACGACCGATGGCTTCAATTGAAACCTTTTTCGTCGTTTCGCCCATAAGGGTACGCCCTGTGCCTGGGTGATCTTGATGCCCTGTCATCGCGGTAGTCCGATTATCGACGACGATAATAGTTGCTGCGCCACGGTTATAGACAATATCCAGTAAGCCAGTGACTCCGGAGTGGAAAAAGGTGGAATCTCCAACAATGCCAACAACCTTGCGGGGTTCGCCAGCACGCTCAATGCCGTGCGCCATCGATATACCGCCACCCATGCATAAAATGACATCGGTGCGATTCAAGGGCGGGAAAACTCCTAGGCTGTAACAGCCAATATCACCCGTTACTACCACATCAAATTTCGTCAGACCGTAAAATACGCCGCGATGTGGACAGCCCGCACATAGAACGGGTGGGCGGGCAGGCAGGTCAGAAAGATCTATTTGCGTTGCAGCAGTGATTGATTCAACCTCTGCCGCGTTAAGCCGCGCCTTGACCTCCACTAATCGCTCGGTTGACAGCTCGCCAATGGTTGGCACCACATTTTTACCAGCGCAGGCAATTCCCATCGCCTTAATATGCTCTTCAAGAAAGTTCTCTAACTCTTCAACCACCAGCAGTGAATCAACGCCATCGGCAAACTCTTGTAACAATTGATCAGGAAAAGGATAAGCCCAGCCTAACTTCAAAATAGAGGCTTCAGGAAATACCTCGCGTACGTATTGGTAAGCAACCCCTGCGGTGACAATGCCCAAGGAGCGATCTTTCCACTCAATACGATTGGCGCTTGACTGACAGGCTTCTTGCGCTAATAAGCCGAGACGCTTTTCAACCTCAATCCGCATTTCGCGTCCCCACACTGGGATCGGCACATGGCGGGATGGATTTTTTTCGAAACCGATGGCGCGCTTACTCTCACGACGCTCCCCCTCTGCTACGAAACTACGCGAATGACTTACTCGGGTTGTGGTGCGCATTATAACTGGAGTGCGATATTTCTCAGAGATATCAATAGCCAGCTGCATAAAATCTTTGGCCTCTTGAGAATCTGATGGCTCAAAAACAGGAATTTTAGCAAAACGGGCAAAGTGACGGGTATCCTGTTCGTTTTGCGACGAATGCATCCCCGGATCATCGGCAACACAGGCAATAAATCCACCTTCGACACCAATATAGGAGAGTGTCATCAAAGGATCCGCAGCCACATTCAAACCGACATGCTTCATCGTCACCACTGACCTAGCACCAGTCAGACACGCTCCAACAGCAACCTCAAAAGCCACTTTTTCATTTGGTGACCATTCGCAATAAATCTGATCTTTATAGCGACTGATATTTTCTAAAATTTCCGTTGATGGCGTCCCGGGATACCCCGTCGCAAATGTAACCCCAGCTTCGTATGCACCACGGGCGATGGCTTCATTTCCCGAAAGAAGTTTCTTCATAATAGCTCCTCGTATCTCTACCTTACGTTGATATAAAGTAAATAATGATTTAACCAGGGCGAGATTCTACTGAGTAATCCTGACCTGTGTAAGTGATGCCGCGCTAAAAGAAATAGCCATGATGGTTTTCTTTGGCGTATAGCCTAAAAATGTCGCAATATTTTAAGCCAGAGGACATTGTGCTGGTGATATTAGGTGGTAGAAAACAGGTCGAATTATGCGACCGAATATCAATTATTAAAAAGGTGGGCACTAGGTGGGCACCGTTTGGGTATAGACAAAAAATGGCTAGCTGGAAACCAGCTAACCTCTTGATTTAATGGTGCGCAATGCAGGATTCTAATCCTCGACCTCAGCTCCATATACCAATTTTTCCAGAAAACACAATATGACTTAAAGGGTGCTTAGTCAATACTCCAGTTGTTAAAACAAGTGATTACAGGTTTCTTGTTTTTTATTAACGGTTGTTTTTTGTATTATTAGCGATAATTCTATTTTAGATAGTTGCGTAATATGCTTCTGGTGGATATCTTGACGGGTGTAAATTTGTTTTTGCAAAAGTGGTTGTATCCGCGCATCAATGATCAATTGCGAGCGGTACTTTAGCTCTTATGATATGTGAAGCCGATGTTGCTTGGAAATCTTAGATTTTTTACCAGGGGAAAGACCAGTTTGCTGAGCAAATTCCGACCATTGGGACACGGCCTCGGTGACTTCTTGCAGGATGGCGTCGGCACGACCACGTTTCATGGACACTGTTGCCGCACACTGACGCAGATCATCACGTGTGAAGTTATCGCGTTTGCCGTTAACTGACATCTGATGGGCGCCTGTCCATACTCCATCAGGTTGATAGCTGTAAGTCACATCAAAGGCTGGAGCTAAACTCCAATGGCCATTGCGGTCCATTAAGAAGGCAATGTTTTTTACATGGTCGTCTTGGTTGCGAGCGACGATATTGAATACCATGCGCCGGAATTGTTCTTCCATTGCCTCTGGACCAAGTTCAAGTCGCTTGATTGTCTGCAACGCTTGTTCGTAGGAATTGACGCCGGCAATGTTGAAGTCAAAATGACACATGGCACCCAATGAGTGCATGTGCAGTTTTTTCCCTCTGTCAGTTCTATCAAAGCGCCTGGTCATAAAGTGCTGCCGATCGTTTTCTTCCAGCAGGCGACATTTGCTCATGGTGATTCCCGCTTTTTGGGCCATAAGGTAATAAGCATACTCAATTACCCCAAAGCCGCGCGGGTCTTCCAATTCCTTATCTTTGTTGCCGCTCACTCCATCAAATTTCAGTAGCCAATGCTCGAAGCCTGGATCTGTTTCGACTTGCCCGGAACGCACTTCATTGGTCTGCGAATTCCAGGCAATAACGGCCTTTGCTCTGGCTCCACCTGCCGATGTTCCGACCCGTAGGATGTCACGTAATGCGTCTACCTTTTCTGGATCTGTTCCAAATCGTGTATCCAGTTCACTGCGGTTGGAAAGGACTTCGGAGGCAAGGTTGACTAAGTGGTTAATAGAGATACTTTTGGCTTTTCGTGCGTGTGGACCCTTTACCGGTGCATATTCTAACGCTCCCATTCCACGGGTGCCGGTATAGCAAAGGCGTTCAATGGGAGTAAAGCTCCCAGGGGTTCGTCCTTGTGTAGCCAGCCACGCATCAATCAGGGCGTTTCCGAAGCGATCCGGTAACGAGTCGGCGAGTAGACCTGGCAAACCATGAAAAGTGTCGTAAGATAGATTGGGAAAGGTGTAAACTCGGTTGGCAAGGGGCATGGTTAACGGAGCAATCTCAATACCGCTGTGCTGGAAGGCTTTATCGTATTCGAAATGGGCTGTCTGTTGACCTTCAGGTACAAATACGGCGCCAATGGTTTTTTCCCATAACTTGACCTTGGCAACATTCATTCTTCGTCTCCCCATGTCCAGGTTTGGGTGTTTTTATGGGATTTTTTGCGTGAGGAAGCTCTTTGTCTCTCACCACGGGGATGGCGTAATGCATCCATGGGGCGGATCTGGGTTTCCGGAATAAAGGCATTCAGGGCATCCATTTGTCCCAGAGCACGCAGGACACGAATAAAGGTGGTAGTCTGCGCTGTCTCACCAGCCTCAAGCCGTTCAAGGGTGCGTTTTCCTATCCCAGCATTGGCGGCCAGTTCGGCCTGGGTCAAGTTCAGAGAGATGCGCAGTTGAGCCAGACGCCCACCGATTTCCTGAAGAACTACACTGTCAGTTGTTAGGTTGTTAATATGCATATCGTCATCCATTGCGATTAGATGGGGTAATTATAACACAAGTCGTAATAAAAGGAGAATATTGAACATAGATATTATTTACCCAAGTCGCAACTTGATACGATATGTCTTTATTTTTTACCCTTATTCGCTAGATGTGACGAAATAATAGTGGAGACTGTTTGCAGTGGTTTCGGGTTGTTCTAGGAGAGGTTTGTATGGAAGAGGATTTAGGGGCCTAAAACACAACTAAATCTGACGAGAATCAATTCATTGAATCGGGAATACGCACTAGGGGGGCGGTTTTTTAGATGCCATCGGCGTTGATTTTCACCTCTATCACCATCCCTTTCGTTATTACGTTTCAGAACATTGCGCCTTCAGTTTGAAAAGATGACAGAATGATAATTACAAAGATGTGAATCCGGGGGAAACGCAGTAAAACTAAAGCCAGATACGGTTTTTTACGGATACATCGTCAGGGTACTGAACGCGCTGGAACTCATAGAACCACATTGTTAAAATAGCTAATTATAGCAGTTACAATACGACAACGGATAACCTGAATAGCACTAATCTTCCGCTCTGGCTCTGTTCCCCGTATTCGTCATCCTCGCGCATGCGGGGATCCAGAGGTTTTGCATAGATTTCTAGACTCCCGCCTGCGCGCGAGTGACGACCTTTGTGGCAATAGCGGAAGATTAGTATTAATCAGGACGGATAGTGTAGATAAATTGTGAAATTTTTTTCAATGTAAGATTGGTGATCTTATGGAATATTGTGAATTAAACGATTAACCACGTTTTAAAACCGACGGTCAAATATGCTTCAATCTGATGCAATGTTACTAATTTAATTAGTTGGCACAATATTTAATTTAGGTAATAGCCTGTATTGGTAGCTTTTTATTTTTGTATGAAGCCAGAGGACATTGTGCTGGTGATATTAGGTGGTAGAAAACGGGTCGCATTATGCGTCCGAATATCAATTATTAAAAAGGTGGGCACTAGGTGGGCACCTTTTGGGCACAGACAAAAAATGGCTAGCTGGAAACCAGCTAACCCCTCGATTTTAATGGTGCGCAATGCAGAATTCGAATCTGCGACCTTCGGCTCCGGAGGCCGACGCTCTATCCAGCTGAGCTAATTGCGCATGAGTGGTTGTGTATAGCTTAGAATCGGTGGAAAAGCAACTGCGTTTTTGCAGCGTTCAGCGCTATAGATTGCTCAATGCTTTATCGAGCCGTTTCTTTTTTATTTTCTCTAGTAGCGTGGTGCGTTTGAGATTAAGTAGTTCGGCAGCTTCTTTTTTGTTGCCACCTGCTTGTATCAGCGCTTGCAGAATCAAACGATCTTCAAATTCGCTGACACGGGAATTAAAGTCTGTTGATCCGCTGTCGTTGACGAAGTTGGTCTCTTGCGTTGCATTGGCGCCATGAAGATATTTTTCCGGAACATCTTTTGGTTCTACCTTATCTCCCAAGTGTAAAATTGATAGCCTCTGGACTAGATTTTCTAACTCGCGCACGTTGCCCGGCCAAGGATATTGCTCCAAGTAAGTAACTGTTTGCGGGGCAAAAGTGAAAAGAGTGCGATGTTTACTGGTGCAAAAGCGCTGGGTGAACGTTTCTAGCAATATTGATATGTCTTCACGGCGCTCACGTAATGGCGGTATTTGCAGCGGGATGACATTTAGACGATAGTAAAGATCTTCACGGAAATGCCCTTGTTTAACAGCTTCCTCGAGATTCCGGTGCGTGGCAGCAACGATACGTACATCTGTTTTTATGCTTCTGACGCTGCCGACTGGTTCAAACTCCTTTTCTTGAATGACGCGTAGCAATTTAGCTTGCAACGCCGGTTTCATGTCGCCAATTTCATCGAGGAAAAGGGTGCCGCCATGAGCGTGTTGAATGCGACCTTTTTTGTTGGTCAATGCACCGGTGAAAGCCCCTTTTTCATAGCCGAACAATTCACTTTCGAGTAATTCCTCAGGAATTGCCGCACAATTGATAGGTACGAAATTGCAGCGGTTTCTGGGGCTTAACGCATGTAAAGCTTTCGCAACTAATTCTTTGCCTGTACCACTTTCGCCCTGAATTAAAATAGTACTGTCGCCATCATCACCTAAACGCCTGATTAAACCAAACAGTTGTTGCATTGAGGTTGACTGACCGATGATGTTTTGAAAACCGTTCCCTTGGGGAGTAGCTATGTGCTCTTTTTTCTGCGATTGATGCATTTGTATGGCTCGACATACAATATCGGTAAATTCTTGTTTACCAAATGGTGCATGGAGAAAAAAATGTGCTCCAGATTGCAGGATTTGTTTGGTAGGCAACGAGCTATCTTCAGGAATAATTAGTATTGATACCACAGAGTCGGCTTTTGAATTAATATCGCGAAAATATTTAAGACTGTTATCGTCATCCGTGGCCAAATGAAAAAACAACAGGGTGATATTGTGGCGTGCAAACAGATCGTGCGCTAGCTCAGCTGTGTCTGCTTCCAAACACTGACCGCAAAGCTCAGAGGTTAGGTCGTTGACAAGCTCTTTTCTGGTTGCGCTGTTACTATCAAACAGAAGAATGTGGGACACGGCTACTTCCAGAGGAGAGATTCAGGTAACTTAAATTGATGAAAACCATTGTCTCTGTTTGCCGAGTCAATGGCAAGTAATTTTCAAGTTAGTTTTGGTTTTTTCACAGATTTCTTCAACACTGGCCGGAGTGACTAGTATGTCTGATGCTCCATAGCGTACAGCCTTAAGAACGTCCGATCTGGTCCATTGTGGTCCAGCAACTATGAGAGGAGAATTCTGTGGTACTTCAGCACGTATCTTAATCATTGTCGCAAAGCTTTGTTCGTTGACTTTGGTCATGATTAGAAAAGTACCAAGTACTGTTTTTTGGCGCAAATCGTTAAAACTATCGGCGCTATTGAGTACCACTGTTTGATGCTCGCTTTTGGACAAGCTGCCGACAAAATGGGTGGAGAGCGGGTCATCATCACAGACGATAACAATGACCTTGGGCTTTTCTGCCGCGGGCTTTGTGTTGGTAGAATTCTCAGTGGTTTTTGTTCCGTTTGATTTAGTAGCAGAAGCGGAAATTTTATCGTCTGAGCTTTTCCCCTGTTTAATCGCTGTGTCTTGTTGCTTATCGTCTGCACTGGGGGTTGGTGTGCCCCAGGCGCTTTCTGCTGGGCGGGGAATCATGTGCAGTAAATTAACGGGGCAGATGAATGATACTTCACTGAGATCGCGGGCGTCACAGGTCAGGGCACCACTTACAATTAAATATTCTCCCGGTGGAAACGGGCTAGGATCATCAATTTGTACTTTGCTGGGGGTGAATAGCTCTTGATCGCCTTTTTTGAGATGAAATTTATATGGGTAGATATCATCGAAGTTTTGTACCAGACCGCCACTGATTATATTAGTTACTTCTCCGAAAGCATCAGCTTCATCTTCGCCAAATTCACCAGTACGGATGTGTTTTTCTATCTCATCTGCCGGTAACATAATCATTGTGCCGGCGAGATAGATAGCATCTTTCAGGTCAGTTAAAAAATAAGCTGTTCCTTCTTTGCTGCCACTGACCAGCATTTGGGTAACGATAGCTTTCTTGCCTGGTTTGGCAAAAAATTCTTTTTTGCTGGTATAGCGAGAAGAGAGTCCCTCAATGCCAATGTCGATGCCAAGCATGGTGCCGATTTCTTCGGCGCATTGTTCGAGTGCGGCGTGTAGTACTCGGTCTACTGTTTCCTTGGTGACTAATTCAGCTTGTGGTTCATCTGGCACTGCGGGTATTTCTGGAGCTGTTGCACTGTCAGATAGTGTTTCTTTTTCTGTCGCTGCCGGTGGTGAAGGTTCTTCTGGTTGGATATTGTTGCTAGAACTGTCTGCTCCTGCTCCTGCTCCTGCTCCTGCTCCTGCTCCTGCTCCTGCTACTGCTACTGCTACTGCTACAGATTCTGCGTCCGTTTTGCCTTCACCGATGAGCTGTGCCGGAACAATGACCTCAAGGTTATGCAGGGCATTGTCATCCAGTTGTATACTGCAGCGGCTGTATACATAATCGCCCAGGGGAAATATGTCGTCACTTTTAGGATCCACCTGAGCGGAGACAAGATTTTCGACAGCGGTGCGCTTGAAATGATAGTTTTGCGGATGGAGATCAAGGAAAACGGTAGTATAGACACCAGCGATTATATTAGCTATTTCACCGAAGGCGTCGGCAGCTTCACCATCAAAATTGCGGGTTTTACAATTTTCTTCAATCTGCTCCTTGGGCAGCATAATTAGGGTGCCGCCAAGGACAACTGAATCTTTTAAATCGGTTATAATGTAAGCTTCACCATTACTGTCTCCAGAGACAACCATGGTGGATATAACAGAACGCCCGCGACTTACGGCTAAGATTTGTTCTTTGTTCAGGATTTGCAGTTGTTGATCAGAAAACTTGATCGACGCGCCAAGTAGCGCACCAATCTCCTCAGAAAGCTGATCTAATATGGTGTTGAAAACACTTTCGGCAACAGCAGAAACTGACACAGGGCTACCTATTTAGGAGTTTTAAGTTTGAGTTCGACGAGGAATTCGCCTTCATCAAGGTAGAATGGAACTGTGATCCATAAAGCATCGGTCATACCACTGATACGGTATGAACGCCCAGCTAGGACAGTAGGAATAGCCAAGTTGATTTGAATCCCTTGTTCTGTAAAGCCGTCTTTTATGCCGCCCAATATCATGTTGGCTAACTCGCCGATAGTATCCTTTACGTCTTCATTTATTGTGTCAACATCAACTCCTAGCAGTGCGCTAGTGATGGTAAAAGCGACCTCCTGAGGACAGTGTATGGTGAGCATCCCTTGGATCTCACCAGCAAAACCGAGCATGGCGGAGATGCTTTTCTGAAAAGTGTAAACCTTTTCAGCCAGTATTGATCCCGGCGTTAGGGGCATCATTAGCATCGTGTCGAACACGGATTGGGTGCTATCAATGATTTGTTGTTGCAGATCTAGATCCACATTTATCTCCAGTTAGATAAACCCAGTAATATTCTTGGGTTTATTCACATTGGTGTCAATTAGTCATTCAAGGGATAACAAGGCATGGCTGCTGAGGATCTAGCAGTTACATTGCAGTTGTAATTCAACTAAAAACTGTCCTGAGTCGGTGTTGAAGGGAACCACAACCCGTTCGGCGTCGGAAACGCAGTCCATGCTGTATTCCGCGCCATGAATGCATGATGGAATAGACAGGGTTACATTGTTGCCAGCTACGTCGAGGACCATCTTAATGTTGCCAGCTAACATGTTGGCTAACTCGCCAATGGCGTCGGTCACGTCATCATTGACTTCGTCGACAGCCATGCCGAGAAAATTGCCGGTGATTGCCATAGCCACTGCGTTGGGTAAATGTATGGCCAACATCCCCTTACAGCTACCAGCTAGACCGATAACCCCAGACACAGAACCTTTAAATTCCGTAACGCTTTCACTTAATGCATTGCCTGGAATAATCTCCATTATGATCATTGTTTCAAATATTTCTTTGGTGGCGTCTACAATGTTTTCAAGTAGATTCAAAATTGGTCCTCCACGTCATATGTCAGTTGTCGCAAGGCATAGTTTATTAGATAATGCCGCTGAGAACCTCGTTAATCTTGTCGGGGGTAAATGGTTTTTTAATATTGCCGACAGCACCTAGTGTTTTAGCTTCACCGATAATGTCGGCACCGCCCTCTGTTGTGATCATAACTACCGGAATATCTTTAATGGCGTCGATCTCTTTTTTTTGACGTAAGAACTCCATGCCATCCATGTTTGGCATATTGATGTCGCTCAAAATTACATCAACTTTTTCTGTTTCCAGCAGCTTCAATGCTTCTTGACCATCTCCAGCTTCAAGGATTTCATCAAAGTCCAATCCTGCCTGCCGCAGAGAACGGGAGACAATTTTTCTCATTGTGCTTGAATCGTCGATAACTAATACTCTTTTTCCCATGGAAAGTGTCCCTTTCGTTATGTGATTGATTAATTGCTAAATAGGGATTTGAAACTATCTAAATCCGCCGTTTTAATTTCTACGCTTATTGGGCAATCTTCGGCAATGTAATTAAAAACAAGCTCTGAACCACCCTCGATTTCATCACTTAATTCAGGCAGTCCGAGGGCGAACTTTGTTTCAGGGGGCAGTATTGCCGACATAAATAAACCGGCAACCGTGTTAAGAACCTCAGCCAGTAGGTCATTGATGAGCCGGTCGTCTAATTCTTCGCGCTCCATGGCGTACATGTTTTCTGCCACTTGATACAATAGCTCTTTTGATGAGTGGAGTTGCATTTCAAATAATACCGGTTCTCTTACCAGCAGATTAACTCCTAGTTGTGGATGGTCAAGTTCCTCCACCTCTTCGGCACTGCACTCCTCAACGCTGATAAAAGCCATGTTTTCCAGAGTTTCTTCCATTGCCGCGGTAATTTTATCTTGTAAAGTTTTTTGTAATTCTTGCATGTCAGTCCTCGTTTGTTGCAAGTAGTGGGGCGAGGATTTTGCTTAGTATCGCCGGGTTGATTGGCTTGTTGGCGACGGCAAATGCCCCCATCTCCATGAGCTGTTTGCTTTTTGCTTCATTGCCAGCACTGGTAATTATCAGTACCGGCAGATCTATGAGTTTCGGGCTGGATTTTACCCATTTGAGTAGAGTCTCACCGTCCATAACTGGCATGTTTAGATCACTTACCAGTAGGTCAGTTTGGTGTTGTTTAACTAGTTTGAGCCCCTCTTTGCCATTTTCTGCTTCAAAAAATTCAGCTTCTGCTAGACCGATAATTTCCAAACAGCGCTTGATCATCATCCGTGCCGTGGCTGAGTCGTCGGCTATTACAATACGTTTCATTGTCAGTGTTCTCCCCCTGCATCTGTCATGGCGTTGTGTAGGGTGTCAAATCTTTCATTGACCTCAAGCATAACCATGGTCAGTTGTTCTGATGTTAAATCGAAATATTTTGTATAGTCCTGATCTAAATGATATTGCAGTGCGTCTGAGGCCTGACTACCACACATCATGGCAATAATGCAACCGAGGTGTACTGCATAAACTAATGCTCGATGCTCTTCAGGAGTGGCTGCGGGGTTATGGTGGTAACGTATTGCCGCGATGAGCGGTTCGGGTAACTCCCAGTTTTTAGCCAATTCGTAGCCTGCTTCAGTGTGGTCAATGCCAACTAATTTGCGTTCGCCAGCTAGGTAATCACTAACTTCGTCGGCATCAATACCAGTGAGTACCTCGTTTGAGCTCTGGGTTAAGAAATCTGACAGCACCGCCTTGCCAACAGCATGTAGGATTCCTGCGGTGAAGGCTAGGTCTTGATTTAACGGTTGTTTTGCGTAGGTGGCAATTTCGCGTGAGGCGATAGCTGTGCGCAGGTCGTGATTCCATAGCTCACTTTTAGGACTATCGTACCCCGCGAGTTCTTTATGAAATAATGCTGCTGCGCTGTCTTCCAGGGCAATGCTGGCAATCATGCGTTCGCCGAGATAGCCAACAGCCCGATCAATTGTGGTTACCTGATGCACCAGCCCATATGCCACGGAATTGACAATTTTGAGCAATCTTGCTGTTAGTGCAGCATCACATTTTACTATGTCTATTACTTCGCTGAGTTCATGGTCAGAGCTGGAGGTTAGTTGGAGCAGCTGGGAAGCGCTAGGTGATAATAACGGCACTTCTCTTATCGCAGCTAAAATTTCTTCTTTGCTGGCACGTTGTTTCATGTAGCCCTCACCAGTTAAAGCTTCCAGTCGCTACGACCCGGCGACGATAGCGTGATTTCACCCGTTGAAACGGATACAGAGACGGTACGACTGTAAGTGGCACCCAAATCTTCGGCAACCGCGCCGAGACCATATTTCCATAACACCTTTTTAATGGACAGCGCGTTGCGTTTGCCAATATTAAAGGTGTTGTTGGGGTCCATTATTTTTGCTCCACCGGCCAACTTGACAATAAACCCGCGACCCTTCGGTTCGCAGCCCATGGTAGACATCAGTTTTAGTAGCGCAGTGATGCCAGTGTCAGCAAAATATCCCGGACGAGTTTTAACCTTTTCCAAGTTTATTTTTGACTCCGGTAGCGCCACATGTACCATGCCGACGGTTCGTGTTTTGGGGCACATTAATATAACTGCAACACAGGAACCTAGGGCAAATGTTTTAACTATATCGCCTGGTGTTTTCGAGATGCCAAACTCACCAACCCCTAAGATTATATTGCTCATATACTTATTTTCTTTCTGTCAGCAGTGAAACTACTTTAGAGGCTATATCCTCTATAGGTACCAACTGCTCAGCACCACCTTTTTCGAAAGCTACTTTGGGCATGCCGAAAACTACTGATGTAGCTTCGTCTTGGGCGATGTTGCGCGCGCCTGCCTGTTTCATCGCCAACATGCCGTTGGCACCATCGGAACCCATGCCGGTCAACATTACCCCAACGGCATTGCGTCCAACGTGTTTGGCTACGGAGTGCATCATAACATCGACAGACGGACAGTGCCCGCTAACTTTTTCACCAGCATAACATTTAACCTGATATATACCCCCGGAGCGCTCAACCTCCAACTGCAGCGCTCCCGGCGCCACAAGAATCCTTCCTTGCCTGATCCGGTCGCCAGATTCAGCCTCTTTGACCTCCATAGCACACAGCTGATTTAACCTCTCGGCAAACATTTTGGTAAAGCCCGGAGGCATATGCTGCACTATGACAACGCCCGGAGCATTTGCCGGAAACCGTGTAATGACTTTTTTAATAGCTTCGGTGCCGCCAGTGGATGCCCCGATGGCAATGACTTTGTCAGTGGACTCAGCTAAAGCTTTACTGGATAGCGCGGTGGTTGATGGGTGCGCTTCGATGCGCCTGTTCTTCCAATGTGAGACGTTGGCTTTGGCGGCAATTTTAACTTTAGCGCGCAACTCCCCCAGCATGGCGTTTAGTCCCTGTGCCATGTTAGTTGTGGGTTTGGTGACAAAGTCTACAGCTCCGGCTTCCAGTGCGTCCATGGTGATTTGTTTTCCGCGTTGGGTAAGTGAACTGACCATTACAATTGGAATGGGGAACTGTGGCATTAACTTACGCAAAAAAGCCACTCCGTCCATGCGCGGCATTTCAACATCCAGAGTGAGGACGTCAGGTTTGAGTTGGATTATTTGATCACGTGCCATGTACGGATCTGCAGCGGTGCCGACAACTGTGATGCCGGGGTCCATGGAAAGTCCATTGCTGAGGATTTGGCGCACTAAAGCTGAATCATCAACAACTAAGACGCGAATTTCTGGTGCCATTAACCGAGCCCTTTCTGATATGCGGCTGGCAGAAGATAGCGAAACAGCTCACTGTCTCTGCCGAGAGTTTCAGAGTGACCAATGAAAAAATACCCTTTGGGTTCCATATTGTGATGAAATCTTTGTACCAGCGCGTTACGCGTTTGCTGGTCAAAGTAGATCATTACATTGCGACAAAAAATAATCTGAAAAGGTTTTTTAAAGGGGAACGTTTTATTCATCAAATTAAAGCGGCGAAAGGTTATTTCGCTGCGTAGCGTATCACATACTTGCATTTGACCATTACCACATTTTTTGAAGTACTTACGCTGCAGGTTTTCGGGCAGCGATGCAACCTTGTCGGCAGGGTAAATACCTTGCTGAGCTTTTTGTAAGACCTGCTCAGAAATATCTGTAGCCAGAATGCCAGCATCCCATCTACGGTATTGATCTCCGAGATATTCATGCATCAGCATAAGTAGCGTGTATGGCTCTTCGCCGGTAGAACAACCGGCACACCAAATACGTAAATCTTTGCGATTTTGTTTGGCTAAGTGTTCGCATACAGCCGGTAAAGCTGTTTTTTGAAAAAAGTCAAAATGATCTTTTTCCCGGTTAAAAAAAGTGTAATTGGTTGACACCAGATTGATTAAATTGCTTACCGCTGCGCCGCTAGTGTCATTTTTAAGATGTTCGTAATAATTTTGAAAGGTCCCCAACTTTTTATCGCGGATCATCTTTTGTAAGCGACCCACTAACAACGAGCGTTTTTCGTCAGTGAGATTGATGCCAAAACGATCATAAATAAGCTGGCGTAATAAGTTAAATTCCTTGTCAGAAATTGCCAGCATGGCCGTGTTTTGCTGCATATCCAAAGTGATAAAGTCTCCCCCAACCCGTCGCGATAGGTGTTTATCTCATCTCAACCAAATTGCCAACGTCTAGAATTAGACTTACCTCGCCATTGCCAAGGATGGTGCAACCAGAACAGCCGCGGACGTTGCCTATATATTCTGACAACCCTTTAATTACTGTCTGTTGTTGCCCCATAATTTCATCTACCAGCAGGCATACGCTACGATCTTGATATTCCAAAACAATGAGAATGCCCTCTGCCAGGCCGATGTTGTCTGGTTCTACATCTAGCATTTCGTGTAGGCGGACAACCGGGAAGAAGTTTTTCCGTACGCGTACTAATTCTTCTGAGTTTGGCGTAATGGTGAGGGCTTCTGGTTGCGGTCTAAACGCTTCTTTAATGGATAAGATGGGTACGATGCACCTGGCTTTACCGACACGAACTAACATGCCGTCGATAATTGCCAAGGTCAGTGGAATGCGCAGCTTGATTGTTGTACCTTGACCGGGCACACTGGTGACATCGACCTTGCCTTTTATCTTTTCCAGGTTCTGTTTTACCACGTCCATTCCGACGCCACGCCCCGATATGTCGGTAATTTTCTCTGCTGTAGAAAATCCTGGTTGGAAGATCATGTTGTAGATAACGCGATCACTTAAATCGGACCCGTCACCGTCAATCAGCCCGTTCTTGATGCCTTTTTCGATGATTTTTTCCTTATTGAGACCGCGACCATCGTCCTGAAGTATTATCCATACTTCCCCCTCTTCATGGCAAGCGTTGAGCTTGATCGTTCCAGTTTCACTTTTGTCCGCAGCCAGTCGCTCATCTGGAGGTTCTAGTCCGTGATCCATTGAGTTGCGCAGGATGTGAACCAGAGGATCTGTAATGGTTTCAATTACGGTTTTATCAACCTCGGTTGCTTCTCCAGAAAGTTGCAGGTCAACTTTCTTGCCGGACTTGACTGAGAGGTCATGTACCAAGCGAATCATGCGTCGGAACAGTCCGGATACTGGGATCATGCGGATAATCATCGCCATTTCCTGTAACTCGCGCACTAGCTTTCCCATTTGCTGGGCTGCTTTAGTGAAACTCTCTAGTTCCAGTCCGTCGAGATCAGGGTTGTGTATCAGCATGTTTTCGGCGATTACTAACTCACCTATAAGGTTGATGAGGTTGTCTAGTTTGTCCAGATCTACGCGAATGTCCTGTTTTTTTACTTGGGTCGCCTTGCCCTTGGCCTTGGATTTGGTCTTGGGTTGCATTTGCGTAGTTGCTTTTTGTTCTTTCACGCGTTCCTGAGATGATAGCGCTTGGTTGACATCCTCTGACGAAGCTTTGCCCATCTCAACTAATAGGTCGCCGATTGGTTGTTTCTGTTTACTTAACGCCTCGTCGATAGTTGTCTGATCTACAACGCCTCTTTCAACTAAGACTTCACCCAGACGTGGTGCTGGCAACGCCTTGAGTGCGGCAATGTGCAGATCAAGGTCTTCAATTTGGTCGCTACCTTCGCTGCCCAGAGAGTTCATCCCCTCGCGTAAAGCATCAACGGCCTGGATGAGAGTTTCAAACGGGTTGTCGCTGGCAAATGAACCACCACTTTTGACGATGTCGAGTACGTTTTCCATCTGATGACTGAGCTTCTCAAGATTTGCATAGCCAAAGAAGCCGCTGTTGCCTTTAAAGCTGTGTATGTTGCGGAAAATGAGCGGAACGTAGTCAGGATTTTCAGGTTCTTTCTCCCAAGCTAGAAGCGCTTGCTCCGATGACTCGATAAGCTCATCGCCTTCTTTCACGAATTGTTCAATCATCTCTGCAGTTATTTCTAGCTTGAATTCATCTGCAATTTCTATGTCTTGTTCTGGCACATCAGCTGTGTCTTGTAGCTGGGCGCTGTCCACGCCAAGCTCTTTTGTCCCTTCCGACTCAGAAATTTGTTCTGTACTGTCGACCTGTTCTGGTTCTTCCATGGCGACGTGAAATTTGTCTGCCATGATATTGCTTGCCTCTGCCACCCCCTCATCGTTAAAGCATTCATCTACGCAGTCCAAGGCTTCTTTCATGAAGTCGCACGATTCGCATAGTAGGCTGACGTGAGTAGGTAATAATACTATTTTGTCTGAGCGAACCATGTCTAAAAGGCTTTCAGCTGCATGGGCGACGCCGGTTACGTTGTTGAATTCTAGAAATCCGGCGCTTCCTTTCATCGAGTGGAATAGACGAAAGACTGCATTGATCGTTTCGTTGTCCGTGTTCTGCCCAAGCTCAATGATCGTTGGTTCTAGTTGCTCGATCATATCGCGGCTTTCTTGGGAAAACTCTTGAATTATCTCTATTTGATCACTGCTTAGCTCTTCAGTCATGGTGTATTCAACTCTCCGAAAAAAGTGAGGAAGTGGACTTGATTAGAAATCAATATGTTGCGAATCTGGACTTTTATCAGGCTCAAAATAAGCGCCCAGTTGTATGCTGCTATAATCGTGTATGTGTGACAATCAATTATTATAATGTAAAAAACAAAATTTCTGAAATTGTTTTTCATTTTTTTGTGTATTCTGCGGTCTGACAGTGTCAAAAAAATGACTTTTTGATGGTTTGGCTCAGGCGAAACGAGCAGGTGGGATTGATGCAAAGCTGAGGGGTTCTTCCCGTTTTGCTCCTCTATCTTTACTTAAAACTAGCTATTGCTGCCATGGTGTGTTTCTTGCATTAACAGTTGAGACTGCTTGTGTTTTTGCAATGTTAAGCGTGTTAATAGTGCATATTGGTACTATATGGGTATTGAGATATCAACAACTATAAAACAAGTCAATGGTGTTGTTTGAGTAATCTGGTAATAAAATATTTTCTTTTAGGCTGCTTGATAGTCAGCTGTCTCTGCCCCACAGATCTGTTGGCACAAGAGAGTTCCTCTTTGTTGTCTGTTGTTAAGCAGGATGAAATTAACATGACCAGATTTGTGCTGCAATTTAGCAGAATGCCTGAGTATCAGATAAAAACATCTGGTCAGCGTTTAGAGATAACCTTGTCGGATACTTCAGTGTTCGCTGGTGCTGATTTGCCGCTCCCTGATGAACGCTTGGTGCAGATGCTCGTTGGTCAGTCAAAAAACAAATTGGTGTTGTCTTTTCTGTTGCGTCGACCGCCTTATTTTGTCAATGGAGTGAAGGACGAAAAGTATAACCGGATTAGCATTGATGTACACTGGAAGGCTGGGCAAAAAAGGACTCGCCCGGCAATAGCCCGTAGCATGCCTGGCCAGCCGTCAGTTGTTGATAGTGGTGGTGTTATCCGTCGCGCCATCTCATCTAAGTACCGGGGGCGGTGGCTGGAATTCTTTGTTGAATATGAGCCGCAGGTGCAGTTGCAAGTGCCAATAACCTACACGGTTGCTCCGTTTCCCTGTTTGGCGCTGTTTGAAGATGTCGACAAGTTATTGCCGCTTGAGGTATTAGGCTTAGCGCAGCAAGGGAAGTGGCAGGCTGCTTTTAACGCCCTGTATCATGTTGGTTTAGATGGTGTGCAAGGAGCTGATAACGTTCGCTTGCTGCTGGTTCGCGCGGATATACAATATAGAGCTGGTAAAGTAGAAGACGTACAACGTTATATAAAGCAGGCAAGTGATGGTCTTGGCAAGTTGCCTACTGTTGACGAAGCATTATCTGGTAGTTTGGATTTACAGCGGGTCTATGAAATGAGTGTTGCCAGCTCAACTTCGTATGAGTTCTCGGCTGAACTTGATGCTTTTGAGCATAGTTATCCACCACCGGCACAGCTATATTTTGACTTGCTGCAGGCAGAAGTGGCAATTGCGGTGGGAGATTTTGAGCGCAGTCGTGCGGCTCTTGATGCAGGGTTGCTCGTCGGTGTCGGTAGTCTAGAGCCATATTATCGTTTGCACCGCGCCGACTTGACTTTTCTACGCGGGGACATGAGCGGCGCTGTCGAACAATACATGGCAGTAGATGAACTTTTCAAGAGTATCCTGGGGGATGATTCATTACTGCCACCGTTTTCACTGGCAAATTATGCCGTGAGTTTGTATCGAACCCGGAAATATGATGACGCTATTGAAAAATTAAAGCAGTTGCTGCCCGTTATCTCAGGTAGTGAAGAGCTGGATATGACGCGCTATATTATGGCTTTGGCACTTATTCATCGTGGGGACCGGGATGAAGGCTACGATTTATTGCATCAGATAGCATCAGGAACCGTTGGCTCAAGTCTGGCTAAAGGCAAGATTGCCGACATGGGGATGCAAGTTGCCGATATTTATAGCCGCCGTCGCGCGGTAGAAGAATACGCATACCTTGGTGACGAGTTGGTAGATCGTGAATTACGTGCGGAGATGCAGTTTAAACACGCGCTGGCGTTGCATATCATGGGCGGAGATTTAGCGGCAATTGATGAATTGGAGCAGTTCCTGCGCAATGATCATTTAAGTGCTCTCAGGGTACATGCACAAGCGTTATTGGCGGAGCTGTTGCCGACGGCAATTCACAACCTCGTTGCTAGTGAGAAATATTATGCTGCTTTGTTGTTGGTGGAAAAAAATCGTGATCTGCTGGTTGCTACCAGTAGGGATTTTAGTTTTTTGATTGAACTGGGCCAAGTGTTTACCAGTATGGAATATGCAGGTAGTGCAGAGCGCCTGTATCTGTATTTATTAGATGTGAACGATATTGGTGATAAACAAGAGCTGGTTTTTGCGCCGTTATTAGTGTCGCTAAAGCAACAGGGACGCTATGACAAGGTGATCGAATATGCTCAGCGTTATTTTAGTGCTTATCCGCAGGGCAAAAATCGCGCTGCTGTGTTCTTGCTGCAGCTGCAAGCCTTGTTGTCCACAGGCGATGGAGCAGAGGTTATGACTCAGTTGCAGCAGGAGAACCGTCCACATTCAGTGGAGATAGATCGTTTGGCGGCTAAATTGGCGTGGGAACATAATCTGGTGGCGATGGCACGGCAAAATATCGATGCAGTGGTTGGTGATGATTTTAGCAGTGCATCTCCTGGCGATCAGATGTTACAGGCTGAAATACTGTTATTACAGGGTGAACTCAGTGCAGCATTGCAGCGTTACCACAATCTGGGCAGTGTGCCCGGGTTTGCCGATCAAGCACATTATCGTGAAGCGAGTAT
>Ga0307990_1001267_pt1 | contig 21496 bp, 23 predicted proteins | sample EllFjometagen129_FD_203168 | JGI IMG/M metagenome (GOLD analysis project Ga0307990, IMG submission 203168) | Marine microbial communities from Ellis Fjord, Antarctic Ocean - #129 | ecosystem: Environmental > Aquatic > Marine > Unclassified | place: Southern Ocean | collected 2014-10-08
ATGCATGAAAAGCCTCCTTTTTTGATCGGTATTTTCTTGGTGGAAATTACCAGTCATCATAGAGGCTTTTCTGCATTAAGTCAATGTTTTTATTGAGTTTTTACCATATCTTGGCAACACCTTTTATTGGAGATAACCTCATTATAAATTGAATTGTCTGGACTGATATGGATGTTATTATAACCAATCTCCTTTGCTTCCTAAATCCTTTCAGCCTGCACCAAAACTGCTTGCAAAAGATGAAAAATGCATTATGAAATCGTTCACCAGGAAATGGCAATTTGCGGATGAACACTATTTTTTTCTCTGCCAGCCATCTTCTCCGGTGAGGGGAACGAAGGAACAGAGGAATAGTTCACTGGTTTCCAGTTTGTTATCCACTTTTTTGATTACGGTAAGCATCTGGTAGCCGAGAGGACCTACAGGGATTACCAACCGGCCGTTATCAGCCAGCTGTTCGGTCAAGGCTTTGGGTGTATGAGGTGCCCCGGCGGTTACGATGATGGCATCGTAAAGGGCTTTGGGTGGATATCCAAGACTTCCATCACCAACAATGATATGGATGTTATTATAACCAATCTCCTTTAGTATTTTTGCCGCGTTTTCTGCCAGATTCTGATAAATTTCCATGGAAACCACTTCGTCAGCCAGTTCTGCCAGCACTGCTGTCTGGTAACCGGAGCCGGTCCCGATTTCCAGCACTTTTTTGCCGGGTCTGATAAGGTCCAACTGCTCAGTCATGGCCGCAACCATGTATGGCTGGGAAATAGTCTGGCCTTTGCCGATCGGCAGGGGGTGGTCACAGTAGGCATCGCCGCGCATTTCGAGAGGGACAAAGCGGTGTCGCTCAACCTTTCCCATGGCTTTCAGGACCCATGGGTCAGAAATTCCCCTGGGGATGAGCTGTTTTTTTACCATTTCTTCCCGTAGTTCTTTGTAGTCCATTTTTTTCTCCTATAGTTCCGGGGACAGTATACGTAACTATCCGGTTCATCTATCCGTAAGTATAATAGAATTTACTGTCGCGTCAATTTCAATTCAGGGGGGACAGAATAGATAACTATCAGATAATTCAATATACTGTCCCCGGAATTCCACTGTCTTGCTTTTTATTCCGAATGGTGATAATTTTTTAACGTCATAATTTTTATATATATTCAGTTTTCATCTAACGATTTTTCCGGTGATTTTTATGAGTGATAACTCCCTGCAACAGTGGGATTATCCGCTATTGCAGAAGGCCCTCGACAGTATTGCAGATTCCATCTATATTATCAATAGACGCTACCAGATAGTCTGCCTGAACCAGGCTGCCAGTCGTCGGGTTGATAAGGAGAACTCAGCAATTATCGGGAACCAGTGCCATCGGATGATTTTTGACCAGGCGGTGTCATGCCCTTTTTGCCGGTTGGATATGGTATTTGCGGCTGGTGAAAGTGAAAAAACAAATTTTAGTCTTTTGGATACCGATGGTCGAAATCATGTTTTTGAGCTTTCTTTTTATCCCATTTTGAAACCGGGATGTCAGTTTGAAGTCTGCATGGTTATGTTTCGGGATATTACGGAAAATGTTGGATTGTTTTCTGAAATTTCACGTCTGAAGGGATTGGCAGCCATGGGTGAATATGCGGCTGAGCTTACTCATGAAATTCGTAATCCGCTTAATTCCATCGAGATTCAGATGATGTTATTGAAAAGGGTGATGCAGGGTCTGCCAGAGGATGCTCAGCATGAAGTCAATGGAATTATAGACGTTGTCAGATTAGAGAATCAGCGCTTGAATCTGCTGGCCAGTGATTTTCTGCTGATGAAAAAATCCCGGGAACTTTCACTGACGATAGTGGATATTAATGTACTACTGTCAGAAGTTGTCAGCCTGCTGAAGCTGGAAGCGGACCGTGAGGAGGTATCCGTTGAGCTGTTATTTTCGATGCCGCATAATCTGGTGCGAGGGGACCGGGACAAACTGAAACAGGCATTTGTCAACCTGGTAAAAAATGGTATTGAGGCATTGGTGGGGCAAGGAAATGGCAGGATTGATATTATGGTCGCCAGGGACAAGAACCACATAATTATCGATTTTATTGATACTGGTCCGGGTATACCTTATGCGGAACAATTGAAAATATTTAATTTGTTTTATACTACGAAATCCACCGGTACAGGTATTGGACTGCACCTGTGTCGGGATATTGTCGAAGCCCATGGTGGAGAGATCTCTTTTGTAAGTGATGAAAACGGAACAACATTCAAGATTAAGCTTCCTCAGACGGAGTTATCAGAAGATGGATAAACCGCGAATTCTGGTTGTGGATGATGAATCCCGGGCAGTGGCTGGCCTGGTTTCCCTGCTTCAGCATGATGGTTACTCGGCAGAAGGACTCAGTAACCCCCAAAAAGCGCTTGAACGACTGCAAAGCGGTGGAATTGATGTCCTGCTTTCGGATTTGAAGATGCCTGGAATGAGTGGACTGGAATTATTGCAGCAGGCAAAAAACATGATACCTTCTCTCAATGTGGTCATGATCACTGGCCAGGGAAGCGTTGATGATGCCGTTATGGCCATGAAACAGGGAGCTGAAGATTACCTGACTAAACCGGTTAATATTGATGAACTGGAGATAATCCTGGAACGTATCAGGGATAAAATTTCCCTGCTTCACCAGAATCAGGCCTGGCGGGCTTCGTGGCAAAAACAATTCAGCCGGGAAGGTTTTATTGGCCGGACCCCACAGATGGAGCGGCTTTTCCATACCATTCAGGAAGTGGCGGCGACTTCTGCCACTGTTCTTATTGAAGGAGCAACCGGGACTGGAAAGGAACTGGTTGCCAATTCACTGCATGCATTAAGCCTGAGGGCTGATAAGCCGTTAGTCGCGGTTAACTGTGCGGCTCTTACTGAAGGCCTGTTGGAAAGTGAATTATTTGGCCATGTACGCGGGGCCTTTACCGGGGCGATAAGGGATAAGCGGGGGAAGTTCGCCCTTGCCGATGGTGGAACACTTTTTCTCGATGAGATTGGGGAGATGCCGTTTGCGATTCAGGCAAAGTTGTTACGGGTTCTGGTATCGGGAGAGTATCAGCGGGTTGGAGGTGAACAAACCCATTATGCAGATGTCCGGATTATCGCGGCCACCAATAAAAAACTGCGGCAGGAGGTTGAACAGGGTCGATTCCGGGAAGACCTTTACTATCGACTGAATGTGGTGCTTATTTCTCTGCCTTTACTTCGCGAACGAGTTGAGGATATCCCTTTACTGGTAAAATACTTTATTGACCAGGCAGCGTCCAGGGATCAGCAATTGCCTCTTTATCCTGATGCTGAAATTTATCGGCTGCTGCAGAATTATTCCTGGCCGGGTAATGTCAGGGAGTTGGAAAATGTTATTGAGCGGGCTTTGATCTATTCCAAAGGACGTGCCATTCAAGCAACCGAATTGGAACTGCCATCTCAGGATGCAACCCCATTGACGATGAAAGATCGTTTATCCTCCAGCGATGGCTATGAAGGGATAACTCTAAAGGAAATGGAAAAAAGAATGATCCTCAGTGCTTTGGAAAGAACAAAGAATAAACGCCAGGCAGCCAGGGAACTGGGTGTCAGCGTCCGTAAAATTGAATATAGGTTGAAAGAATGGGGGATAAATAAATAACCCTAAAGTTTTTGGACCACTGGGCGAATAACGAAGCAGTGTGGAGAGAAGTAGTAGTTTTTGAGTAAACACTAACCAATACTATGGAGTTGCCTTGCCATGGTGGACTTTATCATCCCGTCAATTATGCCAAATCCCCCGGTTTCTTTTGGGAAAAGTCAAACAAACAAGAGTATACTACGGGGTAAAATCCTGGCTACCCGCAAGGGACGACGACGTCAACGTCGCTATTCAATCAGCAGATATGGCGGTGATGAGCGGCGTCGCTTCAGGGAGAAACGGCACAATGTGTCTGCGGCAATCGATCAACAAACTATTCGAATTGTCACTTTGCAGGTTGCTACGGCTCAGGATCTTGATAATCTGATTGGCAAAGATGTGATTCTCAGGGTTATGGGTTAGGGGCATAATCAGCAAGAAAAATTTTCAACTTAGCCATTGTTTGAGGGCTGACTACGTGTTCAATGCGGCAGGCGTCCAGCTCCGCAATTTCCATGTCCACCAATAGTACCCGGGTTAAAAACTCATAGAGAATCTGATGTCGACTGATGATTTCCCCCGCAATTTTACGACCTTTTTCCGTTAAAGTAACGAAACTATACCGTTCATAATTTACCAATCCTTTTTCGGCCAGATTTCTCACCGCGCCGGTCACGCTGGGCATTTTTACCTTTAACTGGCGGGCAATATCACGAACTCTGGCCACTTTCTGCTCTTCCTGCAAGGTCATGATTGCTTTCAGGTAGTCTTCCATATTGGAAGTTAAATTATGGGTGGTCATTTCCCCCTCCGATTTCCCTGTCTATCCGTCATCCTCATCGATGTTATATTCATCTAACATTGTTAGATTTTTTCTAGTCAATCCTTAAGGGTTTGTCAATGTTTTTTCCTTTTTGTTCTCAAGAGAGTCATGTGCGGCGGCTTTACTAGGCATATATTGCCCTTTTTGGTCCTTACAGCGGAAAAATAAACCTGTCCCTGCTCAGCTGCTTATCCAGCGGTGTCTTCTAAAAGTTCTGTAAAATCAAATAATTAAAAACATTAAAAACTATTTTGATCTTGGTACGCAAGTTGCAATTATCAATTCCAACAACTTATTTACTTCGTAATAAGGGTTTACGCAAAAAGGTCAAAAAATGAATGCAACCATGAAGGAATTTTTAACTAAGCTTCATATTTCTCATGCTCTTCATGGTAGTAACATCTTTAATTTATCTTTTTTGCTTCCGACTACGCCGGTTTAGGTTGTTCTTGGTGAAATTATTACATGCTGATCATGTATGCCGGTAAAATGGGGCTAATTGGAATCATGAATGATGACATATTGAATGGGAAATAATAATGAATCATGGAATTTATACCGCGTTGAGTGGTTCGTTGGCTAATGAGCGCCGTTTGGATATTATGACAAATAATCTGGCTAATCTCAATACGACCGGGTTTAAGCGGGAGATGCCGGTTTTCAGTTCAGTCCTGGCGCAACAAAGTGGTAAATCCCAGGAATCCGGGTTGCTTCAGGGTCCGGTGGAATATGTTAACGCTGCTTTTAATCAGGATAATCAGGTGGATTTCAAGCCCGGTGCCTTGCAGCCCACCGGCAATAAACTTGACCTGGCTATTGAGGGGGATGCCTTTTTTGTTGTCCGCAGTTCCCGGGATGGGAATGATTATTATACCCGTGCCGGCGGTTTTGGGCTGAATAGCAGCAAAGAAATGATTTCTGCCGATGGCAACGTTTTGCTGAATACAGACGGTGTTGGCCAGCCTTTGGTTATTGATGGTGCTGATATTAAAATAAATGAGCAGGGCGTCGTTGTTGTTGATGGGTCACCGGTAGGAACAATTCGTCTGGTTCGCTTTGCCGATCGCCAGTCATTGCGTAAAGTCGGGGCGAGTAATTTCCAGGCTTCCGGTACTCCGCAAAAAGTTGACGATGTTATCCTGCGTCAAGGGGTGAAGGAAATATCCAATGTTGATCCACTTTCTTCGATGGTGGGCTTAATTGAAATTTCCCGGCAATATGAATTGCAGCAGAAAATAATAACCAGCCTGGGGGATGTAAACCACCTGGCGGCCAGCGAAATTGCCGCCCTATAAACCATACGTGGATAATCTGATAATAAGACTATGGGAATCATAAAGATAACTGTTATTTGAGAGAGGTTGAACAATGATCAGAGGTTTGTGGACAGCTTCCACCGGCATGCAGGCCCAGCAGTTAAATATTGATGTAATAGCCAATAACCTGGCCAATGTGAATACCAGTGGTTTTAAGAAGAGTCGTCCTGACTTTCAGGATCTCATGTATCAGACTATCATTCAGGCTGGTACCACTTCGGGGGTGGGCAACGAGATTCCTACAGGGATACAGGTAGGTTTGGGTACCCGGCCGGTGGCGGTGCAGAAGATTTTTACCCAGGGAAATTATCAGGAAACCAGCAATGATCTTGATATTGCCATCGAGGGAGATGGTTTTTTCCAGGTTCTGCAACCGGATGGCACCACATCTTATACCCGGGCCGGGGCCTTTAAACTGGACAGCACCGGGGCCATGGTTACTTCTGATGGTTATCCATTGCAGCCAGCGATTACTATTCCGACTGATACAACAGCTATCACTATTACCGATGATGGCACTGTTTCAGTCCTGCAAGCAGGTGAGACGGCTTCCACCCAGGTGGGCACCATTGAACTGGCCAGCTTTTCCAACCCGGCAGGGCTTAAGGCCATCGGGAAGAATCTTTTTTTGGAAACCGATGCATCGGGAGCCGTGGTTTTGGGAACTGCGGGTACTGATGGTCTGGGAACCATCACCCAGGGATTTCTGGAAATGTCCAATGTCAGTGTGGTTGAAGAAATGGTGAATATGATTGTTGGTCAGCGAGCCTATGAAATTAATTCCAAAGCCATTCAAACAGCTGATGAAATGCTGCAGACCGCGAATAATATCAAAAGGTAAACTCTCAAGAATACTTTGATTTTTGAACAATCACGGAATAACTGGACGGAATGGAGAATTTATTTTCCATGTATAACAAGAAACAGCATTGGATCATTATACCAGCCCTTCTCCTTATGCTCTCCTTTCCGGGCATGGCTATAGCAACTCCATCACCGGTACCAGGTGGGGTTCAGTATCCGTGGCAGGATCAATTGATGCTGTTGCTTGATGATGCTGTTAGGGGGGCTCTGCCGAAGGTTCATGAATTAAAAGTTAATGAAGTGCGGAGCCTGTCAACCGTTGCTGCCAGAATTCCTGCCGGTGGGCATAATCCGTCTTTTTCTATCAAGGAGTTGGGGCATTGGAATCGTAAACAGGGTAAAATTTCGGTACAGATTATGATTTCCTCACCAGCCGGAAAATCCAGCAGTTGCTGGCTGAGTGTTTTTATCTCGGGTAAATGCAAAGTTATGGTGGCTAAACGGTCATTGGAACGGGGTAGTTCAGTTCAATGGCGTGATGTGACGGCTCAACTTCTTGACGCCCGCAAGGTCAATGATGATTGCCTGGTTGATTTCTCCCGGGGAGCTATTTTTGAGGCAGCCAGGAAAATTGTCGCCGGGCAGCCGCTTAAATCTGCCAGCCTTCGTCCTTATCGACTGGTAAAACGGGGAGAAATGGTAATCGTGGTTTTGCAGCGTGAAGGCATCCGGATTCTGACCAAAGGAACAGCCATGGCCAACGGCAGCAAAAATGAAGTTATCATGGTCAAAAATCCTGCATCACGGCGTCTTTACCAGGCTCAGATTATTGCTGCCGGTCAGGTCCGGGTGGTTTATTAGCACTCAGGTTAAGCGATTAGCAGTTAGCCATTAGCGTTTAGCCTCGTAAAATAAAGGTGTTTAGTCAAATATAGGCAACATCCAACGGGAAGAATTACAATAATATCATCCTGTAATCATTAAGCTAAGAGCTAACAGTTGATAGCTCGATTTAGGTAGTAATTATCCTTTTAAACGTAAGGTATATGATGATGACGAGGTTGAAGAACATGAAAACCAGATGCAAAGCCGGTTTGTGTTTATTGTTGATGAGTGTCCTTTGCTTGCCGGCATGTATGGGTAGTCGGCAGGCGATGCAGCCCCCGGCTCCGGTTATTTATCCCGACAAAAATGAACCTCCGGTGGTCGTTCTACCAACATATCATAATGGTTCCATCTGTCAGTTGGATGGTCATGGTCAAACTTCAGCCCTTTTTTATGATTCCCGTCGAGCCCGTAATGTTGGTGATATTGTTTTTGTTTTTATTGCTGAAAGTTTTAAAGGGACCGGTAAAGCTTCGACCCAGAGTGATGGTTCCAATAGCAGTTCTTATGCCATTCCAGCCTTGTTGGGTCATAAAAATGTCTTTGATATTTTTGGTGCTGATGCGGATATGAGTAAATTAATTGAAACCGAAAGGACTACCAAAACCAAGGGTGATGGTGCCACCTCCCGCAGTAACACCCTTTCGGCCCGGGTGGCGGCCCGGGTGGTTGAAGTTCTGCCGAATAATAACTATCGTATTCGGGGGAGTCATTACACTAAAGTCAATGGTGAAGATCATTTTGTGACCCTCAGCGGTATTATCCGAGCCAGCGATATATCGGCCAGCAATACTATTTCTTCAGTTCTGATTGCTGATGCCAATGTTAATTATGGTGGTTATGGTGACTTGGGGTCAAAACAACGGATAGGCTGGGCTACCAGAATTCTGGATGTTGTCTGGCCATTCTGACAGTTGGGTGTAGGATAATAAAAATGAAAAAAATATCACTTATATTGTTGTTGTTTATGGTCACAATGTTGGGTAATGCCGCGGTGGGATATCCGGTACGGCTTAAAGATATTGCGACGATTCAGGGGGTGCGCAGTAACCAGTTGATTGGTTATGGCCTGGTGGCCGGTCTTGACGGTACCGGTGATGATACCAAGAAAGCAGAATTTGCCAGTGAAGGCATGGCAAATCTCCTTGAAAAACTGGGAATACCGGTGGATGTTGCCAGCATTGATCTGGATAATGTTGCCGCGGTTATGGTGACGGCTGATCTGCCGCCTTTTGCCCGTAATGGTGCCCATATTGATGTCTTGATATCGTCCATCGGTGATGCTGAAAGTCTGCGGGGTGGAACCTTGTTGATGACCCCGTTGAGAGGACCGGATGGTAATATGTATGCCATGGCCCAGGGAGCTGTTTCCGTCGGCGGGTTCAGCCTTGGGGGTGGAGGTGGAAAACAAGTGAAAAACCATCCGACTGTTGGCAGGATTGCTAACGGTGCCTTGGTGGAACGTGAGCCTCCTTCACAGATTTTCAACCATGGAAAAATTGTTCTTTCCCTGAATAAACCCGATTTCATGACCGTTTCCAGGGTCAGTAAAGCGATTAATGACGCTTTCAGGGCCAAACTGGCTGTTCCCCTGGATGCTTCCACCATAGAGATGGATCCTCCGAGTCACGATAAAGGTATGTTAATCCCATTTCTGGCTACCCTGGAAAATCTGCAGGTTGTTCCGGACTCCCGGGCCAAAGTTGTTTTTGATGAGCGCACTGGGACGGTGGTTATGGGTCGTGATGTGATGATTGATACCGTTGCCATTGCCCATGGCAATTTAAGTATTCAGATCAGTGAAACACCTCAAGTTTCACAGCCCGGTCCTTTTGCCAGTGGAGAAACGGTGGTGACGCCGGAAACCACCATTAAAGTTGAAGAAGAAAAATCCAACCTGATGGTTTTGCCCAAAACCGTACAGATTGATGAACTGGTTCGGGCATTGAATGCTGTTGGGGTAACTCCCCGCGATTTGATGGCCATTCTCCAGGCCATTAATGTGGCCGGGGCACTACATGCTGATCTGGAAATCATGTAGGCTGTCTTGAAAAATGGCCTTTTTGTTCGATTACCGCGTTAGGCTCAAATTATAATCCTCAAAATATGAAATATATTCCTGCGGTTATAATTTTCGCCTGCCTTGTACTCAAACAAAAATTCTAATTTTTTAAGACAGCTTGTGGTTAGTTTCTGTGCAGAAACCGGAAAAACTCCGGTCGTGTAGAGGGTGAGTTGGCCCCTGATTTTGGGCTATAAAAAATAAATGGCATGTGTTTTGCGTTGGACTCCTGTATCAGGAGGAAAAAAATGCCGTATAATCCCATCAACTTTCTTTCGAGCAGTTCGGTACTGGCCGAGTCTTGGAAAGCGACAAAAACACTCAAGAAAACCGGTGATTTTGCCGATAATCCAAGCATGGAAAAAAAGCAAAACCCAAGTTTGCGTAAAGCATGCCGGCAGTTGGAATCCTTGTTTCTTTCCCAGCTCCTGAAGGAGATGAGAAAAACAGTTCCCCAAGGTGGGGCGATTCCTGAGAATAATGGGGCAAGCCTTTATCAATCGCTCTTTGATAATCACCTGGCCGAAATTTTGGCTAAGCAACAGGCAACCGGATTGGGGGATTATTTTTATCGGGAATTGCTTGACACGGAGGGCAAAATCTCCTAAAGTTTTTCTGATTTCTGCCGATGGTAAAACCAGTAAAACTTTTATTGAGGGGGTTCATGTTGAAGGTAGAAAATGTAGTGAATAAACTCCAGGGGTTGCTCAATCCCGACGCTGCAAAAGAGGTTCAGCCGTCCAAACAGCCGCAGAAGGCGGTGCCGCAGCGATCGGCTCAAATTGCCGGAACTACTGCGGATACGGTCAGCTTCTCTTCCCGTAGCAGGGATATTGCCCGAGTGGCTGAACAGGTGAAAGAAACTCCAGAGATTCGCCAGGATTTGGTAGACCGGATGAAATCCGTGGTTGATGCCGGGAACTATCGGGTTGACAATCAGGATCTGGCGACCAAAATGATTAAGGAAATGCTCATGGAATCATTATTGTAATAAAATGATTGAAAATTACAGTTGTTCCAGGCCATGGGTTTTTTGATCCATGGCCTTTTTTTTGCGGGAAGGAGAATTCGAAATGGAAACTTGCTTTGTACAGGCCATGAAAATGGTTGATCACAAGCTGGCTTTGCTTGGCTGTATTGTTCATGTTTATCAACAGATGGAAGTGACCATGCTTGAGATTAAGTCACAGCGGCTGTCAGAACTTATCTATGAAGGTGATAGGGTGATTGCTGAATTGAGCACGTTGCTGGATGAAGAGCATGCCTGGCTTGAAGACTTTAGCCGGGATAAAGCTCAGAGGTTTGTGACCCTGAAAGCCGTTGCCTTATACTTTAAAGCTCAGCAGCGGCAGCGATTGCTGGTTGGTTGTGCTAAAATTGATCACCTGGCGACCCGGGTTAATCAGTACAGCAGGACCCTTGCTGATGATTTGCAGGTTATGAACTTATTAAATAAGCGGTATAGTGATTTTTTTCAATAGGTCTGCCCGGTTAATCTTGGTTACCAGCAGAGTGGGGTGATGAACTCTTCCGAGGTGGTCTTTCGGGGCCATGCTTGTAATCATCAGGTATAATTATTTGCTGAATAGTTAAAGACTGTCTTGTAAGTGGAGCTTTTACCAAGCCATCAAAAAAAGATTTAAGCTGGTTCATATAATAGTCGAAGGAAAATAAAACTATGGCTGTCGGACTCAATAATACCCTGAATACTTCGCGTTTGTCACTCATGAGTCAACTGGCCAATATTGACATAATTGGCCATAATATAGCGAATGTTAATACTCCGGGATATTCCCGGCAGGTTGGTATTGTTCAGACAACGCCGCCCCTGGCCGATGCCCTGGGAATGAGGGGTACCGGGGTGACGACCACCCGGATTATGAACCTCTACGACCGTTTTGTCGGTATGCAGCTGAATATCGAAAACAGCAATAAGGGGATGTGGGATGCCCGCAGTAGCTCCTTGTCTGACCTGGAGCGGACCTTTAATGAAGCCAGTGATTACGGCCTGTTGCCGGTAATGAGTGAATTCTGGAATGCCTGGGAGGATTTGGCCAATAATCCCGAAGGTGTTGCCCAGCGGGTTTCAGTGGTTGAGAAAAGTAAAATACTGACCGCAACCTTGAATTCGATGAATGAGGATTTGCTGACCCAGGAACGTATTCTGGACCAGAGTATAGAAGCTGGAGTTGGACAATTCAATACTTTGACCGCCCAGGTGGCGGATCTTAATCAGACTATTTCAGAAAATGAAATGCTTGGCAATGATGCCAATGACTTGCGGGATCGGCGAAACAACCTCCTGACCCAGATTTCAGAGATGATTGATATTAATTATTTTGAGAATGACAACTCTCAGGTTACCGTCCTCAGTGCCAATGGCAAATCATTGGTGCAGGGTAATGATTCCTACGCTTTACGGGTTGATTTTGATCCCCTCAGCGGGGATCCTCAGATTGTCTGGCATAATGATTCCTACCCCATGAATGAAACCATACAAAGTGGCAAACTTCGTGGTTGGCTGGACGGCTGGAATGATCTGAAAGGGGCTCATAATGATTTGAAAGAGTTGACCTCCGCCTTGATTTTTCATGTCAATAAGCAACATGTTCAAGGCTATGATTTGGCGGGAGAGTCAGGGGGCTTGTTCTTTGAACATGCCATTATGACGAGTGAAGGTATGGGAAATCAGGGAGATGGGATCCTGATGTTTGATACCGCCAACGGAATTGACTGGGAAAATCTGCAGAATTACGATGATTTCGAGATCCGGTTCGATGAAGATTATCTCGGAGTTGGTGATGAATTTACGATTATCAACACGAGCACCGGCGAGGTTGTTAATCCCACTGATATTGCTGTTGATATTTCGGTCGCCGGTGAAATTTCCATTGACTTTAATGGCAGCGACGCTCTTCATCCTGGCTACCATGTCAAAATAGATTATACGGGGGCGGGGGGTGTGTCGCCTCGATCCGGTGATACCTTCAGTCTTTCCTTTTGTGATAATGCCGCCCGGACGGTGGGGGTTGATGATGAGCTGTCAGATCCGGTAAAAGTTGCGGCTTCCGATAATCCGCTGGAAGTTCCGGGCAACAATGGGGCCGCCCTCAAAATTTCCCAGTTGCAAAATGCCTTGACCATGTCTTCCAACAGCAGCAGTTTTAATGAATTTTACAGTTCAGTGGTCGGTAAACTGGGCTCACTGGCCCAGATGGCAAAAAATAACGGCGAACATTCAGCCCTGGTGGCGGAACAGCTGCAGCTGAAGCAAGAGTCAATGTCCGGCGTCTCCATTGATGAGGAAATGACCAATCTCATTCGTTTTCAGCAGGCCTATTCAGCCTCGGCCAGAATTATTTCCAAGGTGGATGAGCTGCTGGATATCATTATCCAGATGGTTTGATCGTAAGGAGTACTACTCATGCGCACAACTAATACGATGATGTTTCACAGCGTTCAGTCGCGGATTGCCCGGGTGGAGGAGATGCGGGCTAAATTTCTGGCCCAGATATCCAGCGGTAACCGGATATCCACCCCTTCTGATGATCCGGTCGGGATTTCCAAAGTGATGAATTATGGTGCTGAAGAAGTGCGTATCAGCCAGTTTGGCCGCAATATGACTGAGGGGTATTCCTGGTTGACCGCCACCGATCACGCCATAAATGAAACGGTTGATGTCTTCATGCGGGCCAATACCCTGCTGCTGGCAGCCGCCAATGATACGTTGAGTGAGGATAATCTGAAGGCCCAGGCGGGTGAACTGGAAAAAATGCTGGAAAGCCTGGTTTCCCTGGCTAATACCAATAATGCCGGTTCCTATATCTTTGCCGGCCATCAGACCAGGACCTCACCTTATAATCTGATGGATGGCAGTCTCGGGGCGGTTTTTGCTGGCGATAGTGGTGAACGGGAAATTGAAATTGGAATAAATCAGACGCTGGCGATCAATACTGTCGGTGGAGGTTATTCCCTGGATGGACGGGCGGTCAGCGGATTTTTCAACTCCGGCCAGGTTAGCGATGCGGATGGCCGAGATGCTTTCCAGTTGTTGTCCCAGACCATAGCCGAATTGTGGTCGGCGACCACCAGGGATTATCGTACATCCAGCAAGGTTGATCTGGGGGTGACGGCAGAGCTTGCTTCCGGTGATTTGTCAATAAAGATAATGGCGGTAGATGGATCCGGGGAAAAAGCCGTAGATATCAATCCGTTGCATACGGGCGGGGTTTTCAATACCGAAATGGCGGCCAATAATGCCTGGAGTATCAATGATCGCCTGGCCCAGGCAGTGGACAATGAAGAATTAACTGAAGATGAGCTGGTTGTTGCGTCTTTGCATACCCAGGTTCCCGGGGCTGGACTTGGGGATCCCGGAGCTGCGGTAACCCTGGCCGCTGGTGATTTGAGCATTAATGGCACAGCTATTGGTCCAATCGTATTACAGCAGGTTGGCAGCGATGAACAAACAGCCCTGGTAAATGTGCGTGAAGTTGCCAGCCGGATTAATGAGAAGAGTGGCGAAACCGGGGTCTGGGCAACCTATGAAGACCCCGGCACAGGCTACCAGCTGGTTTTGAAAAACATGGAAAATGGTTCTCATGGAATTTCCGCGCCCATCACCGTTGAGGCCTCCGACACCGCGTCATCATTGACTGGACTGGGAATAAATTTGGCTGTCGGTTCTGAAACAACGGTCTATCATGCCGGTGCATATGATGCCGGTTTTCCCGTTGCCTATGATTCTATTAATGCAGCCCTGCCCGGAGCTGAAGATCATACGGTGTATAACAGTAATAACGGCACTATCACATTTTCCTCTGCGGCTGAATTCGGCCTGCAGGAAGATATCAGTGGCGTACTCTCATCAGCCCTGGGACTTGAAGCTAATGATGGTGTAGATACTCACCAGGCGTCAACCGTTAACAGTGGCAGACTGGTGGAAGTACAGCGGTATCTGGCTTATTTTGAGGGGCAGCTGGCCACCGTGGGTGCCCGGATGAATCATGTTGATCGTTCCGTTAATACCTATGAACAGCGGACTATCGATCTTAAATCGTTTATTGCTGATATCAAGGAAGTTGATATTACCGAAGCGATTATGAATTACAACTCGGCCCAGAATGCCTATGAGGCGACCCTTGCGGCTTCGGCCAAGATTTTTTCCACCACGATTCTTGATTATCTTACATAGTCTCCAAGGAGGATTCATTGCAGTATGCTACCAGTCGTTTTGGCGAAATAGAAGTCAGTGAAGAACAAGTGATTAGGATTGAGGGCGGTTTGTTTGGCTTTACAAATCTGAGCAAGTATATTATCATTCACCAGCGCGGTCAGGGGGCATTTGTCTGGTTGCAGTCTCTGGAGCGTCCGGAACTGGCTTTTCCGCTGATTGATCCTCATTTGGTATATCCCGATTATTTGCTGGAGATTTCCCGGGAAGAAGCTGATGGAATTGGTATTGTAGATGAAGATGATGTGAAAATTTTTGTTTTAGTAGCCATGCAGACTGGAAACAAAAAATTACAGCTTAATATGCAGGGTCCGTTGATAATCAACCAGAAAAACAGTCTGGCGATGCAATTTGTTGATCATCACTGTCTGTATTCCGGTGAGGTTGGGCTTGAATCACCAAGTGAAAAACAGGTGAATGGCGGGTGAGTGGCAGTTGCTGTTTTAACGACTGACAGTTTTTCTTAAGGATATGGGCTTTGTTGGTATTAGCACGAAAAAACAATGAGTCTATTAATATCGGTGACGATATTGTCATAACCGTTCTATCCATTGAAGGTGGGACGGTTAAATTGGGTGTGAAGGCTCCTAAAGACGTTAAGTTGCTTCGGGGTGAGGTTTATGAGCGAATCACGAAGGCCAACCGGGAAGCTGCGGGTAGTGACTTTGACTTCTTTAGTAATTTGGCTTCAGATAACATAGTAGCAGCTCAAGTGGATCAGCCGGTTTCTGCCGCTGCTTCTGATCGACCGGTGGTGAGTGTAATCAGGAAGTGTAAAAAAAATCCGGGAAGCCGATGAGATTTTGATGATAACCAGTAATGATGGTTTCGCAAAAAGTCGCAAAATCGACAATAGCGCAGATAACTTTTTTCAAATAGCCACAAACGGAGCCAAACATGGGTATACAATGGGTTGATGAGCAACTTTTGAGGACAATGGCTGATCTGGTTCCTTGTGGGTTGCTTATTTTGTCGGATGATGGAGCCGTTGAATTGTGGAACCGCCAGTTGCAGCAAATGACCGGGCTGGATGAAGCTCAGGCAAAATCCCAACCATGGGCTGAAATTGCGGCAAAAATTCTTGCCGATGGTGGTGAACCATTGGAAAACCTGATTCAGGCTGAGCCCCCGGTGGTGTTTTCCGAGGTGCAGCATGTTGGCCGGCAGTGTGAAATGATTACCGCGGATGAAGATCTGATACCAGTGGATATTCTCTTTTTTCCGGTTTCTTCCTTTTCCGGCTCCGGGGGGAATGATGTTGGTTCATCACTGGTGGGGATCTTTTCCTGGTCGGGTGTGGACGATCTGGCTGATGGTGAGTTGCTCTCGGCCCGTGAGCAGGTGAGTGGCATTCCAAGTCAGTATGAACTCTCTTTCATGATGCCTCAACAGCTGGCTTTGCTGGCCCGCTATAATATCCCTTTTACCCTGTTATTTCTGGAACTGAAGGATTATCAGTTACTTATTGATTCCCTTGGCCTGGATGCCTGGAATTCAACCTTGCGGGCGATTTATGGAAGTTTGCAGTCAATTGTCAGACGGGCTGATTTTGTTGGTGGTTATGACCATTCTACTTTCTGGCTGACCTTGCCCAATGCCACTATTGATGGCAGTAAGCGGGTAGCTGAAAAAATGCTTCTCCATGTTTCACGGATTACGGTGGAGAATGCTGATATGACCCTGGTAGCGGTGGTTGGTGGTGCCATCGCCCGCAGTGGTGAAACACCGGACACCTTTTTTACCAGGGCCTATGGTGCCTTGCAGCAGGCTTGCCAGGATGCCAAAGGAATTTTCATTGACCAATAATTGTCTCGCATCCAGCGAAAAAAAATGATCCTCATTTGTGCAGCCATTCCTGGAGAGCTGAGGCCGCTGATTGATGATAATTTCAGTCAGCGGGACGAGAATTTCTTTCAGCATCGATCGAAACCGCTGCTGCTGGCGGCCCTGGGCATTGGCAGCTGCAGCTTTTTATTGGGTTTTGTCCGAATCCAGTCACAATTTTCCCTCAAACAGGCAGTCTTAACCGGAACCTGCGGTATTTATCCCGGGGTTACTGTTGATAATTCGCCTGCTCCCACCCTTTTCAGCCCTTCATCCGTGCGTCTGGCTGATGGTTTAGTAATACAGGGCCAAGGCTATTTCCCTGATGTCATGCAACAGGAGTTTCCCCTGCAGGCGGACTTCTGGCAGAGACGCCACGTTCTTAGTGGTCGCTGCCTGAGCCCCGCCGTTATTACGGCTGATGATTCTCTGGCCGATCAGCTTGGCTGCCGCTACCAGGCAATGGCTGAACAAATGGAATGTTTTTCCTTTGCGGCGGCTTGCCAGGAATTTAATATTGCGGGGACGGCCTTATTTGCGGTCAGCAATATGGTGGGATCTTCCGGTCATGCCCAATGGCTGGAGAGTCATGAGCTGGTGGTTGAAAAATCCTGCCAACTGATCCGTGAATCGCTGCCGGAACTCTTATCTCCTTCCTGATTCCTGTTTTTCCTGCTGTTTGTTGTTTCTCAGAGCCGCGATCCTTTGTCCCAGTGGTGGGTGGGAATAATGGAGCAGTACATACAATGGGTGTGGGCTGAGATTGCTCAGGCTGTTTGCCGCCAGTTTTTTTAAAGCGCTGACCAGGGATTCGGGGTTTCCGGTAGTCCGACCGGCGAAAGCATCGGCCTCATATTCATATTTTCTGGAAATGTATTGCAGGATAATGGCCAGCAGGAATTCCACCGGCGAATAAAGCAGGCCAAACAGGATCAAACCAACATAGATAGATGGCTGGTCAAGATAGAAAGCGGCAAAAAGGGCCGGCTTGCCAATGAAAAGATTCAACAGATAAAACATGAATCCCATATGGAGAATAGCCACCAGCAGGTTTTTAAGGATATGTTTTTTACGGAAGTGTCCGATTTCATGGGCGAGGATAGCCACCAGTTCGTTGGTGTTCTGCTGCTCGATCAGAGTGTCGAAGAGGGCGATGCGGCGATGTTTGCCAAAACCGGTAAAAAAGGCATTGGCCTTGCTGGAACGGCGTGATCCGTCAATCACAAAAACATTTTCCAGGGGGAATTTAACCGATCCGGCATAGTTTAGGATAGCTTCCTTCAAGGGTCCTTCAGCCAGCGGGGTGAATTTGTTGAACAGGGGCATAATCCAGGTTGGGGCAATGAACTGAATGATCAGGGTTACTGCGGTTGAAATAAGCCAACAATAGAGCCAGGCGAGTTGTCCTGCTTTTCCCAGGAAGAACAGAATGCCGGCCAGCAAGGGGGCGCCAATCAGTACGCCCAGAATAATTCCTTTGAGCCGGTCCGTAATAAAAGTTTTAACAGTGGTTTTGTTGAAACCGAAGCGACTTTCAATAACAAAAGTATTATAAATAGTAAAAGGCAGAGACAGGATCATTTTCAGCAGCAGTAACAGGCCGATATACAAAAGCCCGGTTGGAAGCTCCTGAAATTCCCATCCACGGACCATGATGTCCAGGTAGTTGAAACCGCTAGCAAACCAGAAAACCAGGGTAGCTGCCAGCGATACGGTAGCGGTGAATAAGCCGAAGCGGGTGGTAACCTCTAAGTATTGCTGGGATTTTTGGTAGCGTTCAGGGTTAAAGGTATCCTGGAATTCAGCCGGTATTGTGTCCTGTAAGGCCCTGAGGTTCAGCAGGTCGGCAAGCAGCTGCAAACTGAAATCGATCAGCAGGGTTGCCAGAATGATGATGCCATAGATATTCATGAATTATTATCTCCTGGGGAAATTTACTTCCACCTAAGTTAAGCGATTAGCCGTTAGCTATCAGCGTTTAGCTTAAAAAATCAAGACATTACGTTTATGAGCAATAAGACCTGACGGGTGACAGTTTGTAATAGTAAAAATCCTGTAATCATTGAACTAATAGCTAACGGCTAAAAGCTAACCGCTCAATTTAGGCTCCACTATATAGACCATTACCTGTTTTTTCTCAACTTTGGAGAATGGTTTGTACGAGATTTCCAGATTTTCCGATGAATTGCTGACAAGTATGGCGCCTTTGCGTTAGAAAAGTTTCTGAACCGTCACGTGATGGTTTCAGTAGAATTTTTGTTTCGGTGGAAATTAGCTAACTTTTTTGTGGAGTTCGATCCATGGCTAAGCTACGTACAATATTTTTCATGTTTTTGATAATTATCCTGCTGGTGCCCGTGGGTTGGGCTCAGGCTCGTAAGAGTCCTTGGGAAATCAAGCTGCCTTTTAAGTCAGCTGAGATTGACTACCAGGTTAGTGGCATGGAAAAAGGCATTGAAAGGCTTTATGTTCGTCGTTATGGGCAGGAGCGGGCACGGTACCGCAAGACCAAAGGTAAGATCTTTTTTAAAACCCTGGCGACGGAATCATGGGAAATTACCACGCCGGATTGGATATACCGGATTGATTTATTGAAAAATAAGGGACAGAAAATGGTTAATCCGGTTAAGTATATGGAAGGAGAGTTCCGCAAGCTTTCCCGTGCGGACAGACGAAAGGTTGAGAAAAATGCCAAGGACCTTGGACTCTATCTCATGCAGGCGATGGATGGTGAAATAGAAAAAAATGCTGTGAAGATTCTTGGTTATCAATGTGATCGGATCAGTATGAAAATGGCTACGGTTTATTCCATCGGTGGTTATGATATTGTTTTGAAGTCAGAGAGCAGTATCGCTGGAATGAAAATGAAGACCGTAGCCCTGAAAATAAAAAAGGGTTTAGTGCCGGATAAATTTTTTACTCCTCCAGCGGGGATTAACATTATTCATAATCCGGAAGCGGATCGACAGAGTCGGAAGATGGCAAAAAATGTTGTTGCCATGTTACTGGATCCTGAAGCTGCAAAGAAGAAAATGGCTGAAAGCAATGAGTCCTCTTCCCGTTCCCATGAACAACAGCTTGAAAAGTCGACGGATGAACAAGGGACGAAAGAGGATGCTAATCCCGTGAATAGAACAATGAAGCATGGTATGGATACCATTCGCGGGCTTTTCGGTAAATAGGGAGATATTTCTTCCAGAAAAGCCATTTTTGTTGACAGCGATTAAAACTTGTCAAGACAGGTGTTTTATGGTAGCTAATTTGCCTGTTGATCAGATATGGGCAATTAGCTCAGTTGGATAGAGTGTTGGCCTCCGAAGCCAAAGGCCGCAGGTTCGAATCCTGCATTGCCCACCAGTAGAATAAAAGGGTTAGCTGACGTTTGTTAGCTAACCTTTTTTTATCATTAAAACAAAAAATTTTTCTTGTAGAAGGGAGAACCCCGTTTTCTGGCAGGGATTACTTCCTGCGGCTGTATTATCTCTGCCCTCTATTTCTCTTATCCCTCTATTTTTTCTATTTCCTGTGGCCGAAATTAGCCGGGGGAATAGGAAATATCCTTTTTCATCTTGACTTGCACTGCTATAGTGTATACTGATTATGTGTAAATCTGAGGAGGTAAAAACATGATAAAAAATATTACTTTGAGTGCGGACGAAATTTTAATAAAACAAGCTCGGCAAAAAGCTGAGCAAGAGAAAACTTCTATCAATAAATTATTTCGCGAGTGGATTTCCAAGTATGTAAACAGGGGTGATGCTAGTACTAATTATGACAGATTAATGGAGTCTCTCTCAGCTGTCAATCCTGGTAAGAAATTCACGAGAGAGGAGATGAATGAAAGATAATTACTTCATTGATACCAACATTTTTGTCTATTCTTTTGATCTTGATGAAAATGAAAAGAGAGAAAAGGCCAAAGAGATAATCAGAAATGCATTAAATAATGGCCGAGGATTCATAAGCATTCAGGTGATTCAGGAATTTTACAATGTTGCCACCAAAAAATTTAAGGTCCCATTGTCTATACTTGCAGCCAAAGAGTATTTAGAAACGGTCTTTATGCAATTAAACGTTGTCTATCCAAGTTTTGATTTTATTTATACTGGTTTAGATATCTCTACGACAACCAGATATTCGTTTTATGATTCTCTAATAATATCAGCGGCTCTTAAGTCGAGTTGTTCTCTATTGTTGACGGAGGACATGCAACAAGGGCAGAAAATTCGAAATTTAAGAATCGAAAATCCGTTTTTATAAATTATTTCAGTGGGGTTCGGTTAGGCTCTTGAAACTTGTTAACCGGAGCTGATTTCAGTGTTTTTAGCGCTTGATTGCCTCCATTTCCCGCCTGTGGGGCAGTTTTTAAAACTGTCCCCCTGCAATTTCAACGCTCTACTTTCCGGAAAAAGTAACATTACATCACGATGCCGCGCTGAAACAGCACCAGTTGCCGACATTGAGGCAACGCAAAAAGCATGGCGGACACTGCTGAATATCTGTTAAAGATATCCACTCATAAATACCCTTCAATCAGTAGGTGTGAAGTGAAGTTACTAGTTTTCCTTGCTAAATGCCATGCATATCACTGCCTCAGTATTTATCAATGATGATGAGACAGGGTTGCATCATGATTTTGATGTCTGGTTGGAAAAACTGGCGCCCCATGAACCGCTGTCCCAGTATCGGCATAACGGCTATGAGGATAATGCTGATGACACATTAATCGACAGATTATGGGGCAGGATGTAATGGTGGCAATAAAAGGAGGGTAAACTGGACTTCGGTCCCTAGGAGTCTGTCGGACTTAACCCGTCAGCCGCCTTTAAATTAGTTGCCTTTCAATCTTAAATATCAGAATAACTACTTTCTTTTATGGCTTTGTTGATGTATAATGTCTTTAATTTCAACAACTTA
>Ga0307990_1001270_pt1 | contig 21466 bp, 17 predicted proteins | sample EllFjometagen129_FD_203168 | JGI IMG/M metagenome (GOLD analysis project Ga0307990, IMG submission 203168) | Marine microbial communities from Ellis Fjord, Antarctic Ocean - #129 | ecosystem: Environmental > Aquatic > Marine > Unclassified | place: Southern Ocean | collected 2014-10-08
CCCGAAGGGAAACGTCCCCCCCCCCCCCTTAATGGGTGTGAGGTTAAGCATTCTTTCCTAATTGCAGGGCTGGAATGGCTACGGAAGGGAGGCGGGATCTTCCCAGCAACAGGAGAGTTTTTAACCACTAATTTTGCACTAATAGCCCGCTACGCAATAGGCTACGGGTATGGTATTGATTCTTTAAGCAGTAGCAGTCCGGCTGACCGCCGGTTGATCCAAAATAAATAGTGCTCTGTTGAACAGAACAGCCCTGCGCGCAGAACTTGGGTTGAAGCAGAAAGCTTAATTGAAAACGTGTTTTCAACTGTGCTTTCTGCATCCATCAAAGCCCATATATTCCTCTTATAACGGCGGAAAGAGTTTTCGATTAGACAAACTCTCGCCGTAGGCTAACCGGAAAAATACCGCTCCGCAGCCCGCGCAGCGAGATTGGCGTCGCGGGGAATTAGTGTGGATTAGTGGTTAGAAAACAGCCGTTGCATCGTTGTTGTCAGCCTGTCTCGCCATCCTATATGGCCTGCCCGTCCCGCCGTCTTGTCCGCCGTAACTTTGGCGAAGGAGGAAGCGCGCGGATCTTGTGGAAACAAGCCGAGCCCACAGGCGTTCCGCCCTGAGTTCATACTTTATCGGAAGCCGTTCTCTGGCAGTGCATTTGGCGCATAAGGCTGCTTAACCTCCCACCCATTAAGGGGGGGGGCTGATGGGTGGGAGGTTAAGACATATCAGGCAGTTTTAATGCGGGTTAGGGTGCCCTGAAAGGGCAATACAAATTAGCATGGGACAACGTCCTATGATGAGAACATGAAGAAATATTTGTCCTGAAGGGTTTTATATCCCTTGGACGTTGTCCAAGGCTATTCTGTGTAGTGCCTTCAGCACATGAGAGCCCTTAACCTCTCACCCATTAGGAGGGGGGCTAACGGGTGGGAGGTTAAGTATTTTTCCCTAATTGTAGGGCTGAAATTGCTGAGGTACGATGCCTTCCAGCCATTCGTCCGCAAGGCCCCGGTCTATAAGTCGGCGGAAGGTGTAGCGAGGTCGGAGGAACGTGACTCAACGTCTTCTTCATTTTGCAAGACCCGAGACCTCGGGTCGCGGGCCGGTTTTGAGGCTGTTAAGTTTCCCCGACCCTTTCTTTTGACCTTAGATCCTTCGGGACGGGGCAATCCGTGGAACATGAGCCGTTCCTAATAAAACGCAAATTCGAGATGAATTCCTTTTATTGCCGTTTATGATTTATAACCATTTTCGTTATTGGTATGTTGCGTAAATATTAATGGCCACCTGAGACGAGGAGATTGAGGAATAGTTAATATTTCTTCTAATTCTGAAATCAAGGGTAGGAAAGCTACTCTTGCGTATTCTTACTCTCTTGCTGCAGATAAAATTTCTCCTCCTCCTCATGGGGTTCGATGGTTAGCAAAATTTGACATGCAAATATTGCTATATTTTGTATTGGCAAAACCTAAAGGAGAAACAATGAAAGACGATCCCCAAAAAACTAAAAACTGGAAGGATCATCTCGTAAGACAAGATGAAATTGACCGCTACCTGGATAACGGCAAAGATTTTATTGATGACAATGCCATTGAAGCTGAAATTGCGGCTAACACAGAAGCTTCACCCGAACGCATTCGTGCCATTCTGAAAAAAGCACATGAAGTCAACCTGATGTCATCAAACGATGTTGCGGCTCTCGTAAACGTTACGGATCCAGCCTTACGCAAAGAAGTGTATACCGCTGCTTGCGAAATAAAAAAACAAGTCTATGACAACCGTCTTGTAACATTTGCCCCACTCTACTGCGTAAGTAAATGTGTCAATCGCTGTAAATATTGCGGATTTCGCAGTGATAATGATGATATGAAACGTCGAGTCCTGACCATGGCCGAAATTAAAAAAGAAGCAGCCGTGTTAGCTGGAAAAATCGGACACAAACGACTCGTCATGGTTTATGGTGAACATCCTGAAACAGATGCTCAGTACATTGCGGACAGTATGAAAGCCGTTTACAGCGTAAAAGTACCGACAAAACATGGGTTTGGACAAATTCGCCGTGTAAATATAAACGCCGCTCCACTGCCCATTGATGATTTGAAAATTCTTCAAGAAGCCGGAATCGGAACATACCAAGTATTTCAAGAAACCTATCACAAAAAAATCTATCGGGAAGTCCACCCGGAAGGAACGCTTAAAGGGAATTACCTGTGGCGGTTATATGCGCTGCATCGTTCAATGGATGCGGGAATTGATGATGTTGCTGTCGGGGTTCTGTTTGGTTTGGCTGACTGGAAATTTGAAGTCATGGGACTGGTTGCCCATTCTGCAGATCTCGAAAAACGCTATGGGATTGGCCCCCATTCCGTTTCTGTTCCTCGTCTAGAACCCGCTGAAGGCACTGATTTCTCCTGGGTGAAGCACTGGGTAAGCGATGACGATTTCAAATATCTTATTGCCGTTTTGCGTGTGGCAATTCCTTATGCAGGCTTCATCGTAACCAACCGTGAAAAACCTGAAATGCTCGATTCTGTAATTGATATGATTACCCAGCGTGATGCGGATTCTCGTCTCGGAATTGGGGCCTATGCAGATGCTTTTCCGGATGAAGAAACGACTTCTGATGGACACCAGGAAAGCGAGAGACAACAGTTTGTGCTGGGCGATATGAGGAGCTTAGATACGGTTGTACAAGAAAGTATAAAACGTGGACACATCATCTCGTTCTGTACCGCTGGTTATCGTTGCGGTCGTACCGGTAACAAAATCATGACCTTGCTCAAAACGGGGAAAGAAGGCCACTTCTGTAAAATGAATGCGATCTTAACCCTTCAAGAATATCTGGATGACTTTGCCAGCCCTGAGACAAAAACGATGGGCGACGAATTGATTTGCAAAGAGCTTGGTGAGATTGAAGATCGCCCCGCGGATTTTACAGCAGCGCAGGTTGTTGAACTTAAAAAAGCTCGCAAACGTATTCAAAACGGTGAACGTGACATTTACTTTTAGTGGCTGGGGGCCAGCCGCCGCCGCCGGAGGCTGTGGCCGACAAGCAGTCTTCGCACCGCACTTAGAAAAAGAATAAACAAGAAAAAGCAATTGGAAAAACAATGGGAATGATTAAAAAGCAGAAAGAGATTATTGAGATATCCAGAATGGCTGAACTGATCTCTCAGCTGTTACAGAAAAGCCTTTCATGGGTAAGTCCGGGAATGACAACTTTTGCCCTTGATGCAATGATTGAAGCGGAAATAGACAGAATGGGGGTCATTGGTTCCTGTAAGGGTTATGCAGGATTTCCCGCCGTCTCTTGCCTTTCTGTCAATGACCAGGTTACCCATGGAATTCCTGATGATACCTGCCTAAAGGAAGGTGATTTGATCGATATTGATCTCGTTATTGAAAAAAATGGCTACTTTGCGGATTGTTCTAAAACCATAGGAGTAGGAAAAATCTCCAAAGAGGCCTCCCTTCTGGTATCTGTTACCGAGGAATGCCTGAGCCAGGGAATTAAAGCAGCCCTGCCGGGAAACACCTTGGGTGATATTGGTTTTGCTATACAGAGTCATGCGGAAAGCAACCATTTCTCTGTTGTGAGAGATTATACTGGGCATTTTATCGGCCGGGATATGCACGAGGACCCCGCCGTTGAAAACGTCGGTATTCCGCATAAGGGAGTGACGCTGAAACCTGGAATGATTTTTTGCATAGAGCCGATGATTAACGAGGGGCTTCGGGGCGTAATTACCCGAGGCTGGGATGTCCGGACCTGTGATGGAAAGCTGTCTTCTCGCTGTGAGCACATGGTGCTTATTACAAAAACCGGCAACAAGGTTCTCACCTCCCACTAAATCCCTTTCTCATATTGACGCAGGGTCGTCTGCAGAATGGCTTGCTTTAGCGGCTTCTCTGCATGCGGCTCTTCGTTCAGCAGGTTGTTAAATAACTTAATAATTTTCGTTTTGCTCAGTACGGTCGAGGTCGCGGTTTTTATATCGGACAGATCAATCAGGAAGCTGTCAAAGCGACCGGGGATATCGGAGAGGATGTCTGTATTTAAAAAGTTCTCCCCATGATAGACGCGGTGATAGTTCCCCTTCGACTTATTGACAAAAAGCGTGCCGGTTCGATCGTTTGTTAGTGTGGATGTTCGTGCGCAGTCTGTTTGGCACGCTGGATCGATCTCCTCCTTTTCGCATCCGGCAACCTGCTGGGTTAGGCACTGTCGACTCGTCATTAGATTGATCGGATGATAGATGCGATAAAACAGTTTGAAGTCATTGGGTTTTTTGATGGCTCCTATTTGGTAGCGGTTCAGTTCATTGGATATAAAGGCCCCTGCGCAATTAAACTTTTCTTTCAAACACAGCAGGCTATAGGAGTTGGTTAGATTCATTTGAGGCCCGGCAATCCATGGAATAGTGCGCCGAGTTGCTTCCAGGGCCATTCCGCTGTTGTTGGTGACGATTTGTGTCGGCTCTAATTCGGTCAGGAATCGAAGCGCATATTGGAACTCATCACCAATAAGGAGTGATGGAAACCACGGGGTAACCGTTGGATTCTCCGTTAAAAACTGCAAATAAGTGGCATAGTTTTTCCCCAACGAACTCGGCAGTTGGAAATAGAGATCCGCTGTGGCGGGGTCGATGTGCTGCAGGTCTTCCGCATTATTGATCAAGACGGAAAGCTTCGGCAGGACCGCAGGATGGGGACGGTGCTCAAGTTTGGGCATTTCAACAGGAGGGTGTATTTCTTTATTACCCGTCAGAGCAGAAATGATTGTATTTCTGAGTTGAGTGATTTCGCTGAAAGGAATCGTGACCTCTGTCGCCAGCGCACTCATTTCAATCGTTTTGATATGATACCCCGACTCATTAATCGTCTTTAGCCGTGAAAATAGCGCATCGACGTCCAACGCTTTTTTCTTTTCTCTGGCTGGCCGGAGTCTCGCTTTCGTTTTCACAGTAAATGAATCACTCGGTGTGATTACAGAAACCGCTAATGGGGTGTTGTCTGATCCTGAAATTTTGAGGGTTACCTCAAGGGGCTCAAACCTTAATGCGTCAATCTGGCTCTGAACGGATTCTTGAACCGTTTTGCGCTTTTTGTTGATGATTGCTCTAGCCGCATCGATGCTTTCCTGGGTCGTTGACCCCGATTGAGCTGCCAAATACGCTGCCGCCTGGTCTCGTGGGTTGTCTGTGAACATTTCGGCGCCAATTCTCCCCTGAATGTAACCCGCTGTTAGATCGCGATTGAACACGGTGCGGAGGGTGGATCCGTCATGGCTTAAGTGGTCTAGTTTTTGACGATAGCTGTTGGTTACAGAGAAGACGTAGTCAAAGTTTTTGATGCGCCCTTCAATCTTCAGAGAGTCGACTCCCGCGTTGCAAAGGGAGTCGAGGTCCGCATACACCGAATTATCTTTCATATTGAGCGGATAGTTTTTGCCGGCGGCAGTGGGTTTAAATCGATCTCTGCATGGCTGGCTGCATCGACCACGGTTTCCCGAGTTGCCATTGTGAACGGAGCTCGCATAGCATAGGCCTGAGAAGGACACACAGTTCGAGCCATGAATAAATACTTCCGTCTGCATTTTCTTTGTATGCGCGTAGCGGGTTAGTTCTCGGATCTCGTCGAGGTTTAGTTCCCGGCACAAATTGACGCGTTTAGCTCCGAGTCGATGCAGGAACTCGATTTGACCTGCATTATGAGTGGTGAGTTGTGTAGACGCGTGAGCTTTTAAGCTCGGGAACTGTTTTTGAATGACGTAGAGCATTCCCAAGTCCTGAAGAATGATTCCATCGAGATCGGTATTCACACATTTATTTAACAGGGTAAAAAAAGCAGGGAGTTCGCTTTCGACAATTACGATATTGAGCGTTAGAAAAATGGAGCAATCCTGTTCGTGCGCGAGTCGGATGATTCCGGGCAAGTCATTAAAGGTGATGTTTTCTGCTCGGTTTCGGGCATTGAATTTATCCAGCCCGCAATAAATGGCATTTGCCCCAGCCAGTAGTGCTGCCTTGATCGAGTTGATATCGCCACCCGGCGCTAGTAATTCTGTTTCGCTTTTCATCGTGCAGAAATATACCTGTAGTTGTTGATTCGCAAAATAGAATAGCGGGTCGGTTTTAGAAAAGCGGTCAGTCCCGACTGGCCCTGGCAGTCCGGTAGCAGTGCGGGGGAGGGAGTTTTGACAGAATGAGTAAGGGCAGATTTTAGTCGCGAATTCATATGAATTTTTACTGAGGACAATCCGTTTTTTTTATCCGTATACATCCGCGTAATCCGTCGAAAATCCCGGCTCCTTCGGGACGGTTAAATATACCAGCTAGTTCTTTTTTAAAGCATTTAAAACAGGTTTAACGTAGCCCCGTTCAGGGCTGACCCGAAAGGCATGGACTTGCCGGATCCATGCGGAGTCCCGCTGAGTTCAGGCAGTCCTTCATTTTCTAATGGGGAGACCTGAGGTTTTCCCCAAAAAACAACTGTTGAGGTGTGGTAAAACTTCGTATGATATTTTTTGATTTTTTGGCCCCGAATCGGTCAAGCCGCCCCTCCCGGAAGTCTCGTTTCCAACGAAACTATCGAGGGTCCGAGGGAAAAGGGTCGGTCTTGAATACAGGGTGCGGCAAGCAGGTGTGACCCGCCGGCAGGACACCTTTGCTGACGGGGGATGGGGTGATTACGTGATGGAGTTTTATCGATGTTAAAAAAATCCAAATGACGTATTAGGCGGATTGGCCATTTTTCCAACCCCTTTTTGTGATACTGCATAAAGCAACAGTTACTATTAAAAGAATCGTGGCGTATAGGAGATAGCAATGAGACAGATGGTTATGGGGAATGAAGCGATTGCATTAGGAGCTCTGCAAGCGGGTGTCAACGTGGTTACGGGGTATCCGGGAACTCCATCAACAGAAATACTTGAAAACTGTGCCAAATGTCGCAACGAAACGGGTGTCTATGTTGAATGGTCGATTAACGAAAAAGCAGCGGTCGAGGTTGCCGCAGGGGCGTCATATTCTGGTGCACGAACGCTTGTTACAATGAAACAGGTTGGCTTAAACGTAGCATCAGATCCCGTCATGTGTCTTTCGTATGTTGGAATTAAAGGGGGAATGGTAATTGTTGTCGCCGATGATCCCGGCCCTATATCTTCTCAGACAGAACAAGATACACGTACATTTGGTGGATATTCAAAATTACCTGTTTTTGATCCATCAAGTCCTGAAGAAGCCTATGCGATGATGATCGAAGCGTTCGATTATTCAGAAAAATACAACACGCCGGTAATTGTTCGACCGACAACGCGTGTCTGTCATGCGTATGCGAGTATGGATATTCCGGAATTACCTAAAGCACACAAATACGATGGCTTTGTAAAAGATACTCAACGGTGGGTTATTTTCCCTCGCACATCTTATGCAAATCACAAACGCATATTTGAGCGCAATACAACAATACTTCCTGATGATTTTTCAAAGAGTAAATACAATTTCTATCGAAAGCTTTCTCTGGGCGATAAAACCGGAAAAGTTATGGAGACTCCTCGACGGGGTATTATCACCGGCGGTATCTCATACGCTTATATTTGCGAAGCGCTAAGCATGCTTACGTCTGCCGCAAATAAAACCAATTCACGAACTGATTTAAAAAGTGTAAATCCAGTTTTACTTCTAAAAGTTGGAACCCCCTATCCGTTTCCTGAAAAACAGGCAGTGCAATTTCTAAAAGAAGTAGATGAAGTGATTGCAATAGAGGAGTTAGATCCTGTTTTAGAACAAGAACTCATTTTTGTGTGTGGTAAATATCATTTAAGTACAAAGATTTTTGGTAAACTCTCGGGTGATGTCCAGTGCGCGGGTGAAAACACGGTAGAAAGTGTAAAAACCGTGCTTAATAAATACTTGAAACTTTCTGGTGAGGGCGTGAGCGCATCAGAAGCTGAATGCTCGACTGAGCACAATGCTCTTGATTCAGATAAACCTGATTTGCCGAATAGACCCCCTGTTTTGTGTGCGGGGTGTCCTCACCGAGCCTCTTTTTATGCGGTAAAACAGGCAATGAAAGGTAAAAAAACTGTTTTTGCTGGCGATATTGGCTGTTACACCTTGGGAAATGCAGCTCCTCTCGATATGACGGACACTTGCTTGTGTATGGGTGCTGATATTACGATGGCTCAAGGGTTTTATCACGTAGATCCTGAGCGCCATTGTTTCTCTTTTATAGGCGATTCAACATTCTTTGCTTCAGGTATAACCGGGGTCGTCAATGCGGTGTACAATCAGTCAAAACAAACAATTTGTATTCTGGATAATTCGACAACGGCGATGACCGGGCATCAACCGCACCCTGGAACAGGCGTTACAATGATGGGCGATGTTGTAAATAAGGTAAGCATTACGAAGATTCTCGAAGCCGTTGGCGTCACCCCTGTTATAACCATTGATCCGATGGATTTGGACGCAAGCGTTATGGCTGTAAAAGCAGCCGATAAGGCAGATGGCGTGAGTGCGATTGTTTTTAAATCACCGTGTATTTACGTTGCTTCAAAATTAGGTTACGAAGCGAAAAAGTCATTTGCCGTTGATCAGTCAAAATGTATCGGCTGTAAAAAATGCATTACCGAGTTAGGTTGTCCAGCCATTGTATTTAAAAATGGCAAAGCGTTTATAGAAAGCTCGCAGTGTGTTGGATGCTCAATTTGTGCTCAAGTATGTCCTGTGAACGCCATACAACGACAGGCATAGGGAAAAATAAAAATGAATACTAATTTTTTATTGTGTGGAGTGGGCGGACAGGGAACTGTTCTTGCGAGTAGGTTAATATCTACTGCGGCTATGGCAAGAGGGCTGGACGTTCATTCTGCTGAAACAATTGGAATGGCTCAGCGGGGTGGATCCGTCGTATCACACGTGAGAATTGGCGATGCCGTTTTTTCGCCACTTATTCCCTGCGGGGGTGCAGATGTCATAATTGCATTTGAACCTGCCGAAGCGGTTCGCTGTCTGCCGTATCTTAAAAAAGAGGGTGTTATTGCGGTCAGTACAAAAGTTGTGCAACCCACAACAGCGAGTTTAACAGGTAAAGTTTTTGAGAGCGAACCCATGCTGGATTATCTAAAACAGCATGCCAAAAAAGTCATCGTTATAGACACGGATGCACTTTGTAAAAAAATGGGTTCATCTAAAATTGCAAATACATTGCTTTTGGGTGCTGTCTTGACGGTCAGTGAATCAAGTCTAAGTTATGACGATTTAGAAGGGGCTATCAAACAGTTGGTTAAGCCAAAGTTTGTAGACCTAAATATAAAAGCTATAAAAGCGGGCCAAGCTGCGGCACGCTGATTGAAACAAACAAAGAAGTAAAAAATGGTAATGACAGAAGTGCAATTGCACCAAATAAAAAAACAGCTCAAACGTATACTGGGTGTCAAAAACGGATTTTATGCAAAAAAGTTCGCCGGCCTCAATGTGGACGACATTCAATCGCAAGAGGATTTTGAAAAACTACCATTCACCTGGAAAGGCGACTTGCGTGAAGCCTATCCACTTGGATTAGCAGCTGTTCCAGAAGAAGAAATTGTGCGTATTCACTCATCCAGTGGAACAACCGGGACTCCTGTTATCATTCCGTATACAAAAAAAGACGTTGACGATTGGGCAACCATGTTTGCTCGTTGCTATGAAACGGCAGGAATCACTAACCTGGATCGAATCCATATTACGCCAGGGTACGGTTTGTGGACTGCGGGAATTGGGTTTCAGAATGGGGCTGAAAAACTCGGAGCAATGACCATTCCTATGGGACCTGGCAATACAGAAAAACAACTGCAAATGATGCAGGATATGAAATCTACCGTACTTTGTGCAACGTCGAGTTATGCACTGCTTTTAGCTGAAGAAGTCGAAAAACGAGGAATAAAAGATAAGATTTGTTTGAGGAAAGGCGTGGTCGGCAGCGAGCGCTGGGGCGATAAAATGCGCAATAGCATTCAGTCAAAACTCGGCATCGAAATGTACGATATTTACGGTCTTACCGAAGTGTACGGGCCCGGCATTGGGATTGAATGTAAAAATCAGGAAGGAATGCACATTTGGGATGATTTTTTATATGTTGAACTCTTAAATCCTCGCACGGGTGAGCCTGTGCCTGACGGTGAAGTCGGTGAAATTGTTCTCACTACCCTTGTAAAAGAGGGAGCGCCGCTTATTAGATTCCAGACACACGATTTAGCGTATAAATATGCTGAACCTTGCTCTTGCGGCTTAAAATATTCTCGAATTAGTAAAATCATTGGTCGTACGGATGACATGGTGAAAGTCAAAGGGTGCATTATTTTCCCGAGTACTATTGAAGAAGTTTTAAAAGATATCCCGGGCATTACTGGTGAATACAAAGCCGAAGTTGACCATATTAATGGACGGGATCAGTTGACTCTTTTTGTCGAAGCCGAGGGGGGTACTGACCGCACCGAAGTTTCTTTGGGAGTTGCATTTCACTTTAAAGAGTTAAGTAAAATGGCACCTGTCGTCAATGTTATCGGCGAAGGGGAGCTCCCGAGAAGTACCAAGAAGACGCAACGTATTTTTGATAATAGGGAATAGAGTTTAATTAGTTAGATATGATTCATTGAAGAACAATGTGAGCTATGCAGTGCCTAGCTCTGCATTTAATATTGGCTAACCCCTTTTTCCTTGGAGTCCAGCAACATGCAGATTGAAGTTGATAGCCATACCCATACCATCGCCAGCGGCCATGCCTACAGCACCCTTGCCGAAAATGTCGCCGCAGCCGCAGGCCGGGGTATTAAACTCCTTGCCATAACCGACCATGGACCCGCAATGCCGGGTGCGCCGCACTTTTGGTTTTTCATGAATATGCGGGTTATCCCTCGAATCATTGGTGGTGTGGGTGTCCTTCGCGGCGTAGAAGCCAATATTATGAATCGGAACGGGGAGCTGGATATAGATGTCGATTTGCAGCAACAGTTGGACCTCGTTCTTGGAAGCCTGCATGAACCTATATTCGCACCTCAAAATAAAACCATCCACACGGATGCGGTGATCAAAACAATGGCATCCGGACAAATTGATGTCTTTGCCCATGGGGGGAATCCGGTCTTTCCAATCGATCCAGACGAGGTGGCAAAAGCGGCTGCCGAGTATCGAGTCCTGATTGAAATTAACAATTCTTCGTTTACCACGTCCCGGCAGGGCAGTGAGGCAAACTGCAGGGCTCTCGCGGAAGCGGTCGCTATCCATGGTGGCCAACTGACCTTTGGTACAGATGCGCATATTGCAAGTCGGGTAGGGGTGTTTGATCAATGTGTCACCTTAGTTCAAAGCATTGATTTTCCGGAGGAGCAAATCCTTAGTCGCAGCGGTCTCGATTTTTTAAATTTCCTTAGCTCAAAAAATAAACAATCAGATTTTTCGGAACTGAATTCGTTATTTGATCTGCCGGTCTGCGCAACGTGTTGTCATCAATAGTTCAAGATAAACTGAATGATGAGATTTTGAGTGACGATCTGCAGAGGATGGAGATCGAAGCTTACTGCATAGGTGAAAAGGGTTGAGAATGGCGAGGATGCATGGCTTCCTGTATAAATAAGCCATTTTGTATTAAAATATCGGACCCTTTTTATAACCCGTTTTTTTATAGGGGAAGATTTTCCCAAAACGATGTTACACATAAACTCACGATCGTGAGTTTATGTGTAACAAGGTGGTTAGGGAGAATATTTTCCAAGCAGAGGGCCGCAAGATATTGAGGGTAGGGCGTGCTCCCTTGTCCGGAGCTTGCCGAAGGGGTTGAGTAAGTTGCTGCGGGGTGGATGGCTCGGATTTTTTAACCTTTTGAAAAAACCAAATCCAGTTTTCCAAACATCGAAAAGGATGAAATAATAGCACTGTCTCCTTCGTCACTTGAGTTTGTCGCTGTATAACTAACTCCATGTCTATAAATCAAGCAGTTATCTTTACGAAACCAGTCCATCATCTTCGGGGGGACCTCTCTCCCGAAAAACTCAACCAGCTGACGCGTCGCTTTTTTGAAGAAAAAGGGTTCCAGTTTGTCCTCAGTAAAAAGGTGACCGGAGCCGACCTGAAAGCGCAGGAGATTATCAAACAGCATTATCTGATGTACAGCGAGGCGGTCTGCGCTGAAAAAGTTCAAGTGGCGCCCGTTGCAAAAAAACGGTTTGAAGATTTTTTTGGAAGAAAATGGCAGGATGAAGTTGATGCGGGGCGCATCGTGCCAATGCCCCGGCTTCTGGAGCGATCCAACGTGGATGTTTATCAACTCTTCGAGTATTGGAGCGTCCTGTTTGCCAGTGGTAAAACGGTCAAGTTGCAGGACGGGTTGATTATGGGATTTATCGAAGAGTTGAATCTGTACGCTATTAATGCCTTTTATCCTTCGATGGAAGCGATTTTCTATCATCCCGAAACCGTGCTCCATTATCATGTGGTTGAATTTGATTCATTGCAGATTTCATGGAAAGAGTTTCGTCAGAATGTGTTGGGAAAGACGAATGCTAGCGTAGCCGACCCCGAAAGCTTTCGGGGAAAACTCTATGGCGACTATCCGGTAGAATTTCCGGGTCGCGATAACTATGTGCACGGCAGCGCCGGTCCGCTGGAGGGGTTTGTTGAGCGCACCATTCATGAGGATGGGTTTGAAATGACCACCAATCCGGTCGGGGCGTATTTGGCGGAGCAGGGCGTCACACTTCAATCCTTCGTTCGTTGGAAGAAGAATCAATCCATCACAACCCTCGGGAATCTCTTTGACGAAACCGAAGAAAAAAATACAGACGAAATTCTTCACTCGACCCTTGAAAGAGTGGCTGGCGCTATCGCGGTCAGCAACGGAACGAAGTAGAAAACTGCGGATGATTCACCCCTGATATTTTCAGGTATTATGAAAAAGTAATGCCTGAACTTAGCTGCATTCAGCGTAGGTCCGGCAACTCAGGTGGGGTGCCCCGAAACTTCGGGGTGCCCGGTGTGACAGCTGTTTTTTTACAAAATGATGGACAATCCAGAGCGATAGCAACGGATAATTTTCGAAGAAAATAACGGAGGGGTTCACATTATTGTTTCGAATCCAATCTCATCATCGTGTTGTCAATTATCTTGTGAAAAATAGCCCGTGTTTAGTTGCTGTTAAATAAAGGGTTACGGAAGAAAACTTGTCAGGAAAATAAGTAAATGACGGATAGTCGTGCGGAAAAGGCAGGGTCTGTTTTTATCGCAACCAGCCATTGCTATGCGGAGCTTCTTTCGCTTGTTGGTTCAGGTCATTGGTCGACCCCTTTTCACCCCACTCCGTCTCTCCGCTGATTATGCGGACACATAACTGTGTGTAGAATGTGTTGCGGTTCCTCGGAAGAGGTCTACCCTTATCCTCGTTCGAGGGATTGGTCCCAAACAAGCCTGTCCTCGGCGCCGACATGCAGACGCTATAACGAACCTTCAGCATTGGGTAACTCAACCAGCAAACGGAGGAATAGATATGGGCGAAAAAGGAAAACGTGGGAAAAAGAAAGAGCCGCAACACAGCCTTAAAGAAAAACGGCAGATCAAAAAAACCAAGGCTAATCATAAGAACGACAGTCTGATTTAATCAAAATTACCTGTGTTCTGATTTGATTTGCAAGGATTGACGAGCCCGACAAACGTTGGGTTCGTCAAGCATTGGAAGAAGATTGAGCCTTCACCCTTCAAATTTTCAAATGCCTTGAACCCCGCTGTTCCGGTAGCGCCGAAGCCATCCGTCCTCATCCGCGTTGTCCGCGGGGATACAAAATTAATGTGATGGGTTTTTTTGACGTTTCGCTTCTTTTTGGGAATACAAAAAGAACTTTTGGAATATCGCAGGTCTGTCAAAAACCAGACCCGCACTGGGCAGACAGGAGTGTCCGTCCCTCTGGAATTGCCGGAACCACGCGGTGTGCCGCTGAGTTCAGGCAGTACTGAATCCCTCCGTTTTTATCCGCGTTATCCGCGGTGATAACCTTCCCCGCCCCGTTTCCTTATTTTGTAAAACTCCGCTCTGTACCATCTTTCCCGTTCGTGTGAATTCGAGTTTATTTGCGGTTGAAGTTGTTCCGCATCGCCTCGTTAAATTTTCCCCATCCATCCAGAGAAACGCGGGGGGATACCGCGTCTACGTTTTTCAATGTTTGGAATGTGGATTAGGCCATGCGGTGGCGGAAGAGGGCGCCGGCCATGAAGAGGCAGAAGCATCCGATGAGGGCCATTGGCCAGAATTGCGGCCAGAGTAAACTCACGTTAGCGCCTTCCAGAAAGACGCTGCGAAGGATGACTAGGAAGTAGCGCAGTGGATTGGCATACGTGAGGAGTTGCAGGTACTCGGGCATGTTGGCGATGGGCGTCGAGAAGCCGGAAAGAATGATGGCCGGGACAAAAAACAGAAATGCGCCCAGCAATCCCTGCTGCTGCGTGACCGCCAGCGACGAGATCATCAGTCCGATCCCGATGGAGGAGAGCAGGAACAAGATCAGGCCTAGGCCGAGCGCAAGCAAACTGCCGAGTAGCGGCACATGAAACCAGAAGACGATGATTAAGATGATGACGGTTGCTTCGGCCAATCCAATCAGGACTCCGGGGATGGCTTTGCCCAGTAGGATTTCCACAGGGCGCAGCGGCGTGACCAGTAGCTGGTCAAAAGTGCCAGCCTCGCGTTCGCGGGCGACGGACAGCGCGGTAATGAGCAGGGTCACCAGCAGTGCCAGCAGACCGACGATACCGGGTACGATGAACCAGCGACTGACCAGATTCGGGTTGTACCAAGGGCGTACGACGAGACGAGCCGGCGCGGCCGAACCCCCGTGCTTTTCGATCCACGTGGCATTGAAGGTGGAGACGATGGACTGAACATAGTTCAGTGCCGTCATCGCACTGTTTGAATTTCGTCCATCTACGTTGATTTGAAGCGGGGCCGTCCGCCCTTGGGCCAGACTCCGGCTGAAGTCGGACGGGATGCGAAGGACAAGCAGGGCCTTTTGGTTGTCGATCAGGGGCTCAATCTGCGCGTCGCCGTCGAGATGCGCCACGCAGTCAAAGGTGGTGGAGCCTTCGAAGTGTGCGAGCAGTTCGCGCGACGCGGCGCCGCTATCTTCGTTGAGTACGGCGTAGGGGACGTTGTTGAGATCGAAGGTGGCGGCGTAGCCGAAAACAATCAGCTGAAGTAGCGGCGGCATAATGAGTACCAGCCGGCTTTTTTTATCTTTGAGCACAGCGAGTAGCTCTTTAACGATTAATGCTTTTAGATGTGTCCACATGATTGTTTGTAGTTTCGTCTTTAGACGGAGATCCCGGCTGAAGCCGGTACTCCGAAATTTATTAATCCAATCTCTTAACCATGCGCTTGCGGGCAACGCCCAGGAAGAAGACGCAGAACAGCATCAGGGCCAGCGAGTTGATGATGAGAACTTTCCAGACGTTACCGGCTAGAAAGAGCGTTTGGAGAATGGATACGTAATAGCGCGCCGCAATGAACCGGGTGACCCATTGGATCGTCATTGGCATGCTATGGATATCGAAGATAAATCCAGAGAGCATGAAGGCTGGAAGGAAGGTGACTACGATCGCAACCTGGCCGGCGACAAACTGATTGCGCGCCACGGTCGAAATGGTCAATCCCATTCCCAGGGCGGCGATTAAAAACAGAGAGGAGGTCAGAAAGAGTATGACGAGCGAACCGCGCAGCGGGACGCCGAAAAGCCAAACGGCCATGCCAACGGATAGCGTCAACCCGGCGAGGCCGAGGACAAAATAGGGCAGCAGTTTGCCAATCAGTATTTCTTTTGCGGTGACCGGCGTGACCATCAGGGCTTCCATCGTACCGCGTTCCCATTCGCGGGCGACGACCATCGCGGTGAGCAGGGCGCCGATCAGCGTCATGATGACGGCAATGAGCCCGGGAATCAGAAAGTTTCGGCTGCGCATTCCCGCATTGAACCAGACTCGCTGTTCAAGCTGTACCGGAACGTTCAGGGATTCCGCATGGACGGCGGCCCGTTTTTGAAGCCACGAGGTTCGTGCACCGTTGACGTAGCCTTCAATAATGTGCGCGGTGTTGGCATCGACCCCGTTGATGATGACGCCGACCGGACTATCGATTCCGGCCAGGAGATTTTCTTCAAAATCATTGCGCAACCACACGATGCCATCCAGCTGATGTTTAATCATCGCCTGTTCTGCTTCCTGAATGGTTGCGAAACGCTGCGGCGAGAAATAGTTCGACTGGTTGAAAGAGGCGGCGAAGTCCTCTGCTTCTTCCGACGGGCTTTCGATGACGATCGCTACCGGCACGTGTTTGGCGTCGAGCGAAATGCCGTACCCGAAGAGTAATAAAAGGACGATCGGCAGCACGATGGCAATCGCGATGCTCGATGGGTCGCGCAGGATCTGCAGGGCTTCTTTTCGAAGCATTCCGCGCAGACGCATCCGGGCGGCGAGCCGGACGGGATTGGATGATTTAAACCGTCGCATGGGGACTCCCTGCCGTTTCACGATTCTGGATCAGGTGAATAAATGCGTCTTCCATGGTGGGGTTGGGCAGTTGTTCGGATTGGACGCGGGCGCGCAGTTCATCGGGTGTGCCCCTCGCCAGCAATTCGCCCTCGGCCATAATAACCAGCCGGTCGCAGTATTCGGCCTCCTCCATAAAGTGGGTGGTGACCAATATGGTTACGCCTTCTTCGGCAAGCGCCGCGATGCGATGCCAGAATTCGCGTCGCGCCAGCGGGTCGACGCCTGAGGTCGGCTCATCGAGAAAAAGAATTTTTGGACGGTGCATCAGTGCCGCCGCCAGTGCCAGCCGCTGTTTATAGCCGAGCGGAAGCTCCTGACTTTTGCTGTTGGCGTAATGCGTCAGTTCAAATTCCTGCATCGCCCAGTCGATTTGCGTGCGCCGGTCGCTGCCACTCAGTCCATACGCGCTGCTGAAGAAACGCAAGTTTTCGAGGACGGACAGATCGCCATAGAGCGAAAACTTTTGTGCCATGTATCCAATTCGGGCGCGGGCTTTAGCGGGTGCGTGACGCAGATCGAGTCCGGCCACACTCAGGTAGCCGTTGGTAGCGGGTAACAATCCGCACAGCATTCGGAACGTCGTGGACTTTCCTGCGCCGTTCGCACCGAGAAGTCCGAACACTTCTCCGGCTTTTACCGAGAAGCTGATGCCCTTTACAGCGCTGAACGAGCCGAAGGTTTTGGTGATTTTCTCGACCGTAATTACATCGGCATCGGAATCGTTTTCTACGGCGCGGTCGGGCGAAACCTCCGGCAGCGCGGGTGATCCGTCCTTTTCCCGGAGCAGGCTGATAAAACTGTCTTCAAAGCGGGGCGGAACCGGTTCAATTTGAATTCCGGCGGGAAGATTGGCGAGGTCCGGCTGCAGGCCGTTTTGCATCACGATTCGAACGCCGGTGCGCTGGATGGTTGCATCGATCACGCCGGGTGAGCGGACGATCTGTCCCTGCAATGCCCGTTTATTCATCGCGGGCAGGGTGGCTTGAAAGCTGCGGCCTTCTAATTTGTTACTGAACTCAGAGGGGGCCCCTTGACCGAGCCGCTCGCCTTTGTGCAACAGAATGACTTCGTTACAGCGTTCCGCTTCGTCCAGATAGGACGTGCTAAGCAGGGCGGTCATGTTTTCTTCGCGAACCAACTGGTAAATAATGGACCACAGTTCGCGGCGCGAAACCGGATCGACCCCGACCGTCGGCTCATCCAGCAGGAGCAGTTGCGGCGGCCGCACCAGTACGCAGGCCAGCCCGAGTTTTTGTTTCATGCCGCCAGATAGTTTTCCCGCCAACCGTTTGGTGAATGGAGCGAGTCCGGTCAATTTAGTCAGCGCCGCATAGCGGGCCGGGCGCTCTGCGTCCGGCAGGGCCTGAAGATCCGCGTAGAAATCGATATTTTCCTGAACCGTCAGGTCTTCATAGAGTCCGAAGCGCTGCGGCATGTAGCCGATCACATGCTGGACCTTCAGCGGGTCTTTGACGGCATCGATGCCGAGTACGGAGATGTCGCCGCTGTCGGGAACCAGCAGGCCGGCAATCAGCCGCATCAGCGTGGTTTTGCCGGCCCCGTCCGGCCCGATCAGTCCGGTGACCGTTCCTTTGCGGATGTTCAGGTTGACGTCATTTAATGCCGCCTCGTCCGCAAAACATTTGGTAACGCTGCGGAGTTCAAGGACGGATTGTTTGCCGGTTATTGACATGGTTATTTTTTCTGTGCGGTGATCAGTTGCACGGTGGCGGGCATGCCGAGCCGCAGTTCGTTTTGTGGGTTGTCCACGAAAACACGGATTTGATAAACCAGTCGCGTGCGCAGATCGGTGGTTTCGACCTGTTTGGGCGTGAACTCCGATGACGGGGAAATATAACCAACCCTGCCTTTGTAAACCTTGCTAGGAAAACTGTCCGTTCGGATATCAGCGGTCATCCCTTCGGAAACTTTTCCCAGATCGGATTCCGGTACGTAGGCGCGCACCCAGACCGGATCGGTGAGTGCGACTGTGTAAACGGGGCGCTGTGGCGAGGCCATGTCGCCGACTTCCAGAATGCGGTTTTGAATAATTCCGTCGGCGGGTGCGGTGAGCTGGCTGTCGGCCAGCTCCTGTTGAGCCAGTTTCAGCGAGGCTTTATAAACATTCAGTTGCGCCTGTGCCGCCGCGATATCCTCTTTACGCGGACCTTGCACGGCCAGTTTTGCGGACTGTTGAAGTGCTTCCAGATTCGCGCGCGCCACATCGACTGCCGTGCAGGCGCTGTCGAGTTGTTGCTGTGAAACATAATCGTCTTTAGCCAGCGACTGTGCTCGCGTCTGTTTTTGCAACGCATCCGTCAGGGTGGCATCGGCACTGCGCACCTGAGCTTGCGTTTGCGCGATTTCTTCCGGACGGCTTCCGGTTTGCATGCGCGCCACCGTCTGCTTTTGCATGGCGACCTGCGCCTGTGCCTTGGCCGCAGTCGCTTCGTAGCGTGTGGCATCCAGTACGGCGATCAGTTGTCCGTTCGTTACGGAATCGCCCTCGCGGGCAAGTAGCTGTTGAATACGGCCGGTACCATAGAAGGCGGTCTGAATTTGGCGGATATCCACGTTGCCGTAGAACGTCAGGCTTCCGTTGGCGGCGCGTTCGTGTTTAGAAATCAGCACCCCGGCAATGACAAGGATCAGCAGGACAGGCAGGACTTTAGGCAGGACTTTTTTTGGATTCATTGTTCACTCCCGGATTCAGTTATAGGGGTCAGAAGATCATTGATTGCAGAGACATCATTTTCGGACAGTACGCCTGCCGATGCTTTGAGTTGCAGGCGGGCCAGAAGCTGATTATAGAGCGCAATGTTGTATTCCGAATCGGCGTTGGCGTAGCGTTGCTCGCTGTTGAGCACTTCGACCACGGAGCGGGCGCCGATGTCGTAGCCTTTCTGTGTCGCTTTTAATGCAGTGGAGGATGATTTTAATGCGCGCCGGGTTGCGGTCAACCGGGCTGCGCTGTTTTCCAGATTCAGGAACGCGCGCTGGGTATCGAGTCGCACATTGTCTTCGAGCGTTTCCAATCCGTACTGACTGGCTCGTACCAAAGCTTCGGCCCGCGAGCGGGAAGCGCGGACTTCGCCGCCTTGAAATAGCGGCCAGGCTACGCTGACGCCGATGAAGCTCTCGTTGCGGTCAATCGCGGGCGAGAACGAGCCGTCTGCCCGGCTGTATTGCGCGTTCAGTGAAAGCACCGGCCAACGGCCGCGGCTTGCGGCGGCGATTCGGTAGCGGCTGGCCTGTAGTTCCTGCCGGGCCTGTTCCAATGCGGGCTGATTGTTTTCGGCCGATTGAACCCAGTCTACTATCCGGTCGGGAATCGGTCCCTGGGGTTCCAGAGTATTCAGATCGACCAAACCATCGGCGGGCTGGTGCGTGAGTCGTTCCAGTGTACGGCGGGCGAGTTGTACGCGGTTGCGGGCGCTGAGACATTCCGCCAACACGCCGTCGAGTCGCGCATGCGTCTCTTCGACTGCGATGATATCACCCGCACCCGCCTGATGTTCGTGTTCCGCCCGCCCGCTGATTTTTTGCAGCAGGGTTTGCCGGCTGAGCACGGTTCGCTCCAGTGCTTCCGAGCGGAGTATGGCAAAATAGGCATCGGCGGTTTGCAGAATCAAATCTTGTTGAACGGCCAGTAGTTTCGCTTCAACACTTTTCGTTTTTGAGCGCGATGCCTGAAGTGCGGACCAGGCGGACCCGTTAATCAGCGGTTGCGTCAGTGTCACGCTGTAGCTGGATGGATTGTAGGTTTCATCAATCGTCGTGGATCCAAAGCCGGTCAGATCGAGATTGTTTTGGCTGACCGAGCCCGCGGCCGTCAACCGGGGGGCGAGGGCGGAGCGGGCGATGTTGTTGTTAAACTGCTCCGCCTGCCAATGGGCCTCTGCCTGCGCGATGAGCGGGCTCGATTCTTTTGCTTGCTTGTAGGCGGTCATCAAATCAGTTGCCTGCGCGGCTCCACTTGCCAAAACAGTGAATGCGGTTATTACGGAGAAAATTGACCGCCATTGTGTTTTTTTCATGAGAGTTCTCCGCTGTTTATGAGTTGTTCCAGAAGGCTTCGGATCCCGGCCCGTTCGGGGCCGGAGGGTTCGAGCAGATCCAGCGCCCGCCAGAACTTCATTCCGTCAAGCGCGGCAAGAATCAGCCAGGCGTGTGCGGCCGGTAATCCGTCGTCGCACATCCCTTGGTGAACCTTTTGAAAAAATTTCCGCACGGGATTCAGCAGGTTGGAATGACCTGCTGTCGCCGCCAGCAGGGGTGCTGCCATTTGTTTGACGTTCGTTAGAAAAGGGCCTTCGTTATCCATCATCAGGCACAGCAGGGCGCGGGCATGACGGCCTTTTCCCGCGGGCTCGTCGGCTAAAGCATCGGTAAAATTCTGTTCCGCGATCTCGACGATCCGGGCGATCATGGCCTGAACGAGCGCTTCCTTCGAGGCGAAGTGATACAGGAGTCCCCCTTTACTGACTTCAGCTTGAGCGGCAACCGCATCGAGCGTCATGCGGGCTGTCCCCTGTTCGATCACAATAGATGCCGCAGCATCCAGCAACTTATCGCGGGCATTGGGTTTTCGTGTGGGTTTCATATGACTGTTGTTATACCGTCCAGACGGTACAGTCAAATAGTTTTTTTGATGTTTTGTTGGGTGGGAACACGGGGGTAGTTTAGGATTTAAAAGAAAGGAGAACGACATGGCAAGAATCATTAATAAAGAAGAATGCATCAATTGTGGAGCCTGTGAGCCGGCTTGTCCGGTGGAGTGTATTTCGGAAGTGGACGAAAAACGTTTCATCAAAGCCGACGACTGTATCGACTGCGGAGCCTGCGAAGCTGTCTGTCCCGTTAGCTGTATTTCGGAAGTTTGAGGTTTTTAACCC
>Ga0307990_1001271_pt1 | contig 21459 bp, 16 predicted proteins | sample EllFjometagen129_FD_203168 | JGI IMG/M metagenome (GOLD analysis project Ga0307990, IMG submission 203168) | Marine microbial communities from Ellis Fjord, Antarctic Ocean - #129 | ecosystem: Environmental > Aquatic > Marine > Unclassified | place: Southern Ocean | collected 2014-10-08
TTTCAACTCGATCATTCGCAACTCGCGTCCGACGGACGCCTTATTGAACGTCTCTAGTTCTTTGTTGTGGGTCTGTAGTTTCAGCTCGGCATTCCGATGTTCGGTCACATCCATTGCCATGCTGATGACCAACCGCTGGCCATTTGAACGTTTGCCCAACGGAGCGGAGCTGAATTCCCAGACGCGCAAGTCCCCGTTCTTTGTGCGGATGGTGTAGTCGCCTTCCTGTTTGCGTTCATCCAGGTCAAACAAGTTATCGATATAGGCCTTTATAACCGCATGCTGTTCCCCATAGGCAAGTTGGGTCCACGCATCGATTGTGGATAGCTCATCTTTTGTATAGCCCGTGATCTCGCACCATGAGTGGCTGATTTCGAGCACGGTGCCGTCCTCGGAATATATCATGGTGGGGAAGGGGGAATCTTCGGTTGCGCGTCGGAAGCGTTGTTCGCTTTCCGCAAGAGCCTCTTCGGCCGCATGGCGTTCGGTGATGTCCTGAAAAACACAATAGGTTTGTTTGAAGCTCCCGTCGGGGTGATATCCAGCACACCCTTCAAAGGCGATTGTCCGGTAGGTTCCATTTTTGTGTCGGATTTTATATTGCACATCACTCACAGATCTACAGGTCTTAAAGGCCGGAAAGTTTTTTTCAAAATGCGGTTTATAGTCTGGATGCAGGAAATCGCCAAACCATGATCCGATCACCTCTTTTCGTTCATAACCCAGGGTGGCTAGCCAGGCCGGGTTGATATCTTTAAAGCAACCGTTTTCGTCCAGCGACTGGTAGGATAAGGGTGCGTTGTTGTAGAGGGCTTCGTATTTCTCTTTGCTTTCTCGGAGAGAGTCCTGAGTGGTTGTGATCGTCCGATTATCCCGACGCAACCGGCGGTTGAGTTGATAGATATAAATGGCCAGAGCCAGAATGAAGAGGGCTGCCGCTGACGTAATGCTTATGATGCGGTACAGCCGGCTTAGGTCGGGCTGTGGCGGGTGGGGGTTGTAGAGGAATCCGGCTAAATCGAACTCGGGCTCCATGAGCCCGAGTTCAGCGTAGGTGTCGGCAATGTGACGCCACCGGCCGGGGTTCATGTGGCCGATTTGTACCAGATCAATTTGCATCAAAGGGGCCATTTGGGAGGCTTCGAAGCGCAGGTGTTCCAGGCTGTGGCGCTGGCTATAACGGGAGTGAATCAGTTGCGCCAGTTCTTCCGGGTGCCGCATGGCATAGTCCCAGCCTTTCAGGCTGGCTTTACGAAAGGCTACGACGGTTTCGGGGTTCTGGTTCAGTTGCTGCTCGGTGGTGAAGAGGGTGTCGCCATAAAAATCGATTCCGACGGCACGCGGGGAATAGAGCAAGTAGTCCATTTGCGCTTTTTTCAGATCAAACGGCTCGTCGGTGACATAGACCGACATGGCCTTCACGGTTCCATTGAGTAGAGCTTCTGTATTGAATTGGTGATCCGCCAGAGTGAATTTGTCGGAGGTGATGCCTTCTTTGTTGAGGTAGGCCTGCAGCTCCGCTGAACCGGGCTCCAGTGTTATTTGACTTCCTGCCAAATCGTGAATGCTTTGCGCCCCGTCCTGCTTGAGCTCCATGAGCGCCAGTGGAGAGTGCTGAAAGATCACCGCCAACGCCACCACCGGAGCCCCTTGCTCTCTCAATAGAAGTAGATCCGTGGTGCCGACTCCAAACTCCGCCTGCCCCTGGATCACTTGCTGTGTCGGATCTTTGTCCGGTTGGCTGGGGAGTATTTCTACATCGAGTCCGACCGCTTTATAATAGCCTTTTTCCTGAGCGGCATAATACCCGGCGAATTGGAATTGGTGCTCCCATTTGAGTTGCAGGCGCACGGTTTCCGCATTCAGAGCGGATGGCGGTGTGAGCAAAAGACCCAGTAGAACGACACACTCGAGGATCTCCCGACGTCCGGGAAGTGGCGGTCGTTTTGAGATGAGATTTTTCAGATCGAGCCTTTCTGCTGATATCACAGCTACGCCGACAAGGATACAAGCGATGCGTGTTTGTGGCTCGGATAATTAGCGTTTTCCAAAGGTTGGAAGAAGCGGTCCCAAAAGTTCCTATGTTTGGAAACAGCTATCCGTTTTCACTCTGAATCTTCCAGAGCACTTCTTTGAGTTTGATGAGCTGGATTGGTTTGGTGAGGTAGTCGTCCATGCCAGCGGCCAGTCCGCGTTCGCGTTCCTCGTTGGCGGCGTGGGCGGTCATGCCGATAATCAGTGGGCGCTTCCTTCCGGCATAGTGTTTGATTAGCCTGCGCGTGGTTTCGAGTCCATCCAGACGCGGCATTTGTATGTCCATGAAGATGAGGTCATATTCTTTGTTGCTGGTCATTTCTAGCGCCTCCAATCCGTCGTTGGCGATGTCGGCTTTGTAGCCGAGTTTTTCGAGCATGAGCGTGGCGACCTTTTGATTGACCAGGTTATCTTCCGTAAGTAGCAGTTTTAGAGGGGGGGCAGTAGCTTGTACCTGGACGGCGGTGATGACCTCGTTGTAGTTCCCGCCTTGGCCATACAGGGTATCGAAGATGTTTTGATAAAGTTGGCTCGGTTTTGCCGGTTTGGTGAGGTAGGCGGAGATGTCTAGCGCGGCGTCCGGTTTTTCGAGCCCGAGCGAGGTGAGCACGATGATCGGCAGCTCTTTCACGCTGCGGTGTTTGCGTATTTCGCGAACCAGCATGGTGCCATCCATTTTTGGCATCTGCATGTCGGTGACCATCAGAGCGTACTCGCGACCCGACTGAATGGATTCGAGTGCGGCGTGCGGTGTGTCGAAAAGAATCGGGCTTAACCCCCAGCGGGTTAACTGGGCAGAGAGAATTTTTAAGTTGGTTTCATTGTCGTCCACGACCAGTACGTCGCGGGTTGTCAGTTCAAAGGCTTTTTGGCTGTCGTGAATGGTTCGGGTCTGTTTGGTGATGGGGGTATGGATCGTGAAATGGAAAGAGGTGCCTTTGCCGGGGACACTTTCTGCATACATGCCGCCACCCATTAGTTCGCTCAGTTTCCGGCTGATGGTCAGCCCGAGCCCGGTGCCGCCATACTGCCGGGTGGAGGAAGTGTCGGCCTGTGTGAATTCCGCAAAAATCTTTTCCAGGTCCTCCTGCTCAATGCCGATGCCGGTGTCGCGCACCGTAAATTTAATTTCATGTCCTTTTTCGAGCGGCCGTCCGGTAACGGTAAGGGCGATTTCGCCCTCATGAGTGAATTTGACCGCATTGCTCAGCAGGTTGAGAAGAATTTGCCGCAAACGACCCGCATCGCCTCGGATGACCGCCGGGACGTTCTCGCCGATTTCATAGACCAGTTCAATGTCATTTTGGGTGACTTTGGGAACCATCAGGTCAAGTGAATCCTCAATGCACAGACTCAAGTCGAAGTCCTGCTTTTTCAAATCCATGTGACCTGCCTCGATTTTTGAGAAATCAAGTACATCGTTGATTAATGCCAGCAGGGCCTCCCCGCTGACACGGATAATATTAGCCGATTCGCGCTGTTCGGCGTTGAGTTCGGTCTCCATCAGTAGGTCGGTCATCCCGATTACCGCATTCATCGGTGTGCGGATTTCGTGGCTCATGTTGGCCAGAAACGAGCTTTTGGCCATCGAGGCTTGTTCGGCAATCTTTTGCGCGGAAGCAAGTTGGCGGTTCAGGTTGAGCGTCAGGAACATGGCCAGCATTAGAATGATCAGCATGACTAATATCGCCAGAGACCATTGCCAGTGTTGTAGAAGAGCCTCGGTCAATGTGACTTTCCCGTAGCCCTCAAAAGGGCGGACTCCGAGTTCCTGAAGGCACTCTTCAACCAAATGGTAGTCCATCGGAACCTGCCATCCAGCGCAACGGGCGGCGCGGGCGGCAGGGCTGTCTTTCGGCATTTCCATCAAGGCGATCGCAACCTGTTGCGCCAGTTCGTTGTCGGTGTGGTCGGCTTTCGCAAAGGTCGATTCCGGGTAGAGTCGGGTGCTGTGTAAATGAGCAAATTGGTTGTGAAATTCATATGCGTTGCCGGTGCAGGGCACGACAGAAAAGTCGGCGAGTTGTATTTTCCCTTTTAGAGCCATTCGTTCCAGTGTGTCGGTTCGAACGACGCCCATGTCCGCCCGTCCATCTTGAACCGCGTACACCACGGCATCGTGTGTGCCTAAAAACTCAGTATGTTCTTGCAGGAGCTTTGGATTGAGGCCGTTGGCCTTCATTTCGCGTAGAACCGTTAGCCATCCGCCAAACGAGTTGGCAGCAACGGCTGCAATTCGACTGTGTTTAAAGTCGTGCCACTGTGGTTTCGGATGGTTGTCTTTGCGACAAAATGCCGTTCCTCCGAATACGGGGTTCGGAATTCCATCCGGATCGAGGTTGTTTAGAGTGGCGAGCCGGACGGTTTTAAAGCGCACGGAGAGTTCGACATAGATTCCGGGATTGCTCAGTAGAAATTCGACGTCCCTGTTTTGTGCAGACTGTAAAATCTGTTCAAAATCGAGCGGGATAATTTCAAAGCGGGTTTGAGGAATGGCTTGGTTGAGGTAGTCCGCAGTGGGAGCCCATTTCTCCAGACATCGTTCGGGTCCGCGTTTCGCCAGCACGCCGATCCGAACCGTGGGATCTGCCTGTGCGACGGCGAAAAGGCATGTGATCGCCAGTGCGTAGAGAACCAGCTTTTTCATATAGAGCTCCTATGAATACAATAAACAATTTTAGTATTGTAATCGCTTTTCCAAAAAATACAAGAGAGATGATTTCAGCATGTGAAGACTTGGCTTGTTGTGTTTCAAAGGCTATATTAAACGTTTGTTTGAAAAGGAGAAATGATGAAGGTTTTGGTTGCCGGCGGGGCCGGATATATTGGCAGTGTAACCACAGAGATGCTCTGCGACGCAGGGCATGAGGTGACTGTTTTTGATAATCTCGAGCGCGGGCACCGCGCTGCCATCGATCCGCGGGCTGCATTTATTCAGGGTGATCTGCGCAAGCCGGAATCCATTGCTGCCGCACTGGTCGAAGCAAAACCGGAGGCGGTCATCCATTTTGCCGCCTATATTGAAGTCGGCGAGTCCATGGTCAACCCGCTACCCTTTTTTGAAAACAATGTCTGCGGCTCGCTGAATCTGGTGAAAGCGATGGTCGCGGCGGACTGTAAAAAACTGATTTTCTCCTCCACCTGCGCCACCTACGGCACCCCCGAAAAAATGCCGATGGACGAAAGCCTCCCGCAGAAGCCCGAGAGCGTTTATGGCGAGTCCAAGCTTCTCTGCGAAAAAATCTTCCAATGGGCGGAGCAGATCCACGGCGTCGAGTGCGTCTTTCTGCGCTATTTCAACGCCTGCGGTGCCACCGCGCAGTACGGCGAAGACCACGCCCCCGAAACCCACCTCATCCCGCTTATCCTGCAGGTGCCGCAAGGCAAACGCGAAAAAATCTTCATCTTCGGTAACGACTACGACACCCCCGACGGAACCTGCATCCGCGACTATATCCATATCCGCGACCTCGCTCAGGCGCACATCCTCGCGCTCAAGCCCGGCCTCTCCGGGGCGTTCAATCTCGGGAACGGCGACGGGTACTCCGTTAAAGAGGTAATCGACATCGCCCGCGAAGTGACCGGTCACCCCATTCCGGTCGAGCTGCAGCCGCGCCGCGCTGGCGACTGCACCCGTTTAATTTCCAATTCCGCCAAGGCCCGCGACGTGCTGGGCTGGAAGCCGGAATACGACGATCTGCGCTCCATTGTTGACAGCGCGTGGAGCTGGCATCAATCTCATCCCAATGGTTACGAAGACTAGGCGGTACCTTATGAAAAAAATTCTAATTCTATTTTTATGTGCGATTTGTTGCGCGGCATCGGCTCAGCTACCCCCGGATGCGGGAGCGGGCGGAAAAAAATCAAAGCGCAACAGTAAGCCCTCTTTGGGAGTCGTTGCGCAGGTAAAGAAAGCCTCTGCTGAAGCATCTGCTGAAGCATCTGCTGAAGCATCTGCTGAAGACATTGCGGATGAGATGGAGGCGACCTCCAATGACAATCAGGAAAACTTCGATGAGATCATGGGCAGTTTCTCCGACCTCGCCATGCGGTTTTCCCAAGAGGATTCCAGCGATCTGGAAATTTTTGTCTATGAATGCCAGCATATCAGCGCCGAGGCCTTCGCCCGCGCCCTCGAACCCTTCCTCTCCGTCAACGGCGAGCTTTCCGACTGTGAGGATGCCGATCTGGTGATTATTTCCGATGAGAGCGACCGGATCTGCCGGCTGAAGGAAATTGCCGCAGCAATCGACCGCCCCGTGCGGCAGGTGCTCGTCAGCGCCAGCGTGGTCGCCTTCCAGATCACCGACGGCTTCGAGAAAGATATCAGTCTTCAGTTTAATAAATTTCAGAATATGACCGATCCGACAGGCGTGGGCAATTCAGATGTCGCGGAGCGCTTGTTGAGTGCGGTTCTCCCCTCGGGGGGCAATCCAGCATCACTCAGCGGAAAGTCCTCCTATAATTATTATTCGCCTGAAGATGAGGCGCTCTTTTCATCCTTTCTGACGTTTCTGGACACATCGGGAACCGCTCAGATTCTGTCGTCGCCTTCACTGATTATGCGTCGAGGCTATACCGGCAATATCCTCTCCGGTGAGGATATCCCGCTCACTAAATCGACTCAAAATTCAGCCGGAACCAACTATTCGGTCGACTACAAGTCGGTCGGTATCAAACTGCGGGTGACACCGGAGTCCATCTTTGATGATCGGGTGGTGCTGGAAGTCAGCCCGGAGGTCTCCAATATTATCCGCTACGAAGAGTCGGCAGCCGGTCGCAACCCGGTCATTGCCATTCGCAATGCCAGCACCAAGCTTGAAATGAACGACGGACAGATGGTTTCCATCGGAGGGCTGCTTCGCGAAGAGCAGCTCGAAACCAAAAGCCAAGTTCCAATCCTTGGAAGAATCCCGATCCTAGGGATCCTGTTTCGCTCATCAAGTAGCGAAAAGATCCGCTCGCAACTAGTCATTTTCCTGACCGTGGATATCGTGGAACCTGGCGACCTTTCCGCCGACACCATTCGCGCCGACAAAGTTTCAGATGAATTGCAGGAGAAGATAGACGAGTCCCACGAGGCATTCCCGCCTCAGAAATGGTCCCTGTGGAACGGACTGAAAAAACTCTTCCGGTAAAATCATGCAAAAATATATTCATCATTCAGTTGTCTGCTTGACCGCGCTGCTCGTTTTAAGCGGATGTGGCAAAAAGGACTCGGAGGGCGATCAGCTCGATCAGGTCTACGAGGTGGAGCGAGGCAATTTTAATATTGTGGTCTCCGCTAATGGAACGCTCGATGCCATTAAGCGCTACATGATCAAGGCCCCGCCCATTGCCAAACAGGGGCTGGATATTATTGAGGCGGTCGAGGATCAGACCGTGCTGCTCGAAGGCGACCCCATTATCGCCTTTTCAGATGAAAAATATATTGATCAGATGGAAGGAAAGGAAATTGAAATCGAAGAGGCGGAGAAGAATCTGATGCTTCTGGAACAGGACTTCCAGATGAAGATCGCCGACAGCGTCAGCCTGATCAAAAGAGCCAGTGATGTTCACCGCGTCAGCATTGAAACTCTCGAAAAATACGTTAACGAAGATGCGCCGCTTCAGAAAAAAGACCTGATTTCGGATGTCGAGACCGCCCGGAAGAAAGTGAGCAATGAGGAAGAGAATCTCGCTCAGTTAAAAGAGGATCTGCTGTCTGCATCCATGGGCGACGAAAACGCTCAGATAAAAATCGAAGCTCAGGTGGAAAGCTCCGAAGCGAGGATCGAGAGTCTGGAAAACACCGAGGAACGAGAGACCTATAATCTCCGGATCTTTAAGCAGTACACCTATCCTCAGAGATCCCGCGAATATGAGCGTAATGTGGTGAAGGCGGAGATGGACCTGCAGAAAACGCTGGTCAATGCCGCCGCACAACGGGTGCAGCTGGAACGGAAAATCGATGCGCAGCAACGCAAATTCATCGCCCTGCGCAAGCAGCGAGAAGACCTGATCGAAAATATCGGTATGCTGAAAATCACCTCGCCAGTCGACGGAGTCATCAGCTATGGCGACCCCGACCCTCGCCGCCGCCATCGGGAACAGAAAGATATTGTGGTGGGGGCTTCGATGCGCCCCTCTGAGTTGATCGGCAGTATCCCCGATCTGAGCCAGATTGTTGTGAATCTGGATATTCCAGAATCCACCCGGTCTAAAATAACAGTCGGAATCCGCGCCGAAATGCGCATCAAAGCGCTTCCCAATCTGCGGCTGTCCGGTCAAGTGAGCAAGATATCCGATCTGGCCTCCAATCTAAATTTCTGGGACCGAACCAGCCCCAAAATTTATCCAATAGTTGTTTCGATTGATCAAAAACTTGAGACGCTCCGTCCCGGCATGACCGTGGAAGTGGACATGGTTTCCGAAGAGGTTAAAAACGTGATTTTTGTTCCGGTGGAGGCGCTTTACGTGAAAGAGGGCGACGTGTTCTGCCGAGTGAAAAAAACAATGGGCCCGGAAGAGCGGCAGGTGAAGACCGACCGAAGTTCCAGTAGCTTTGTGGAAATAACCGAGGGTCTTGAGCCGGGAGAAAAGGTTCTGCTGAGCCGGGAGGAGCTGTAACTTGAGCCTGATTCAACTCCAGGGAATTAGCCGGGTCTACGGTAGCGGATCGACTGCAGTGCATGCATTGCGTCCTTCCAATCTGTGCATCGAGGAGGGGACTTTTGTCGCCATCTTCGGGCAGTCGGGTTCGGGCAAATCCACCATGCTTAATATGCTCGGTTTGCTCGATGAGCCAACCGCTGGCTCCTATCTACTCGAAGGCCAGAACGTCGCGAAGTTGTCCGATACGGAGCGCTCGGAAATCCGCTGCCGTAAAGTCGGCATCATTTTTCAGTCCTTCAATCTCTTTCCCCACTTCTCCATCCTCGAAAACGTTTGTATGCCCATGCGCTTCGCCGGAGTCGAACGCAACGAAATGAAGGAGCGCTCCGCGAAACTTCTCGACCGCGTAGGCCTCGGTTCCCGCTTGCATCACAGCCCTTCGCAATTGTCCGGCGGGCAGTGTCAACGCGTCGCCATTGCCCGCTCGCTGGCAAACGATCCCGCCGTGATTCTCGGCGATGAGCCCACCGGGAACCTGGATGAAAAAACCGGTGATGAGATTATCGGAATCTTTCATGAGCTCGTCGCGGAAGGCCGGACCGTCGTGATGGTCACCCACAACGCCGAATATGAAAAAGAGGTGCAGCGTGTCATTGAACTGCATGATGGAAATGTAGTTCGGCAATAAGTCATTCGGGAAAAGGAACGAGCATGATTCTTCAAATTAAATCTGGAAATCCGCCAAGGTTGTTGAGGCTGCATAACGGACAGCCCCTCCAATCTTCCACTAATCCAACCCTCCAATTATCCATTCTTCGATGAGCCTGATCTATAATCTCGAATCCACCTGGCTGAGCCTCAAACACCACGCCTTCCGCTCGCTGCTCGCTATGCTCGGCGTCGTGCTCGGGGTCGCCGCAGTCGTCGGTATGTTGGCCGTCAGCGAAGGGGCCAAGCGCGAGTCCATCGACCGGATCCAGCAACAGGGTGTCGACAATATTATCCTGCACTCCGAAAAACCTAAACTGAACGAATCCGGCGGGGAGACCATCTTCTTTTACGGTATCACCAGTGAAGACATCGCCCACTTCCGCTCCGTGTTTGAAAATGTAAAAACCGTCGTTCCCGCTGTAGGGCTGCAAAAAACAATTTATGCCAATGGACTGCCGACCGATGTGATCATGGTCGGCACCACCCCGGAATTTCTGGAGGTCTCCCGCTCCCGCAACGCCGACTCTCGCGGACGGTGGCTTGCTGAATCCGATAGCGTCCTGTCCGACATGGTCTGTTCGATGGGCATCGATGCCGCCCGCAATCTGTTCGGCCTCGAAGACCCGCTCGGCAAGAGTATTACTGTGTACGGAGCAACTTATCAGGTGGTCGGCCTGCTCGAAAACCCGCTCCGCTCCAAGCTGGCCGGCAAGTACGAAATCAACAACATGATTTTTGTCGACTACGAAACGATGCTCTCCATTTTCAACCGCGACTTTATGTCCGTTGAAGCCGATTACGTTTATGTCCAAGTGGACGACTTGGCTTATCTTAAAAATACCGCTGACCGGATTCGCACTTACCTGAACGAAACGCACGAGCTAACCGATTACACCATTAGCGTCCCCTATGAACTGCTGCTCACCGAACAGGCCACCCAGCGTGTTTTTACCGTCGTCATGGGCTCCATTGCCGCCATCTCCCTGCTGGTCGGTGGAATCGGTATCATGAACATCATGCTCGCCAACATCTACGAACGAACCAAAGAAATTGGAACCCTCCGCGCGCTCGGCGCACCGCGCCGCACCATCCTCACCCAGTTCCTCTTCGAGGCCGTCACCCTGACGGCGCTCGGCGGACTGATTGGTGTCGGAATCGGATTCCTGATCGCGCTGCTCATCAAACATACCGCCGATATGCCGACTGTCGTCACACCGGCCAGCGTCATTGTCGCCCTGACCGTATCCATTCTCACTGGAATAATTTTCGGAACCCACCCCGCGTGGAAAGCCGCCAGCCTCAGCCCCATCGAAGCCCTGCGGCGGTAGAGAGAATTCTGAAACCTGAAACTTTGAACTCGAAACTTCCCGCATGAACTCATCTGTTGAATTGATTTCCATCGGAACCGAGCTGCTCAGCGGCCGCACGCTTAACACCCATGCGCAGACGCTCGGCGCAGCGCTCTCCGCCATCGGCCTGCGCTTATCGCGCGATACCACCATTCCCGACGGCATCGAAATCATCCAGTCCGCCGTGAGTGAAGCGTTTGAGCGCACCGGTATCGTCGTCGTCAGCGGCGGGCTCGGTCCCACCTCCGACGATATCACCCGCGAGGCGCTCGCCGGGCTTTTCGACCGGGAAATCATCCTGTCTCCTGTTGCACTTGAAGAAATCAAAAAGCGCTATGCCATGCGTGGCCACGCCATGAACCCCGCTTCAGAATGCATGGCACACATTCTCGACGGAGCCGAAGCGCTTCTCAATTCCGCTGGCGCGGCCGTCGCCCAGCGGCTCGATTTCCAAGATTCTGAAAAGACTCTGTTTGTCGTGCCCGGTCCACCCGTCGAATTTGCCGCTGTGCTCGAAGACCACATCGCCCCATGGCTCCGCAAAACCTTTCCGGAGGCTGCGCCGCTCGAACTCCGCGTGCTCACTACGCAGAGCATCGGCGAATCCGACATTGTCACCCGTCTCGCCGCCGTCGGGTTCCAACCCTTGGAAACCGAAATCGGATTTTATCCAGGGTCTGGAAAAGTTGAAATTCGTCTAACCGCTCCAGCAGAAAAAAAGGATGCCCTCGACGAAGTCGAACGCACCCTGAGGGAGCTTCTGCATGACCACCTCATCGACTGAAGCCATCCCGCCTTCATCGCCGTCCGCCCGAACGAAGCGGCGTAGACTGAGCTCATCCGCATTTAGCGCGAACTCAAAAGAATCGACCCAAAGGGGAATGGCAGCAAATAAGAAGTCCGTCGGTCCGCTTGCCCATTTCCTCGATCGAACGGGTCAAAAGCGAATGGTTGCCGGACGGCGTTTGCCACACCATCCTCGGGGTGACGCCTTTGTGTCTTTATTTCAAATAAATTTTTGGAGCATATCTTCTGTATCTAATTGTTAATAAATAATTTGTATTATATATTTTCCAAAAACATCCCGAACCTATATAGGTTCGGGTATGGATACGAGTCAGAAGCCGCTTCGACCCACGCTTTGGAGGACATGTCGCGTCATGGCCTGTGAAACCAGACTTCGACTGTTGTGGATACTTTTTGATGAGGGGGAGTTGAGTGTTTGTGAGCTGGCGCACCGGGCCGGGATGGGAAATCCGCAGGCCAGTGTGCAGTTGCGCGCATTGAATGCCCGCGGGCTGATCACGTTCCGTCGGGAAAAAATGAGGGTGATCTATTGCGCCGAAGCGAATGATGCGGTGGATTCTGCGCCTCAATTATTAGAGGGTCTTCGCATGAGCCATGATCACAACATGAAGTTTCCCACTGTGATTCGCCAAGCTACAGCTTTTACTCATCAGCGCAGAATCGAACTGGTGCGAATTTTAGAAAATGAACCGATGGACAGCGAACAGTTGCTTCAGGTTTCCGGTATGTCTTATTCAGCACTGTCTCTGCATCTTAGGAAGCTGACGGCTCGTGGGTTTATTAAAAAAATTGATGGGAAGTACAGAGTTTTTCCGTCGGCCAATCGGCTGGGTAATGTTTTGCTTCAGATTGCTCTATCCTGATGGAGCAGGAACCGTCCGGCTGACCCGTATGTAAATTTGGTGTACTTTCTATTCGAATGATGTTTTTTTTCTAACATGTTATTAAATCGGACTATACGGCTGTTTCTCGACAGCATCGGACGCCGGGAGGAATATGAGTTTTATCTCAACAAATTCCAGTCCGCGGATACCGCCTGCTTTGCCTTGCTCGTGCCAGACCTCGAAAGCCTCGAACAGGGTCCCGCGGCCCTTGCCTTCGATCTGCGTTTTCTGCTGCGGCTCGGCCTGAAGCCTGCTGTCGTTCTCTGCGGTTCGGATGCCGAAGCCAGATGGGCGCTGCTGGCCGATGACCCCATGTTTGAGAAAGTAGAGTTTTCAAACACCGATGGTGAGCTTGTCGAATCCATTGAAAACTTTAATGAAAAAGTGCCCGTGTTTTTTCAAGGGTTGGAAAAACTGGAGGGTGCAGGCTCCCAGTCCGCCGAAGCCTTGGCGAAGGAAGATGCCTGTTTCCAATGTTTGGAAAAAATGATTCCAACCATTGGAAAGCGGGTGCACTTCATCCGCGCTTCCGGCGGATTTGATGCCGAGTATTACTATACGCTGAAAGACAATCCGGTTGAATTGAGTGACGAGGAGCAGGCGCTGGCTGATATCGCGTCCGCGCTACTGGCCGCGCGGCCCGGCACCCATATTTCTGTTACGTCGCCGATGAATCTGCTTAAAGAGATTTTTACGGTCAAAGGAGCGGGGACCGTTTTCCGGAAAGGATCGACGATCATCGCTCTGGATTTCCAAACATTGAAAAAAAATAAACTACTGGCGTTGCTTGAGGAGAGTTTCGAGAAGACTCCGAAGCCGGATGCGCTGGATGATGTGACACAGGTTTATCTCGAAGAGAACTATCGCGGTGCGGTGCTGCTCGAAGAGAAGCCGGAGGGACTTTATCTCTCTAAGTTCGCTGTCGGTCCCGAAGCGCGGGGAGAGGGGGTGGCGCAGGAGCTGTGGGATGAGGTCTGCAAGAACCACTCGGCCTTCTTCTGGCGGTCACGGGTCGGCAATTCAGTCAACCAGTGGTATGACCGGCAGGCCGACGGCTATTACACTGTCGGCGACTGGCAGATTTTCTGGCGTGGTATGACCGCCGACTCATTGCCCGGCTTGATCGCTTTCTGCGAAAACCGTGTGCCTGATTTTCTTTAACGTGGGACAGGCTTCCAGCCTGTCTATACATGCAAAGAGCCGTGCTGCCGTAGACAGGCGGGAAGCCTGTCCTGCATTATTTTGCCGAGTCTTTGATTCCGTTGATGATGGCGCTGGCGACCGGCGGGCAGCCGGAGATGAAAACCCCGTCCTTTTTGTGAGCCCGGGTGCAGTTGCCGATCAATATTGTGTTTTTCGGCAGCTCGTCGTGCCCCTTGCCGATAGCAATGTCGAGTGTGCCTTCAGGAAAATACTGGAACATGTCGGCCCCGTACCGCTTCAGGAAGAGTAGCAGGGTGGATTGGCGGGCACTGCACGACTGATTGTCCAGAATGTTCGTGTTGGGGAACTGGATCGAAAGGTTTTCCGGAACGCGCTCGAACGGGGTGGTTGCTTCTTCCCAGTTTGCGGGGGAGATATCGATCTGCTCTAGATCAATGACGCCGTAGCCGCGCTCTGCGCTTAGCCGCAGGTGGGGCACTTCCTCGGCGGTTAGCCCCATAATCTGGCAGGCCACGGCATTGGCCGCGAACGGATCCGCACCAACGACCACAGCATTCACTGGTTTCGGGTCGCCCGCGCTTGGGCCTAGACCTTCGAGACCGACGGTGCCGTCGATGATTGCCAGATGAGGCCGCAGAACGGAGGCCATATCCGCAATCGCCACATTCAGGGATTTCTCTTTTTCAAAGCCTGGAGTCGGGGGGAGCATATGTAGGTCGACTTTACTTTTGCGCCAGAGGCAGCCCTTCATGTTTTTAATGGAGAGGGTGGCCACCGTATGCATATGCATCTTCATGACGGGGATCGAAACGATGAGGTCGAAATCCTGCATATCGGCGCAGAGTTTGAGCGAATCGATGGCGCGCCCGTCCGGGACGGGGATGATCTCCGGTTTGCGCTCGTCCATATCGATCAGCGGGCAGTTTTTTTCGCGGGCCATCACGGCGAGGCCGCACTGCTCGTATGCCTCCATCGTTTTGATTCCCACAATGGGGCTTTCGCCGATCGCCACTTCGGCACCGACCGCGCGGAATGCATCAATGGCGGCGGCTACGACCTGCGAATGGGTGACCATACCGGAGTTCTCTGCGGCCATACGACCGGTGTTTGGTTTCAATAAAACGCGTTTGTCGCGCGCGGCAGACAGGTCGATTTTTGACAGCGCGGCTTTTGTGTTTTCGTAGGGGCCGAGGCCCCACTGGACCTGAACCTCTGGGCGTTCTGCATTCTGTAGAAAGGGGCTGTTTGAAATCGGAATTGGGTTGAGTGAAGACATCTCACCAAAATGAAGGTTTTCTGATCTGTGCGCGAGAAATATTAATTGCGAAAGATCATAGAGATCGAAAAAACCATTCAGCCAACGAATTGCCCGCGAATCACTCGAATTTGAAACTCCCCATTCGTGCAGATTCGTAGGGAAAATTGTTCCTGTTTGTGGTCAAGGATATGAGGTGGAATGCGATCTCCGAGCGCGTTAGCTGTCGCAGGGTCGCGATGCGAAAGCAAGCGTGCGCGGAGCGCCCGCTCCACCCGGAAACATGGGTTCCAGACATTGGAAAACACCCGCTTTTATGGTTTTACGCCGCAGTGAGGGCGTGGACCTCTTTATCCAGTTTGGAGCCGAGAGCATCGGTTCCAACGGCTAGGTTGTAGCGGGCTTGCAGGTTGCAAGTGAAGTGCATCCGCCATTGGTAAATGAGGGAAGCCACATCCATAGCAGAACAACGACCATAATCAGAGCAATGAACAGGAGTAATGAATCAAGCGGTTTATCCAACAGGTTTTTGTCTCCTGCTATAATTTTTTCTCCGAAAACTTTCTGACCTCTGATCTCTGACCTCTGATCTCTGTCTTCTGTCTTCTGTTCTCTGGACTAAGCGCCGCGGACGATGATTTCGTCGGCGTAGGGAGCCATAAGTTTTTCGAGCTCGTGCAGGCGGTTGGGGGAGGTGCGTTTGAGGGCGCAGAATTTTTTGTCGGGCAGGATGTCTTGCGGGACGAAGGCCTGTAGAGTGTAGCGTTTGGCGCCGCGAATGAGTTCGCCGGTTTCGAGCATCTGTTCGTCGGTGTGAAACGGCTCGATGACGGTGGTGCGGAATTCGTAGTCCACGCCGCTTTGCATGATGAGCTTTATGGATTCTTTAATGAGTTCCGGCCGGTTGAATCCGGCGATTTCCGGATAGCCGGAGAGGCCGGATTTAATGTCCATGGCGATGCAGTCGACGAGTGGCAGGCATTCGCGGAGTACTTCCGGATGGGAACCATTGGAATCGAGTTTGATTTTAAAGCCGTAGTTGCGGAAGAAGTGAATCAGTTCAATCAGGTTCGATTGCAGGCTCGGTTCCCCGCCGGTGATACAGACCGCATCGACCCATTCCTCTTTGAATGTCCGGCAGATTTCAGTGAGCCGTTCCCAGGGGAGGCTCTTTTTCTTTTTGCCCATTAATACGGCGTTATGGCAGAAGCCGCAGGTGAAGTTGCAACCGCTGGTGAAGAAAACCCCGCATAGCGATCCGGGATAGTCGATCAGGGATGGTTTTTCGAGAAATGCATAAACGGGCGACTCGCCCAGGTTCTTTTTTTGATTCGTATTCATATTTACCGAAAGAGTTTTAATTGAATTGTTTTTAATATTCGAACTGAGGAGAAAATTCATTCGAAAAACTCAGAAGGGATTTTTACAAGATAATTGCCAACAAGATTATGGAATCAGGGACGTTGAAAAATAATTCTGTTGTCCATCATCTTGTGCGCTTTCTTTGCCCTGTTATGGCCGATTTTCTAAAAATGCGCGAACGGGCGGCCAACCTGACGGCCGGGCCGCCCGTTCACGCGGAGCTTTCGCTCCAGGGGGGTCACGAACGGGCCTCTTCGAGGACCGCTGTGATCATCTTGGGGGAGATGATTCCTTTACCCGCCGGCGTGTAGTCTGTTTGCAGGCCGACGTACTGGTAGAGCTTTGATTTTCCGCAGACTTCATCGGTCTGTGTCGGTTCCTTGGTGGGGACCGGGGCGTAGCGTTCAGTGTACTCGTCTTTGCGAGTAATGAGTATGGCTGGGATGCGCTGCGGATTAATACATTCTGCGGAGGCGAAGGCTACGAGGCCTTCGACGGTTTCAACATCATGGTATTCTCTTTCGAACTCGGCCCATTCTTTGTTTGCAAGGAGTTTGTCGAGTCGCTGGTTGAGCGTTTTACATTTCGCGCAACCGGGCTTTCCGAATACTTTAATTCTGTAGGGTTTTTCCATGACGTTGTTTCCTTGATTTAAAGTTAGGCTTCCACCAGCTGTTTGCCTGCGCCCTGATCGGCGGTTTCAACGCTGTACTGACCCTTTTGGCGGGCGACGAGTTCGCCGTAGCGTTTGGATTTGTTCCAGTTCGTTATTTTAGAGAAGTACCCGACCACTCGGGTTTCTCCGACCACATCGGTTGATCCGCACGATGGGCAGGTTTCGAGCAGTCCGCGGGTCTGATAATTGCATTTGTTGCAGAAGGTGAACTCCGGCGAGAAGCAGACCTGCGCAGACTGGGTGCGGAAGAAAGTCTCGGTCATTACTTTTTCAATTGATTTTGCCGAGGGCTTTTCTTCGCCGATGAAGGCGTGGGTGATGGCGCCGGATTCGATCAGGCTGTGATATTTGGCTTGTTCCGTGATGCGTCTGACGAGACCGACCGGAGCATCCGCCGTGAGGTGGATGGAGTTGGTGTAGTAGCAGACATCTTCGTCGGCACCTTTAACGATGTTTTCGGCTTCGTCGCGGAAGTAGACGAGGTCAGTTTTGGCCATGCGTCGCGCGGCGCTTTCGGCCGGTGATTCCTCGAGAGTGAATTTGAGATTGTATTTTTTGGACATTTTTTTTGTTTTGGCGAACATGTGCGCCACAATCCGAAGGCCGAGCTGTTGGGCTTCTTCGCTGTCGTGCAGTTCCTGGCCAATCAGGAACTGAACCGCATCGTTGACGCCGATGAGACCGAGGATGTAGGTGCAGGTCTCGAGGTTGATATAGGGCTGGCCGTCGTTGGCGACTTTTCCGACCTGCCACAACGGATGGCCCGGGCCGCTCATCATTTCTGCGATTCTATTTTTCTTTTGGAGATGCGCCTGCACGGCGAGCTCCATGGTGGCGTCGATTTCATCGTAGAAATTTTGCAGGATGTCGCCGCCTTTGCGGGCACCGCGGTAAGCGGCTTGCGGAATATTGATGGTGACGTTTTGGAAGCCGCAGAAGCGCATGCTTTCTGGGTGCAACATCATCCGGTTGTCGCTGATAGTGGTGCGCAGGCGGCAACAGGCCGACAGGGTCACTTCGTCGCGGTCGAAGATGAAGTAGGTCGATCCGTTCCGTTCCGCCAGTTTGCAGGCAGCTTGATAGATTTCGTATTGTTCCGGATCCGTGAAGGTTTCGTCACTGATGTGGAAGTCGCATTTTGGGAACTCGAAGATGCGGCCGTTGCTGTCGCCGTCGCCCCAGACTTCGAGCAGTGCGCGGCAGAACTCCTGACTCTCTTTGGTATAGTCGCCGTAGGAAATGATCTTTTCGCCGCGTTCTTCGAGTGTGGCGGCTACATCCTGATCGTACACCAGTCCGTCTTTGCCCTGAAGTTCACGCAGCACAAGGCGTTTGGAGCCGTCTTCTTCTTCAAGGTAGAGATCCATCATTTTATAGCCGCTGTTGTCAATCTCGTCGCGCAACACCTCTTCAATCGTGACTTTGGAGCCGTCTTTGAGGCGCATCATATATTTACCGCCCGGGCCGATGGCTGGCACGGTTTTGAGGTAGCTCGGGACACCGCTGTGGATATTGAAGTCGAGGAACAGAGTTTGTCCGCCACGGCTGAATGCGTTCTGCGAGCCGTTGAAGATCAGCTCTTGCGCGATCTGCTTGAGCCCGCTGGCATCCATACCTTCGAGAAGTGGAGCATAGAGGATGTTGATGTAGGCGATGCCGAGCGCGCCGGCATAGTTGGCCTGCATTGAGGCGAGGAAGGTATTGAGGTGGCCGGTCAGTACCGAAGCGGAACGCGCCGGGCTCGATTCGGTGTTGAGGTTGATCAGTCCGGTTAGACCGTATTTTTTGACATATTCAATGGAGTGGCTAGAGCAGTAAACGCGGTGCGGGTAGCCGAGGTCGTGCAGATGCACGGCGCCCGTGTTGTGGGCGCGTTTGATGTCTTCATCGAAAATGGTGTCGAGCGCCCATTGCTTCAGGACGAGCTCGGCGATGCCGAGGTTGACCGCTTCTGGGTTGTTGTTGACGATATTCGAGTTTTCAGTCGATTTGGTGAACATCAGGCTGTCGACATAGTCGCGCGGTACTCCATAAAGAGAGAGGTCGCGCAACTGAGCGGAGAGGCCGCGTTCTGTCAGCTCGTTGTTAACCATTTCGCGGATCAACGTGGTGTTAATCGTGGTGATTTTTCCGCCGATGATGCGGTTTTCAACCGACTTGGCAATGCTGATGGCCATAGCGACGGAGAGGTCGGTTTTGTCGAGAATCTGTTTAACGATCCGCTTGCGATCCCAGGGCAGGGTGACTTCGGCGGTATTCGATTCCACCAACAGTAGGCTGGCGTCGGTCACATCGACTTTCTCTTTGGTGTCTCCGCGGACGCGGATGGAGCGGCGGGCGATTTCGCGCTGTTTGCGGTAGCGTTTATAGGCGGCTACAACCAGCGATTCGCCGTTGTCTGAAAGCAGAATTTCAACCAGGTCCTGAACATCTTCAATCAGCGGGGTGCGTTTGCCTTCGGCATCGGGGTGAACATAAAACTCGGACTGGGGGTTATCGAGCTGTTCAACCACCTTAGCAGTGATTTTCTGGGCGAGGCCTTCGTTGCGCGGAGTGCCTTCTTTGCGAGAAACTTCCTCCACCGCATGGTGGATAGCCATTTCGATCTTTTTCTGGCTGAAGGGGACGACCAAGTTTGATCGTTTGCGGAACCCGTCAAAAAGCTCCTTTTTTTTCGCAATCGTTTCACCCATAACATATTTCCTCTGTTGATAACCCTGTTGATAACTTAAAATGTTTGGTTGCTGTCTGTCTCCGCAACGGCAGAAAAACTAGTTAAATTGTGCCGACATGTCAAACTAAACCACAACATATTGTGCTTTTTGCGTAACGTCATGGTTTCTAGAGGGTTCTGACTTTCTGGTTTTTAAATGTTAAATTTCGGCTGATTTTTTTAGCGTCGGGCATTCCGGCAGGTCGGGCCGGCAGAGTTTATCCAGACATAATTAACCGTCGTCCGCCTTGCTAAAGAAAATAGGTTTATTTACCCTTTGGCACATGCTTCCGCAGTGGATAATTGAAAAAAAACGTGAAGGAAACGAACTCTCTGAAGAGGAGATCCGCTTCTTCATCGAAGGATTTACCGACGGCACCATTCCAGACTACCAAATGTCCGCTCTGGCAATGGCGATCTATTTCCAGGGCATGACCCCCGCCGAAACCGCCGCGCTCACCACTGAAATGATGCTCTCCGGCGAAACCATCGACCCCGCTAGTTTGCCGGGCATCAAAGCGGACAAACACTCCACCGGTGGCATTGGCGACAAAATATCGCTGATTCTCGCGCCGCTCGCCGCAGCCTGCGGACTCACCGTTCCGATGATCTCCGGCCGCGGCCTGGGTATCACCGGCGGCACACTCGACAAGCTCGAATCGATTCCCGGCTACCGCACCGACCTCACCGGCGAACAGTTTTTAGAATGTTTGGAAAACGTTGGGTGCGCCATTATTGGGCAGACCGCGCAGCTCGCCCCGGCCGATAAAAAACTCTACGCCTTGCGCGATGTCACCGGCACCGTGCCTTCTATTCCGCTCATCACCGCGTCGATCATGAGCAAAAAGCTGGCCGAAGGGCTTGAAACCCTCGTGCTCGACGTCAAATGGGGAAAGGGCGCCTTCATGAAAAGCCGCGAGGAGGCTCGGCAGTTAGCACAAAGCATGGTGGACGTTGGCAACGCAATGGAAAAGAAAGTGCGTGCCGTCATCACCGACATGAACGCCCCGCTCGGTCGCGCCGCTGGCAATGCGCTCGAAGTGCAGGAGTGCTTAGAGGTCCTAAAGGGCGGCGGGCCCGCCGACCTGCGTGAACTGACGGTTGAGCTGACCGCTCATATGCTCGACCTTTCCAATGTTCGGAAAACCAAAGCCGAAATCTTCCAATGTTTGGAAAACGGCGCGGCGATGGAAAAATTTGAAGAGATGGTTTCTGCGCAGGGCGGCTCGACGGATTGGAAATTCGCCGAAGCCGAGATTCAGGAGTCGCTACTTGCGCCCGCGGATGGAATCGTCACCGCTGTCGATGCCGAGCTGATCGGTAAAGCCTGCCTGATGCTTGGAGCTGGGCGGCAGAAAACCGATGACACCATCGATCACGCCGTCGGCATCGCGCAGATGAAAAAGCCGGGCGAGGAAGTGAAAAAAGGCGAGCCGCTCGCCGTCGTTTTTTCCAATGATCGGAAAAAACTAGATGAGGTCCTTTCAATGGTTGCCTGCCCTGAGGGAACTCGAAGGGGAAACGCCTTCGAACTCGGCGACTCCTTCGAGTCTCTGCCGCTCATCTGCGAAGTACTTGGCTAAGTTGCGCTACCGCAGTGAATGCAACAGGTGCCACCTTCCGGGGTTTCTTTTTTGCAGGCGGGGCATTTTTTTTGCTGCCCCGTTCCGCAGAAGGGACAGAATGTTGCGCTGGCCGGAAGCCGTTTATTGCAGGCGATGCAGGCGCCTTTCGCCAGCCGTTTCTGAATTACCTTCTGTTTGTTGAATACTTTGCGCTGGATGAAGTAGACCAGAAACAGCCCGATGGCGATGGCGGCGAAGATCACGAAATAGTGCCATAGTGCCATCAGATGCAGCGACTGTAGGAATTCGAACAGGTTCTTGAAGAAGTGTTTCGGAATGATGTCG
>Ga0307990_1001273_pt1 | contig 21454 bp, 17 predicted proteins | sample EllFjometagen129_FD_203168 | JGI IMG/M metagenome (GOLD analysis project Ga0307990, IMG submission 203168) | Marine microbial communities from Ellis Fjord, Antarctic Ocean - #129 | ecosystem: Environmental > Aquatic > Marine > Unclassified | place: Southern Ocean | collected 2014-10-08
TACGACTTAGATAGAAGGAAGAGATTGAGAGAGCTAGAAAGATTAAAAGAATTAGAGAGAAAAAAGAGGTCTTAGTTTAAATTCTTTCTAACCATGTTAGAAAGCTGAACTCTTGTCTCTGAAGGAATTGTATCGAACTCAACACCTATCTCATACATATTGGTATGAGAATCTCTTACTGACCAGACAACTTTAACAGTTGCTTTAACTGAAGGTATATCACTTAGATCTATATTTACAACAAGCTTACTATCTTTTGGAAGGAACCTATCCGTTGCAAATCTTATGCCGCCTTCACTTATATCTCTTGTCTCTGAATCTATAGGAGAGCGGTTAAATTCTCCTACTTCTCTAAACTTAAGAGGAGCATGCATATCAACCCTGGCCCATTGTCTTCTGTCAACTTCACCGGAAATCAATTTCTCAACTCCTTAGATAGACTTGATTTATATTTCATAATCTTTTTACCTCAATATATTTGTACCACAGAAAATAGGCACTGTCAAATTTTATCACTACTTTTTAAAGTTATGGGGGTAAAAATAACTATCTGGTAAATATTGAGTTATAACAAATCTATTATTCATTATTAATAATAAATTTAAAATCTATATTGTCTCTATCTATTCTGTATTCAATACTACCATTGCTATCAACCATTACTACTCCACCCATAAAATTAACCCTTGCACTAAAACAGAACCCAGTACTACTTAACCTACCTCTTATCCTAGCCTCCTCACTTAAAGGTATTGAAGCTCCTAAATAGATGCTATCTTCAAAGTCATAACCTAAAGACCATCTTATGCTATTACCATCTTCAGCACCTAAACCTCTTAAGAGTATGTCTAAAGCTGATAGGCCTAAAAGACTATCTTCTACGCTTCGTAACTCAAAACCATCTCTGGATATATCACCTTCAATATCTCTAACTCTGAAGGCTAGAGATTCAATACCGCTATCTAAGGATATATTGAGCCTAGCTAAAGATAGGCGGGATAGATCAGCTATCTTAAATATAAATAATCCTTCACTGTTATAACCAACCTCAGCTGTAGATGCATTTGAGAAACTTGAAATATCAAATAGACAACTTAACTCTAAATAATCTGATCCTAAATTCAACTTTAGCGCCAAACTATCCTCTATTAAAGGAAATACAAGCTCAGCATTTCTCTGACTACCACTTCTTGATAAATCTAAGAAAAGCCTTACTTCACTTGGAACAACTAAACCTTTTCTCTGTTCATTAACATCTTGAATAATATCAAACATCCCCTCTAGGTCACTCCCTGTTGCCTCCCAAAGAGTATCTTTTATATCTTCTACTGTCATAGTAGCATCGAGGCTATCATCATCTTCTGCAAGCTCTGGAAGCAATCTCTCTAAGTCAACTGCTATCTCGGTATAAAACCTATCTATTATCTCACGCATACTGCTGTTTTGGGTTATCTCGAAATAACTCCCCTCCCCTATCCGCAACACTACTTTCTGTTCTTCTTCGTCGAACCTAATCTCAATATTTCCATCTATATCTCCATCTTTAAAAGTAAAAGAGTCTGACTCTAAAGATATGCTATCTCTAGATGTTAATGGAACATCCATATTAAGCTTTAAAGATAGCTTATTTCTATCTAAGTCAATAGATAAGACTTCCTCGTCTGACTCCTTTAAGACAATGTCAAGATAGGGCTTATAATTTATAAAACCTAAAGAGTAGTAACCTTCAAAACCTATGAGCTCTATATCTCTTTTGTAACAGACCTTAGGAGCTAACCCTTCTTCAAATGGTCTAATAGATATAGCTATATCTTCACCGCAATCATTTAATGTGATCTTAAAACGCTCATTTTCCCATTTAAACTCAATAGAACTACCTATAAACTCGCCCTCTAAATCATAAAATCCATCCTCTTTAACTATAAAACTTATATTACTCTTATCGCTATCTCCTAAGATAAGCCTTATTATCTCTTCCTCTCTATCTATAACCTCAATCTCAATAGGTAATTTAACCTCTACCTCTTCTATTTCGATATCTGGAAATTGAACACTAGTCTTAATTGGCTCTGGATAAATAAAACTATCTGATTCCAGGATAGAGAACGATACTCCTTCAAGCTCTATATTAGGCTTAAAATCATCAATTATTTCCTCATGATCGATATTAAACATCGGGGGTATCAAAATGGGCTGACTAAATATATTTGAACTCTGGAGAGTACGAGATTGACCTTGAACAGGATGTAGTCCTAAGATATAAACACTTGAACTATCTAATTTCTCTATTGCATAAGAACTATTCAAAAATAGTACAATTAAAAAACAAACGATAACCACTATAATTATATTTACTTTACCCCCAACCTCCATATAAATAATTATAGCATAAAAAATATAAGCTGAATATTTTTAACTACAAAAATTGCAATATAAATTAACGCAATATAGAAACAGATAATTTTAAATTAAATTCTATTCAATCGAACTTTCTAAAAAATTATTTTCTACACACCAAGTATAAATTAAACTATTGAATTCTCTTAAAGAAGTTTGAGAATTTATAAAACCATCATCATTATATATTTTTAATATCATAAACAATTTAATCATATCTACAGCTTTTATTTTATTCACTATGTAATATGACAATCTTCTAGCCTCAAGTATACTACTAATACTCCTTATCATAATTTCTTTTGTTAAAGCATCTTGTAAAACAGCTCTGACTAAATATAATTGTTCTTTCTCCCTGCTAATTACAACATCATTGTTCCATAAAGTATGTAACCATGTTCTGTAATTAAAATTTTCATACATCTTACCTTCACAAACAACAAAGGAATACGACCTAAAATTATCATTATTAATTCTATTTTCAAAACCATAATGCGCCAAACCTCTTATAGTAAATATAATAGCATCGGGCTTATCAAGCATTAACTTTTCAATTTGACTTGCAAATAAATCATCTCTCAATTTTATATTTAATTCATAGAAACCATCATTGTAATATTTAATATCTTCAATATAATTTTTAATCTCACCTTTCATAAAATACCCTAATGCTTTTTTAGATAACTGTTTGTTGTCAAAATCAACAATTCTTTCCCAAAGATTATAATCTAGATCTTCCATTACACTATGTATCTCTTTTTTAGCCAGATAAGCATATAATTCTTTATAAAGAGGACTTGCATCGTATATCAATTGCCCTTTTTCTAACCTGCTTAAATCATTAAATAATTGATTTTTAATATCCTTAAACGCATCTTGCCTTGTGATATTCCTCATCTTAGATGTCCTATCAATGGTATCTTCAGGAATCAAACCTAGCTCATCTACATATATTAATTCTCTATTATCTTTTTTTGCTTCTTGATATAAATTATCTATAATTTTTTTTACTACTTTAAAATCAGCTTCTCTATGATGAGAAAATATTGCAAAAAATCTGCCCTTATTTTCTAGTGATAAATTTTTAATATTTTCTATCATAATACCCTCTACTGGCAGAGAAAAAATTATACCGTTCCATAAAGAAAATATTTGTTTTTCATTAAAATACCTATTGTCATCTTTAAAATTAATACACTTGTAATACAAGATACCACCACGCTTTTTCTTCTCTTCTACTGTTACAAAGCCTTCATTTTCTAAGTATATAACCACAGGCAAGTTCAACTTTTTAAAATCACTATCATTATATAAAGTATACGCTTGTAAAAATTCTCCTCTATATCTCAATGAATTAACAATGCTAACTATATTAGAAAAATTGAAGAATTTTCGATAATCTTCTGAATGAATTTCTACATTATTTTTTTCTTCAAAAGATCTAAGCGCAAAATCTTCTGATAATCTCAAAACGGCTTTAAAAAACTGCGTAGATAGTTCTTGAGCAGATACTTTATAGCAACAAATTAGAATCAGTAGTAATATTGTAACAGATAATTTTTTTTTCATTTAATCAAACATATCAATTATATACTATATTATACCAAACAATGATAAAACTGTAGACTTTAAACAAGATTTTTTAATTCAATACACCCATGATCTATCAACAGACATAGAGCTAGGTATCCTTAAAAACAACTCATCTTCAAATGTGGGTGTAACAATAAATTCAACCTTGTCTTCCTCATTTAAAGCAAGGTTATAACTATCAAACTCTAAAGGTGCCCTACTTACTGTAACCGCCCTTAGCATCTCTGTTGAAAAATCCCAAGTATCTAAATTATCCTTTACTTCTTGAAGAACAAAATCGAATTCATAAGGGGCATTTATTTCAAATGTAGTCACAGCACCTCCATTTACAACATGTATTTTTCCTCCATCTTGATCTTCAATTAAATACTGCTCAACAGATACATCGTTTAAAAGATCAATGCCTATGCTATCCTGCCATTGTTCGACACTATAAACTATAGTATAATTATGCTTGTCTTTTTCATTCCAAAAATTTACTTTCATCTTATCGTTTATATAATCAAATTCATAAGTTAATTCTATACCTTTTGGAAAAAAATCAGTTGTTCTTCCATGAACAGTAACACTTTTAATCTGGTTTCCCTCCACAATCATCGTTAAGCCAGCATCTCCAGGCCTACTTAGATTGATACCGACTGATAACTCGAGATCCACAACACCTATACTAGTGCTCCCATCTTCAGAGAGCCCTACTACTCCAACTCCTTCTCTGTCATCCGTGTAACCTTGACTAATATTTGTTTTGCTACTATCGGCAAGCTGAGTGGAAGCTGTCGTAAAAGGACCCCATGTTGTAAAAAACTCTGTTAAAACATTTAAAGATTGATCAACGGAGGAATCCAAAGTAACCAAATGTCTATATTTGTTTGTAAAATCTAATAAAGAATGACCAGCATCTGAATCATGCAAATAGTTTCCTACATCGCTCCCAAGTAATTCATCTATTACATTTATAACACTTCCCGCTAATTCAACAAACATACGGTGCTCTTCATCACTACTAATAGCCCTATCATCGCCAAGCAAATTCTGCTCCAATGAATGCATCGTATAATGATCTGAAATATCTGCCATCATTAGAAACTTAATTAAATAATCAGCATCATAACCATTGCTATGTAAATAATCATATTCTCCATCATTGGGATTTATTATTTTTAGAAATTCATCAATACCATCTTTAGTAGAGCATAGAGCTGAGTACTCAGCAATATCAAACTGAGCCATATATTCAATCGACATATGATGAGGAAAATATCTTTGTGCATAGCCTACCATCAATGGACTCAGCAATCCTAAAGCAGGACCTTTATCAGTAAAATCAGCATCATCTCCATAAATACTGGCTAACCCTTCTTCTGGCCCTTGATCCCAAACAAAACCTCTTACTCCAAAAGAATTTTCTATTTGAGAATATGTTCTCCTACTTATTAATGCCTTCCACCAGAGCTCCATTTTGTCATACTCAGCACAATCCACCCCATTTTCTGATATAATAGCTTCTGATAACATTGCCATAATAGGATTATTTCCAGAAACTTGTTCGATAGGAGTAACTGCAGGATCTCTTCCTATGTTATTATAGCGTAAATACCTTAATATAAACGGCTCCAACATATACATTTCATCCCAGATATCACTATCATCAGCGTTGTAGCTATTTATAAGCTTTTCAGACAATACAAGCTCGTTTTTACTCTCGTGAATATAAGCTACTCCAGCTATATCACTACTAGTTAAATCACTAGCTGGCATAATTACTATCCTATCAAGACCAGCAATCAAATTGCTCAAACCTAAATCATTGTTTTTTCCTAACTCTTCTATCGCGCTAATGACCATTTGGGCAGTAAGATTAAAATTGACTGTTGGATCCTGCGAAGATAATACAATGTCTACTTTTGAAGAATTTGAAAAGATATGAGGAGTTACATAGGTATAACCGGAAGCAATATCAATCGCATCTATAGCTACTAGCTTCCCAGCCCTATCAAAAATTAACTTAGGTATAGACAAACCATTTTCTTCATATAAGCCCCTTGCATCTGCAAGCATGCCCATTGTAACAACTATTTCACTGTTTTCAGCTTCTATATTTACACGTCCTGATGTTATAGCTACCTCCTCCCCTGTCTGTATATCTCTTATATAAACAGGAAACTCAGAAGAAGCTGATATCTGAACATCCAAAATTCCAACTGAGTCTAGGTTTTTCATCAATATCTCTACATTAGATTCGATGGGCGTCGCTATAGGAGATTTCTGCAAAGAACTCCAAACAGGAGTATCAGGATCACAGCTTATTACAATATTAGGATTCAGCGTTGAAATTTCAATATAGTTATCCCTAGGAAGCGCTTCTGTTGAATCTTGGGGTAATTGCAATAAATTGATCCCGGTAAGTATTCCTTGCGTATCAAAACTCAACTTATAATCTTGATCATTGTATGGATATCTAAGCTCATAAACACTTCCTGTTGTCGGAGTACTACCATCTAAAGAAAAACTACGTGCTGTAAGCAAGTAACTACCTTCTTCCATACTTCTGCTCGGCCATAAAATCTCAGCACCTGTTTCTGTATCAGTAATATACCAATTTCCACCTATATCCTTCATACTCATACCATACATTCCAGGCAATACAGCTCTTGATCCCCCTGCAAAATCTGTTAAGTCTGCAACCCCTATATAACAAGAAATAGGACAATTATTCAATTCAATGAAAAAATCTTGATCAGTATCATTCTCTATTTTATAAACATAAGCATCAGGCAAATCTCTTGAATACATTGCATCGTCTATATCAAGAGAGCCTGCACTTAAACGTGCATCATCGGGAGAGCCTTCTTGGTTCACAAGTACATCGGGCAAGCCTTGACAAACATCAAATCCACCCTGATTATTAAGTAGTCGGCTAAAAAGATTCTCTGACATAGGTATACTAACATTACATATATCCGGTGTTATATAATACTGGCCTCCTAACGCATCTATTCCTGTATCTCTAAAAGTATTAACAATGGCTTTACCCCAAGCTACAACATTGACCGCCACGCTAGCAACTGGTGTATCAGAAGAAATTCCAAGCATGTCAAAAATACGAACAGCTTCATCACCAGGACGGAAAATGTGAGTTGGCACATAAGGGTCCTCGGTTATCCTACACCAGCCTAACCCTTCAATATACGTCTTAGAATTAGAATAAGGTTCATATTGAGACTTCCAATCATCCCACGATTCAACATGCTCTACATGTGGCATAATATATACATATTTTGTTTCGCCAGCAGCAATACCATCTACTACGAAACGTCCTCCGTTTGGCTCATAGAGATACATGCAAAAATCTTCTCCAAGTGGAGGAACTACAACATTACCATAGAACTGAGTATCGATAGACGTTTCAGCAGGAACATTAATATAGCTCTGGTTGTTTATAATCGAATTTAAATAAGATTGATCATCATCAAACCTAATGCAATCAGAAATTATACCGTTACCCAGTTGAGGTATAGGTTCATCGCATTGGGAAGAATTTGTCTGAGCCATTGAAGATATGCTTGATAGCATGCTCCCCAATATAATTGCAAAAAATACCATTTTTTTAATCAAATTAATAGTCATCATCCTGCCCCTATTGTTTCCGACAAAGTTTCAACCCAAAAATCCATAGTTCTTCTAAGATGATTAGCATGCACCATCGAACTAGCATCACTCACACCTGACTCTAGAAAATCAATTAATCCATTAAATAGCGGGTTAAGTAGCAGATAAGGATAAGCTCCTTCTTCCAAGAGACCTTCAGTTAATGCAAAAACCCAAATATATTGACCATATGCTTTAAAAGCTATGGTAGGGTCTGCCATTTGAGGAGTAAGTTGTCCCATAAATTTAAACCATTCCTGTATCATATCACCAGCGTATGGTATCTTACCTGCAGACCATATAACACCTGGTAATACAGCACCAAAAGCATAGCTATAAACTCCAGACATTGAAGCTTGCCCAAATACAGCTGCTAATGCATCGTCAGCACTTAAATGCCGAATATTCTTAATACCACCCATACCTAACTGAAGAAGAACACTAAAACTCATTAATCTAGCAGTATTTGCAATAAACATAGCTGGCTCTATAATAGGCATCAATACTCCCTGTACCATTTGGCCAACTATACTAGTAGGACTGAATACTCTTGACAAAGCCTGTGTTGGCAATGTATGAAAAACATTTCTAATTGCAGAGCCGACTTTAACTACCGCGTTACCAATTTTTGTCTTGCTTAATATTTTCGCTCCTACAGATAAACTTCTAGATATAACATTCCTACCCGTACTATAAAATGAATCCATCACAAATGACTTTAAAGCAGGAGAGGTAGCAGAGACAGACCCTCCAGCAAGCTTAGCTGCGGCGGTTGTAGCTTTAGCAAGCATCCAAAGATCATTCACAACAGTAGTAACTATAGCGATAGTAGTAATTATTGTTCCATATGTAACTTTGAAATCACCTTGTAAACGTACTATATCTCCAGATTTATCTGAACTATCCATTAAATAATCAAAATATTCCTGATCACTTTGTATGTCTTTTATATCCCCGCTTGGTAAATAATCAGGATCTACCGGTATCCAAGCAGTAACAACACTACCATCACCTAAAGAAGTCCCAGAAGCAGAAACAGATGTTACCTTACTAACCTGATAACAGAATGTATGATCTCTAAACTCTGGTAAATAGAACGCAGTTTTACCTACTAATGATAACCATTGTTCACTTATTGTTTGCATCAAACCACGATCCATAGATTTCATTATATATTGCTGCTGCACATTAGATTGAGTTTGATTATTATCATAATCATGTTTAAAAATATCTAAAAGATTGCTTTCATCACTATTAATGTATACATCGCCATATCTAGTGCGAAACAGCTCACAGCTTATTGAACCATCGTCTGTTTTAGAAAAAGAAGCCCTATATTCGTCATATGATTCCCATAGCTGCAATGTTTCGGTAGCAGTATCGTAAATAAAATAAGCCATACCTGTATAATTTTTAATTTTTTCATGATAAAACATTCCATAAATCACATCGTTGTCTTTTTCTAAAACAACGGCTCGCACATTGTCTCCTATCAATATATCATCAACACTACCTGCCTCAAGCCAATTAAAAACATCTTTTACATTAGCTACAGATATATTAGCAGTTATATTCTGATCATCTCTCATATCATCTATTCTAAAACTCTGTTCAGGTTGATCTAAATCGATAAGAGTAAACCTTTCATCTAACACAAAATTTCCAGCAACATCAATAATATTATCTTTGATTAAAGATATATCAGAATTCAGACTATAAAATTCACCATTATGAAAAACAATTGCACCAATACTATTAATAGGTATAGGTATATCTTCAAAGCTTGAAGATACTGCATCCATTGGATTAATCCTAGGGGAAGAAAAAGCAATCTGACTTTGATGTTGAACAGTTGATTCAGTTGTATGTAGAAAAGGGATATCTGCTAAAAGAGATGGGTGAAATCCAGTACCATAAACAGTAGTTTGTAAAACAGAGTTTCCAGAATTATCTGGCGCATAATATTTGATCCAAACAATATTTCCATCTGTATTTTTTGATGTTATAATCTGCAAATCTTCTCTAGTCTCTATTTCAGTTCTGTCTTGCAACTCTCCTTGACCAGAATATCGCTCTATAATAGAAACTTCATCTTCTGTGTAAGACAAGGTATAGCCTTGATGCACATATCCATCGATAAGGTATGGACTATTAACATTTTGGGCATCTTCTTCTATCGCCAATAGAAAATCTTCAGGGCTGTCATACTTCATTTCATACGGTACACCATTAACCTCACCTTTAATCAGATAATCTCTTATTTCAAGAAGGTCTAAATCTAAATCACTACCTGTAAAAACAAAGAAATCAAGCACATCTTTAATTAAATTATCATTATGATCATAAACAGATATTGTACGAACAACCATAGTGTAAGGATTAGGTGCTTCACCAGATGGGTCTTCAAATGTAGCTTGAGAATAACAGCCTACTTCAACACGAAAAGATTTGGCTGAATCCTCATTTAAATAATGTGTTTTAAAAGGTGTTATTACTTTTGTCTCATCTCCAGAAGATGCGCTATTTACAACTTCTAACCCATTGGCTTGGGTAAATCTGTCATAATAAGATCCTCTCTTTAAATAAATATTTTGATCGTCAAATGTAAACGGACGAAGATTGGCTGCACTATATAGTGTTGTAATGTTTGCTTCGCTAAAAATCTCATTTGTAAAAGAGATAATGGAATCAATATCGCCAAGATTGATGCTAGGCAACTGATATTCAGTAGAGTTAATATTTCCCTCTTGAAAAGATAAAGTAGTACTACAATATCCTTGTTCATATTCCATACCAGCCTCTACAATATCTTTTCGTAATGCACTAAGAGAAATACCTTTAACAGATATACCATCTTTTATTAGAGAAAGAACTTGTTCTCTGATTTCTACTAAAGAATTATCATCTTCAATATCTATAGAATTTATAAAATCTTCATCTAAATCTTTTAAACCTATATCGAGAATAAATTGAAAACCTTGCGAATCAGACAATGTTGCTATTCCTCCTACTCCTATATATGCACCAAGCGTAAGAAAACCATTATTTTCTTCTAATTCTAAACTTAAATAAACTGGATTTTCTGCCCCTTCTTCTGTAAGTGGTTCGATTAGAACTTTAACTCGCCTACCATCTATCAATGATTCTTTTAAAGCTCTTACTTCACCGTTAGCCAAAACAACTTCGCTATCCCTAGCAAAAGAATCGCCATTTAATTTCCAAAAGTTACCATCATCATTATGCTCAAATATTGGGTTACCCTCACGATCTAAAACTGTCTTTTCATTGGCTATTAAACCTGGAACAATGCTCTCCATGTCTTCCGGAAGAACAGCCGATATTGCACTAATAAAGCTACTGTCATCTAGTAATTCTATTAATGATTCTGTGGTATCTGTAAATTTTAATAAATCAAAAGCACTACTTCCTTCTGAACAATAAATATCCACAAAATTACTACTCTCTCCATCTTTATTTAGAACATTGTAACGCTTGTGATATGTCCAATATTCTCCATTATCATTCGTATAATGCTGTATAATTTCAGATACTTTCTCACCATCATTATTAAAATGCATTAAATTAGTCATAATCATACCATGCCCCATATCCATTATTGAACCAGCGAAACAACCATTATTATTTCTTAGCACAATAGGCGTAAATTTAGCAGTATGGCAAATATTATTCTCATCCTGATTGTATAAATATACATCTCCTGAAACAGAAAATTCAAAATCATCCTCTACATATTGATTTGATGATTCAGTCCAACCAGCCAACGCATCTATATCATTAAAATCATATTCTTCTATCTTGTCTAAAGCAGTAATTACATATGTATCATTCATCTTATTAATAATCATATATTCATTCTCGAACGGAACTACAACATATTGAAAACGTATCTCATTATCATCTCCTATAGCTTTATGAATAGCGCTCTTAATTAAAGCATCCGTCACAGCTGCTGTAGGTACGCTAGAGTCAAGAGTCGGTATTCTTGAACCAGACGCAACATCCGAGCTAGAATTATCTTCAGCGCTTACTCCTATTACGCCACTAAAATCACTCTCTGGATGACCATTAAAAGCTTGGCCATAGCACAATGAATTAAATATAAATATAGTCGCAATTAAAATTGAGGATACCTTATTAATTGACTGGGACATGGCCCCTCCCTGCTAATAAATATTTGTAATCTCCTGAAGTTAAAGCAAGCGCAATTTCAACATCATAGTCAAAAACATAGCGATCCTCTCTTTTCCCAATCTCAACAAAAGGTCCATCGCTACCTTCTATAAATTCAATATTATCAAAATTTATCTCTACATAATCTCCGTTTCTATCGACTACGCTAGCAAGGCCTTCCTCTTTAATGTAAAATGGTATTGCTGATAGAGAGAACACTAAATTTTTATCGCTCTCACCATGCGTAAATATTCCCTCAATGCTACCCCGAGGAGGCTCCAACCATCCATTTGTATTAATAGAAAAAAATTCAGGATCAAAAGTCAATTTTGTTTCTTCTCTAGTTATAGTTAGCTTAGGTATTAACCTCCAAGTTGAATCACGAAAAGAATGATGAGCCCTAGGACTATTTTGAAAATCATAATTAGCAGAAGTAAAAGGATTTAAAATACCTACAGTTAACTCAAACTTTCCTTCTTTGTTTACACCAGGGTGATAATTGAGGATCTCTACTCTCCCACTATCCTCTTCTCCACTATCATCTAAATAATAGACTGAAGAACCTTTAATAGAGGTTATTGAATTATCATACACCTGTAATAATTCTTCTGGTATAAAAATGCTATCTATACATTCTTTTACCTCATTTTCTACTTCAGATAAAATGGCGATATTAGCATCTGCTTCTTCTTTAAAATCTATACTGGCAAGCAGCTCATCTATTCTTGCTCTCTTAGCTGTTGGAATTTTTAATAAATCCATTAACCCTAATGCTTCTAATGCTTCTTTATTTTCAAATCTTAATTCTCCCTGATGAAATATTAAATTATAAAATCCTAAATCAAACTCTACTTCTAAGTTTTCATATTCATCTATACTTTTAAGTAGATGAATAATATCGCTAGAGGGAGACTCGCTACCTCTCAAAAACATATTACATATATTTGTATTTAAATCATTAACATTAAAATATTGAAAAGTTTGCTGCAAAAGGGAGGTGGCTTCATTAAAAAAATATAAATAATCTATCTGTTCTATATTTTGAATAAATTTATCATCCGTAGAAATTTGGCTTCTTATGTCTTCTATGCTTACCTGTAACATATCTATCAAGCCACCCACATTAGTCCCGCCCATTACGCTGCCTAATCTATCCTCATTAGTTGACTCATAAAAATTGTCATCTTCATTAAATGGTGTATATGAAGAGATGGTGCAAGACCCCTGTTCTTCAATAACTGCACTATAACAAAGAGGGAGTAGAACTAAGATTAATATGTTTACTATAATAAAACTTATTTTTTTATTTCTCCCCATTTTTATTGACTCTAAATATTTGTTATTCATTTTACATTGTTTATAAAAGTTTATATAACAAACCTTTATAAGAGGCGCTCACACAGAGCGCCTCTTATAATATATTATGAAAGATAATCTTCTAAATTTTCGTCCGCTGATATTGCCTCTATAAGCTGCTCGTCTGTCAGAGTGTTTCCATACATACTCTGAAGCGTTTTCTGATAATCACCGAGTTTTACTTTTTCTCCTGTTGCATCTGAGTCCAATTGAATATCAAGAACATTATTTCTTAAAGTTTGATAATCAGTTCTTAAAATTTCAGCTTGAGCTGTTGCTGCATCACGTTGGGGTCGAGTAATTTCAAGCTCATTGATGAAATAAGAATCTAAAATCGCAGCTTGCGCAACATCTCCACCTGAATTCATGACCATAGCTATTGCTGCCTTACCAACAACAGCATCACTTGCACTGTTAAACTTTGGACTAACAAATGGGTCATTACTATAAATATTATCAATTACCGCAGGATTCATATTATTCATATTTACACCTTGTTGAGCCCAGACACAAGAACTAATCAAAGCACCAATAATAGTAAGTACTAATACTTTCTTCATCTTACTCCCTCCTTTTTCAAGTTTAACTTTTTCTCTATTTGAAATCTTAATCTATCTTGACAATACCCCTCCTGAGTACTGGTGACACAGAAAATAATATTTTTAAGTTTTGCTATCTTCATAATCTTATTTCAAGCCCTCCTATCTCCTATATTATTTATATCACACTTTAAACTACTGTCAAGTCGATTTCTATATTTTCTTAATTTATTCATTTTAAACATTTTATACATTATTTATGCAATATTTATACCACATTACGTCTAAAATGCAAACGCCCCCAAGATTCTAATAATTCTTCTTTATAAAGCTTAAGATATCCTTTATAGCCTTATATCTATGTGATATCTTATTCTTTATCTCAATCCCTAATTCTGCCATTGTCTTATCATAACCTTTAGGAATAAAGAGGGGATCATAACCAAAACCACTATCCCCCTTTATATTATAATATATATCGCCATCTAATACCCCTTCAAAGGTCTCTATATTATCTTTAGATATTACCAATGCAGCTGAACAGACAAAATGGGCTCTTCTATCATTAACACCTTCTAAGATATGTAGAAGTTTAAGATTATTCTTATTATCATCTTTATCTTCTCCTGCAAACCTGGCTGAATATATTCCAGGCTCACCATCTAAGGCATCTACGCTTAAACCAGAATCTTCAGCTAAAGTAGAGATATCAGTTTGAGAATAATACTCTTTTGCCTTTTTAATAGCATTCTCTTTAAATGTTTTACCATCTTCGACGACTTCCTTTATATTATTAAAGTCTTTTAAATACAGAAATTCTATATCAAGCTCTAAATCTTTAGATATTTGAGCAATCTCTTTAACCTTATTTTCGTTAGAAGTAGCGAGAAGAAGTTTTCTCATTTAACCTTTAATACTTTTTTTTGAATAGCTACAAGCTCTTCTATGCCTTTACCTGCCAGTTTTATAAGTTCATCCATCTTCTTCTTTGAGAAGGGCTCTCCTTCAGCAGTTCCTTGGACTTCAACTATATCATTAGCTTCAGTCATCACTATATTCATATCGACATCTGCTTTAAAATCCTCATTATATGCTAAGTCAAGCATTACCTCTTTATTTATTAAACCAACAGAGACTGCGGCAAGAAAAGTCTTAACTGGATTCTCCTTAATAGCCTTATCTTTTACAAGTTTCTGAAATGCTAAATATAGAGCCACAAAACCTCCTGTAATAGATGCTGTACGAGTCCCACCATCTGCTTGAATAACATCACAATCCATCCAGATAGTCCTCTCGCCAAACCCCTTTAAATCTACTATCGCTCGTAAAGACCTACCTATTAGACGTTGAATCTCGCTAGTTCTACCGCTAACCGAACCCTTCCTCACCTCCCTAAAGACTCTACTCTTGCATGACCTAGGCAGCATCCCATACTCTGCTGTAACCCAACCACTGCCTGAATTCCTTAAAAAAGGCGGCACTTTCTCTTCAACTGAAGCAGTACATATCACTTTGGTATTACCAACCTCAATAAGACATGAACCTTCTGCATATTCAATATAATCTTTTGTAATTTTAACCTTTCTTAGTTGATCATTATCTCTACTATCTAATCTCATTTTTACTCCTTTTATCCCATATTTTATTACCATAGCTATCAACTGCCACAACCAGAGGAAACTTCTCAATCTCTAATCTTCTAACCGCTTCAGTGCCCAACTCTTTGAATGCTACTATTTTTGAACTTTTAATAAAGCTATTTAAATAAGCACCGCAACCTCCCCAGGTTGTAAAATATACTCCTTTATATCTTTTAATAGCATCTACTACCTCCTCACTTCTCTCTCCTTTTCCTATTGTTGCCTTCAAGCCTAGCTTACAAAGTAAAGAAGTATACTTATCCATTCTAGAACTTGTCGTAGGCCCACAAGAACCTATAATATCATCTCTCTTTTTTGGAGTAGGCCCACAGTAATATATAATTGAATCTTTTAAGTTAAAAGGAAGCTCTCTATTTTTAGCTATCAAATCAACAATTCTTTTATGAACTTTATCACGAGCTGTATAAATAGCCCCGCTTAAATAAACCAAATCTCCTGCTTTTAATCTCTTAATTAAACCTCTATCCAATGGAGTATTTATATTCATATTAATTAAATCTAATTACTTTTTTAGCAGATCTTGTCGCATGACAAGACACTGTTATCCCAAGCGGCAGCCCTGCAATATGTGTTGGGTATGTTAAGATCTTAACACCTAAGCATGTTGTCTTACCACCAACACCTAAAGGACCTATCTTAAGCTTATTTAACTCTTTCTTTATTCTATTTTCTAAATTGCTTAATTTTTTATCTCTATTTTTCTTATCTAGACTTACTAGCGTCGCTTCTTTTGAGAGTACAATAGCTTTATCAGCTGTACCTCCAATTCCTATCCCTATTATATAAGGAGGGCAAGCCTTAGAACCAACCTCTCTTATATGGTTTACTACTATGTCTACTATCTCACTGTCTAAAGTATTTGGGTTTAACATAAGAAGCTTAGTCTGGTTCTCAGAACCAAACCCCTTTACAAGTAGCTCTATCTCTAATTTCTTGCTACTATTAAAATCTATATGGAATATAGGCGGGGTATTAAAAGAAGTTTTATCTCTCTTGAGGGGGTCTAACAGGATAGACTTACGTAGGCTACCTTCTATAGTCGCCTCTCTTATGCCTTTGGCTAACTCTTCCTTTATATTACTTAAATCCTTTATACCTACATTACCTACTTTTAAAAAGAATATTGGATAGCCTGTATCCTGGCATATTGCCATTCTTTTCTTCTTAGCAAGCTCTGAATTCTTTAGTATCGCAGTTAGAGCCTCTTTAGCTAGTTTCTCTCTCTCCTGATTACAAGCTTTAACTAAAACTCTCTTAATATCACCCCTTAAATCAAAGCTTGCTTTTAGATAAAGCTCTCGGGCTATACTTTTAAAATCTATATTCATCTCATATTTATTCCTTTATGTAATTGAGGTATTACTCTAACATGCATAAGAGATCTAAATGCCTCTTTCTGAAATTTTAACAATTTATCAATCAACTTAGGAGAACTGTCTTCAAAATAAGGTTGTATTACAAGAGGTATTGAGGTATCAACAGAAAGAACTATCTCAAGAGCCCTCCTGAAGTCCTTTATAGTCGTTTTGCTTGTTACAACTATCTTTACAAAAACATCCTTCTCCCAAGCCATAAGTAAAAACTTTCTATGTTCATCCCAAAAAGGCTTTAGACCAGTTGAAGACGGAAGCTTCATATCCATAGCAATAATATCAACTTTATTTATTATCTTCTTTAAGCTATCAGGTAATATCCCATTTGTTTCAAGGTATATCTTTTCGCTATCATCTAAGACATCTAAAAATTTCTTTATAAAATTAACCTGCATAAGAGGCTCTCCTCCTGTAATAGATATAGAATGACAACCTGTATTTAAATTTTTTATATCTCGCTTAAGTTTATTTACGGTATACTCTTTAAATTCACTGGGGTTAGTATCACAATAACTACAGCTATTTAAATTACAGCCCCAGAATCTTATAAAGACCTGAGGATAACCAAGGTATATTCCTTCACCTTGAATAGAATAAAATATTTCTGATATTTTAGCTTTTATCTCTTTCATCTCTTTATTATAGGATCTTCTAATCCGGCTTCCTTAAAGCCTTGCTCCCTTATTAAACAAGAGTCACACTCCATGCAAGGCTCACTATCACCTTTATAACACGAGGAAGTTAGATTAAAAGGAACATTTAGGCTATCTCCTAAACTTATTATCTCTGATTTCTTCAAATTAAGTAACGGTGCTGCTATTTTTATAGAGTTACCTTCAACGCCTGATTTTGTCCCATAGTCTACAACTCTTTGAAATGCTTCTATAAAAGACGGCCTACAATCCGGGTAACCAGAATAATCAACTGCATTAGCACCTATAAATACCTCATTAAATAGTTTTGTCTCAGCATAACTTAAAGCACAGGAGAGAAAAACTATATTTCTTGACGGTACATAGCTAATAGGTACACCCTCTCTCTCTAAGTCTCCTTTAGGCAGCTCTATATCCTTATCTAATAGAGCGCTACCACCCCAACTAAAGTCTAACTTGATAACCTTATATTCAACTCCTACTGCTTGGGCTATACTCTTTGCAGATCCTATCTCGCCTCTATTCTTCTGCCCATAATCAAATGTAAGCACATCTATCTCATATCCCTTATCCAATGCATAGTAGAGCGTAGTAGCTGAATCAATACCCCCTGACAATAGAACAACCCCTCTCTTATTACTCATAATAACTTGCTCTAGATGATTTAGTCTCCCAGACATCAACTCTCTTAACTATAATAGAGCTCTCCTTCAACTTATCACTTATACCTTTAAAGATATGACAAGAGATATTCTCAGATGTAGGATTTAACTTATCAAATGGTTCAATTTCATTTATATACTTATGATCTAAATTATCCAATAAATCTTTTACAATTCTTTTAAGCTCTATAAAGTCAACTACCATTCCCTCTTTGTTTAATATATCTGACTCAACAGATACCTCCACATTCCAATTATGACCGTGGAGATTTTCGCACTTGCCCTCATACTCTCTTAGATTATGGGCGGCAGAAAAGTTAGATTTTATTGATATTTGATACATTTCTAGACTCCTTTAAATCAATCTTCTTAATAGATCCTATATTATTACCTAAAAATAGTTCACTAAAATTTTTAAACTTGCTAGGTTCATCTGTAACATAAAACTTATACTCTCTCTCTTCCTTAATAGACAGAGCATCGCTTTCTAATAATATTTTCCTTACTTTTCTTACAAATGCTTTGGCAGAGTCTATCAATGCAACATGTTCACCTATCCCATATTGAATCACCTTCTTCATAAAAGGATAGTGCGTACAGCCAAGTATCAGCGTATCTATCTTCTCGTCTTTTAAGCTCCTTAAATACTTTGCAGCTATCTTATAACTTTCAGGCTCATCTATCCATCCCTCTTCAACAAGAGGAACAAAGAGAGGACAAGATTTGCTAAAGACTTCTATATTTGGATCTAACTCTCTTAATCTTTTTTCATAAACCCCGCTATTTATAGTCGCCTCTGTACCTATAACTCCAACTCTCTTTATTCTACTTACCTTAGCGGCTTCTTCTACTCCTGCATCAACTACGCCAAGTATCTCAAAATCATAATTATCATCGAGACTAGGCAATGCTACGCTGGATGAAGTATTGCAGGCAATTAAAAGTACCTTTATGCCTTTGTCTTCCAAGAAAGATATAGCCTCTTCCGTAAACCTAGTAACTGTCTCCTCGGATTTAGCTCCATAGGGAACCCGCGCAGTATCGCCTAAATAAATAACCGATTCTTTTGGTAATACATTTAAAAGCTCTTTTACAATCGTAAGTCCACCTACCCCAGAATCAAAAACCGCTATAGCTAAATCTCTTTTATCTGCCATGGCTCACCAGATACTCTTTCTCATATGTTTCAACACCCCTAGCCAATGCCTCTGCTATCTTATTTTTAAATCTCCAAGTCTTTAGATTAGATTCTTCATATTTATTAGAGATAAATCCCACCTCTACCAAAACAGCTGGCATCTGCGCGCCTCTTAGGACATAAAAATTGGCACTCTTTAAACCTCTATTTTTAATAGAAACCAAGCTATCCATTGCTAAACATATCTTTCTGCCCAGCTTCATAGCTTCCTGCCTATTCTCAGTATATAAAAGGTCCCAGACAGTTGCCTGAACATTTAAATCTTTAGATATACTCTCTTCAAATCCTAAAGGATAGTTCTCAGCTGCAGCAAGCGACCTTGCTCCTTCATCGCTTGCACCTGAGAGATAAAAAACCTCAAATCCGGTTGCACTCTTTGCCCTGGCACTATTTGCATGTATAGACAAAAATAGATCTGCTCCTTCACGATTAGCAAATGCAACTCTGTTCCAGAGCGAAACATAACGATCATCACCACGTGTCATCTCTACCTTATAACCTGCACACTCCAGCTTAGATTTAAGTATCTTAGCTATGCTTAGAACGAGGTCTTTCTCTTTAACTCCGCTTGCACCTACCGCCCCAGGATCTTTACCGCCATGACCAGGATCCAATACAATAGTATGGACCCTATAAACATCGGATATTCTCTTAGCTTTCTGCGCAACAACTCTAGGCTTCTTATCATAATAAATCTGATTTATAATCTTTCTAGCACTCTGAGAAGATATACAGATATCTCCTTTCTCTAATCTTAAGCCGCCTTCTAAGATTAAGATTTGATCATTGAAGAGAGCCACTGAAGATTCCAATGCAAATATTAATTCAACACTATCTCTCTTATTTAAATACACTTTTTTAAGAAACGGGTCAAAATCTATTTGAAAATCATATTTTCTTGCAAATTCATTTAAAGATACATATCCTCTCTCTTGAATCTCCTTATAATAAGAGGAGTATCTCCTTGAAGGCGCAGTTGCACAGCCTATAGAGAGCGCTAACAATATTAAAATAAATCTATATTTCATCTTAAAAATTCTATTCTTAATACAAAAATTATTCAATTATATCTTTTAAAACTAAGCCTTATCAACGTAAAAGCAGAGACTAAAGCCTCTTTAAAATTTAATTTTGATTCACCTTTCTCCCTCTCTTTGTATATAAAAGGCACCTCTTTTATACCACAACCGTACCGTTTGGCATAGAGGGTTGTCTCAACTTGAATAATATAACCTTTAGATATCGATCTCTCTTTTAAAAAATATCTTATAAAATCTATTGAAAACCCTCTGAATCCAGAAGTTGCATCTCTCACTCCTAACGATAGCATAATACTAGTTAAAAGATTGGCTAAACGACTCACAAATATTCTAAATAAAGACCAATTTTGAACTCCGCCTCCAGCTATATTTCTAGATGCTACAACAAGACCACAATAATCTAAACCTTTTAATATTGAATCTATATATTCAGGCGAATGAGAAAAATCGGCATCAAACTGTATCAACCTCTGATATCCATTACTTAAGCTATATCTATAACCAGAGACAAGAGCTCTACCTAGCCCCTCTTTTCTCTCTCTTAAAAGGAGTTTTACCTTGCTATCATCCTTAGATATCTCTCTAACAATCTGATAAGTCATATCGGGAGAGTTATCATCTACGACTAAAATATCAAAATCAGGATATCTTACTCTTAATTCACTTATAAGAGGGGTAATATTATCTCTCTCATTGTAGGTAGGAATTATTATAACTGTCTTCAAAAAATTTAATATTAATTCTAAATTTTAAAAAAAATAAAATCTAGCGAGAGATATCAACAACTTTATATCTCAAGACTCCAGCCGGAACTTTTATATCCAACTCATCATCTTTCTTATGACCAAGAAGAGCTCTGCCTATAGGCGAATCAACAGAGATAAGACCCTCTGAAGGGTTGGAATCATCAGCTCCAACTAACTTATATTCAGACTCCTCTTTATCATTGAGGTCAAGCAACTTCACACTTGCACCTATTCTTATCTCATCGCTTGAGATATTAAGATTATCGATAATTTCAACCTCTGAAAGTTTTAGCTCTATCTCATAGGCCTTCTTCTCATTAAACCCTTGAGCCTCTTTGGCAGCATGATATTCAGCATTCTCTTTTAAATCTCCTAAAGATCTTGCATATTCTAGATC
>Ga0307990_1001275_pt1 | contig 21431 bp, 26 predicted proteins | sample EllFjometagen129_FD_203168 | JGI IMG/M metagenome (GOLD analysis project Ga0307990, IMG submission 203168) | Marine microbial communities from Ellis Fjord, Antarctic Ocean - #129 | ecosystem: Environmental > Aquatic > Marine > Unclassified | place: Southern Ocean | collected 2014-10-08
AAAAAAATTAACTTTTTTCATACGTAAATATTTGTTGGTTTGTATATGATAAAGATAAGAAATTATATCATATAATATTGGTTTTCTGTGAATTAAATTACTCTTTCTTAACTTAATGGCATTACCCCCCCCCCCCGAGAACACATGCACTTTGATAGCCTGGCCGATTTAAACAGGTTTTATTGGCTTTACAGCAAATCTTCGTTCAAGCTCCAATTCATGCCATGTTGCACAACAAAACACATTTTTTGGCTGGGGAAGAATAAATTTGTTTAACTTTTCCATCCTGATTATACATAGCTTTTTTTGGGATGGAATTTCCGTTAAATAAATTTAAAATTAACTCTATAAAAATTAATAAATATGAAAAAATTTAAATCTGTAGTATTTGTCGTAGCACTTACAATTACTATTGCAGTGTTTGCAATAGCAATATCTTGTTCAAAGCAAGATGATAACAAACCCATTCCTCAAAATACTCAGGAGGATAGTTTTTCCTATTCAAATTCCGGGTTTGATATAGATCAGATTATGTTGGATGCATACAAAGATCATTTAAATAATAATAGTAAGGGTCCGGTACAATGGTGGAAATGGCTTGTGGCTCATTCTGGTGTTGGACCATATCTAATCAATGGCCAAATAATTCATTGTGGACTTCCTTTGCCATGTGGCGAATGTCCAGGTCTTTGTTTAGGTGGTACCACAAAGGGAACTGATAACCTAATTCCGGTTAGCAGTGATTATTTAGTAAGTGATGATGATTACGATGATGGCGAAAGGTTAATTCAGATGGCTTTTTATTCTGATACACTTTTTGGAATTACATTTATTCATCAGGACTTAACATATTATGACACCCTAAATGTGATGGAAGAATTCTATATTGGAGATGTTGCATCTGAGCTTTTTAATAGGGACTCAGTTATAATATTACCTGGTAGATATCCATTAACCTACTCGCATTCCGACAATGGAAGCACTGTTATTAGAGTAAGAACCTATAATGATTAATCGTATATTAATTCGAAAATGAACCAATTAAAATGTTGTAGTGCAATTATGCTAAAGCTGATACAAAGTTTAATTCTTATCATTTTACTGTCCTTAAGTGGTTGTGGTATTGTCTATTACTTTAAGTATGGTGTAACACCACGAAAGAATGAACCCCACAAGCAGCAAATCGAATACCTGGTTTCTGAAGGCTTTGACACGCTCAATGTATTTAGTATTAAGTGTAGCTATATGGATAGCCTCTCAGATGAAAAATTTGCAATGAATGCTTATAAGCTGGAAACAGGTGCAAGTGCAGCAGCAGTTCAAATTAGGATGTACCGAAATAATGGGTTATTCATTACAGGGTGGACACAGTGTATGGGTGGCAATCCACGTGCTCATGGAATGCTTGATTCTTTACCGATGTATTCTCCACCTTACCTTACCATAAACTATAATTTGCACATGTATTCTGATTTGGATTTGTTTGATATAAGTAAACTTGAAAAAGCAAGCTTGATCGAACAAAGCCAAAACACAGATTATACAATCGTCATTTTTTGGGCAGAATGGACTGGGTCATTCTCCGATAAGACATTTGCTGATGTATATGATTACATTTCCAAATATCCTGAAGTTGATTTTTTAATTCTAAAACTAAATACCGCTACCTTTTGTGATAGCAAATAGATCATAATAAACGTTTGTCAAATTTCAGAAGTGTTTTGTTATCATTTGCATTTGACGATAAAAAACCAACAACCGGATCAAGATGTTTCGGATTGTTGGTTTTTTTTTCACGATTCTGTAGGAAATGTTTTGATCAAACAACAGTTTCATGACGCTTTTTGGAGTTTCCTTTCACGGTCGGCAGCAAAGGCCAAACATGCCCTGATGTCGTTCATGTCCAATTCGGGAAAGTCGCTTAATACTTCTTCGAAACTCATTCCGGCGGCTAACCAACCCAACACATCATAAACAGTAATTCGTGTTTGTCGGATGCAAGGCTTACCAAATCGTTTGTTTGGATTACTGCTAATTGTTTTTGTATAATCAATCATTTTTATAAAATCCTTTTCACAAAGATACCCAAATTTCCAAAGTATTCTACCTCCAAATTTATAGTGAAATTGAAATGGACGACAGCGCTGCCCGCGAAGAGTGGGGCTGGAATCCAAAATGAAACCTCGCCCGCATGACGCAGGATATGCGAAAAGTGATTAAAGAAAAGCATGAGAAGGGGCTGATTTAATTTAAAGATTATTAGTCAGGGCTTGACTTTAAGTCAAACCCTGACTACAACCCATTATGCAAGCGTAATCCCCACCGGGCAATGGTCGGAGCCCATAACCTCATTCAAAATAAAGGCATCTTTTACTGAAGGCATCAAAGCTTGGCTAACCAGAAAATAATCTATTCTCCAGCCCACGTTCTTTGCCCTGGCTCCGGCACGGTAGCTCCACCATGAATAGGCCGCTTCTTTTTCGGGATAGAAATGTCGGAAAGTATCCACGAGGCCGCCTTGCGTAAAACGATCCATACCATCAATTTCTTCCTGCATATATCCTGCGCTTTTGTTGTAATTGGGCTTTGGGCGTGCAAGGTCGATGGGTTTGTGGGCCACGTTAAAATCGCCGCAAACAATTACAGGTTTCGTTTTTTCCAGGTTTTTCAGGTAATTAAAAAATGCCAGATCCCATTCCTGGCGATAACCCAGTCTTTTGAGATCGTTGCCCGAATTGGGCACATATACGTCCACCAGGAAATACTTTTCGTATTCAAGGCAAAGTACACGTCCTTCGGTATCATGAATTGCTATGTCAATATCGCGTGAAACGCTGATGGGTTCAATTTTCGATAAAATAGCCGTCCCCGAATAACCTTTTTTCCCGGCCGAATTTGAATACATCTTATAATCATTAATGCCAAATAAGGTTTCGGCTACCTGGTCGTCCTGGGCTTTGGTTTCCTGCAGGCACAACATGTCCGGTGCCATCAATTCAAAATCACTAAAAAAATCTTTTTTGGCAACAGCCCTGATGCCATTTACATTCCACGATATTATTTTCATACGCTAAATTTTGGCAATAATAAGAAATTAAATGATTTAAAGTTTTGAGAATAATGTCTTTGTCCGGATATTTTTATAACAAAAAACAAATCATTGAAGCTATGTTTAAAGTAAACGAATATTTTGACGGCAAAGTAAAATCACTGGCATTTAAAAACAACGAAGGTGCAGTAACTGCGGAGGTTATGGCCCCCGGCGAATACGAATTCGGAACTTCCACTGTTGAATACATGACTGTTGTTTCGGGCGAACTGGTGGTGCAATTACCCGGCGAAACCGAATGGAAAAGCTACAAACCTTTCGAAACGTTTGTGGTTGAAAAGGATAAAAAGTTCAAGGTAAAAGTAAGCGGGCAAACCGCATACAAATGCGTTTACAAATAGAAACATATTAAGGGGAAAATGATCTCCGGCTTAATATCAGGGCTCAGTGAATAGAAGGATTTGGCGTAGTTTTATGTTTCCTGATGTTACAATCATCGGGTTTTCAATTTTTTCATGTCCCAAAAAAACATCCGCTCCACCTTTTCCCTTGCCCAGGGTGTTTTTCGTAAAAGCTTAAGGCTTGATTTCATGGTAGGGTTATTCCCAAAAATGTGAATGTTGGTTCTTGTTTCCAATTCTTCCCAACCATATTTCGCCACCAAAAACTCCAGCATATCCATCAGCTTAACCCCATGCAAAGGGTTGTTGGGCTGTTCCTGTGGTGTGTTATTATTACTGTCCTCTGTATCCATACCACAAAATTAATTATTCCGAGTTATCATAAGCTATTCAATTAAGGATGCCATGGGATATGTTGGCATAGTTTTATAATTTTACAGCCTTGACACAATGTTTTTATGAAACAAAATGCGCTAAAAACTTCAGTGTTTTTACTTGTTATGATGCAAATACTTGCTTGCAACCAGAAACATCAAAATTCGCAAAAGCAGTATGATAGTGCGATTACATCTGAAATTGAACTCCTGTCAGGGATCAGGGATGTATTGCCTGAAGTGGTTTTAGAAAAAGAAACAACGAGACCTTCTGCATGGTAACAGGTGGAAATGGCTCTACCGGCTGGGCGAAATTCTATCTGCAGAATCCTACCAGTTTTGAAATACTTGCTCCCAAACCAAACGGGCTTTACTTTTTGGGTGATGATTTTGGGCCTGATGGCACCTGGTATTGCACCGAATTTTCAGAAAGTATTTTCTAATTATAATGTAATTACCCGTAAGCTGGTGATTGAATAGATAGTTAGTTAATCAGTCAGGGCATGACTTTGAGTCATACCCTGACTTGTCAAACGCCCTGATGTATAAAAACGAAGGCAGTTCATGTTTTTCTTAATGGTGAACTTTAAAGTAATTCTCACTAAGTTATAGCAAGGATTGTATCAAATATTTGACAAATCAAAGCCTTTCAACGAAAGACTATGATGCAGGAAAAGTCATAATAAACTTTGTCCCTGTATTGAATTCACTTTCTACATTGAGCTCCCCATTGTGAAGTTCAACAATCCATTTGCAGATGGCCAGCCCCAGCCCACTGCCACCCAGGGCACGCGATCGTGATTTGTCAACACGATAAAAGCGATCAAATATTTTAGGAATCTCTTCGGCCTGAATTCCTATGCCGGTATCTTTTACCATGATAAAAATCCCCGTCTTATTTTGCTGTAAATCTATTGTTACTTTTCCTTCGGGCTTGTTATATTTAATGGCATTGTCACAAATATTCCACAAAAGCCGGGTAATAAGTTCCTTGTTACCATTGAATTTAATATTCTCATCAGCCTTAAGCTAAATGTTTAATTTCCGATCCGAGGAGATGATTTCAACATCCTGGTAAATTTCATGCATCAATTCGGAGAGCTTGATCCGTTGGAAGTGATATTTAATCTTTCCTGTATCCATGGTATGGATCAGGAGAAGCCTTTCGGAAATGGAGGATAAGTATTGAATTTCTTCAAGCACGTTTTCAAGCGTTTTCGTGGTGGGTTCATCAATTGGGTTTTTGTTTAGAAGTTCTTCTATTTCTCCACGAATAATTGTTAGGGGGGTTCTGATTTCATGCGCCGCATCCTGCGAAAATTGTTTGGCCTGTGAGAATGCTTTTTCCAATCGATCAATCATCGAATTAAGCGTTAGGATTAGGCTTGAAATCTCATCTTTTCCCTTGGGCATAGCAATACGTTTGCTTAAATTGGTAGATGTTATGCTCTCCGCAGTTTCTACTTCAAAACGCTCATGTTCGAGCCCCCGGCGAATGAAAGCAGAAACCTTTTTCTCGTCTTCAATAAGTAGAACTTTCATAACTATATTACTTTTACTGGCGCAAAATATTCATTTTTTCGGCAACACAACATTACAATTTTGTAATCAAATGGAATGAATTATTAAAGGATCTGTAATTTTTTGTGTTGAAATCCATAATACATTTGCATCATAATATTTCAGTCATGTTCATTAATTCGTATTTAACAATAACAAAAAGTAAAAGAATCATGAGAATCAACAAATTATTAAAAGCAATTTTTAGCGTAGTCCTCATTCAAATAATGTGTGTTTCCTGCAATTTTGGACAGTCGGAATCAGCACATAATGAAGAGGGAGAAGAGTCGGGCAAGCGTTACGACAAAAACGAAGTTTGTGAAGATCTAAGAAAAGGGACGAAGCTTATTTTGAAGTATGATGAATCAGCTTTGGCCTTTGTTGGAACGGTGGAGAATGTTTCCACCAAAGTAATTAAAAAAGTAAGGGTTGAAGTTCATTTGTCGAATGGTGTAGAGTTAGGCCCTACAAAAAAAGTTAACCTGGTGCCCGGAGAAAAAACAGAAATTAATCTTTCAGCCAAAGGTCAGTCATTCGAATGGTGGTCAACACATGCAGAAACCGGAAATTCAGAACATGGCCACGGAGAAAATGGCGAACATGGTCAAAGAGAAAAAGGTGAACACAGCCATGTCGAAAATGGTGAGCATAATTAGTGTCCATCCATAAAGTCAGCTCTTTTCTGATTTTGCCTGCGCGACCCCTTAGTCCCCGCCAGCTGGCGGGGAAACCCCCGCCACTTGTGCGTTGGGTAGTTCTCCCCTTCAGGGGAGCCGGCCTTGCCGGCTAGGCAGGTTAGGGGGGTGTGCGGCGGATTACGAGTTTATAGACTGACACTAATTAGAGTTCGTCTTTTTAGTCAGGTTTCCCGCAGATTTCGCCGATTTGCGCAGAAAAAAATCAGTGCAAATCAGCGAAATCTGCGGGAGATTCTTTAGCCTCGGATAGAAATAGTTGACTTTATGGACACGCACTAATTAATCTTTAGGCTAGCTTCACTAATATTAAAATAAAATATGAACAAGAATTACACATGCATTTATTCCTATTCCCACAAAACTTGGTTGGATTTTAGGTGATCGCATGTTTTTTCAAATAGTTTGTTCACCAAAGCCGGGATGTCTTGTTGCCTGATTGCTTTTTTAATTGCCGGAGGTATTTTCTCATCATACTGTTTCGCTTTTTCAAATTCTTTTTGGAAAACTTCATGGTCAATTTCAGCAAAACATTCACTTAATGTGTTTTTACCTTTTAATAGGATATTCATATATTTCTTATTTTCAAGGTTTTGAATTGTTGCCGCTTCTGCGCCTTTCAGTTCTTCTAAAGCCACGAAAAAATTGTTCCATTAAATTACTTGTTCTTTGTGGTTGGATAACTACATTTCCATGTGGTGTTTTTAAAGTTATAGGATCGGCAAATAATTTTTCCCAATACTTTTATTTTCACTATCACCGATCAAAATCAATTTGACTTATGGATATCTCTTTAAAATTTGACAAGTTATTCTGCTCACAAAGATAGCATCTAAAGCTCAAATCAGTCACTATTTGATCTGTATGAAGTTTTAAAATGAGCTACAATGGATGGCAAGTTAAATTGCAGGGCAATCGAAATCTCCTTTGCTTTTTCTCCACAGTCTGCCTGTGCGTCTGGGGCAGCTATACTCTTTAACAAGCATTGTTGATTTTATTATCTGCGTAATGTACTGCTAACCGTCCCATCTACTTCGCCTGTGTTGTCAGTTCGTAAATCTTATACCAATAAAAGAAAGCCTCTGGATTGGATTTCTTCAGTTTGTTTAATTTGGTATTCATTTCCTCTCCAATTTTCCAATCCTCCAATTGTTTTGGATTTTTAAATTTCTCAATAGTACCAGCGTCAAGTAAAATTAAAGAAACAATGTAAGCTGCTTTAGAAGCATGGACAATTGCCTTTTCCAAATGGTAACTTTCAGAAAATATGAATCCGGTAATTCTGCGTATTCCAAGTTGCAATTGTTCAAATTCTCCTTTTCCATCAGTTCCCCTTGTAACAATACAAAGTGAGGTCTGGAAAATATCATCCAGCACATCATTTTTCTTTAATCCTTCTGTATTCCTATAAGTTAATTCAGTTGCCGCAAAGATCGAGAAAGTAGTTTTTATTATTTCCAAATCTTCAACAACATCAAAAAGGTTTCCAATATCATAAAGCTGTTTGATAATTTCCATACTCATGCTATCCGTCTTTTTGAAGTATGGAATACCTGTTGTATTTGGAGCAAACGCTGTCAGCTTATCACCTAGCATATCTTCCAAAGAAGGGACATTCACATTTTCAGGTTCTCCAACAATAGGCACAAAGGATGATTGAATGGGAATTCTTTCAAGTTTTGTATAGCCCACTTCTTCGAATAATATGTCAAGCAAAACATATTCTTCCTCTTTGTTTGATTTATGAATTGGTGTATAAAAGAATTTATAATGCTTCTTTTTAATTTTCAATTTTGTATCTCTATGCTGTAATTCTTTCCTTAAGAAACCTTGTTCTAACGAAAGCTTATCAAGAATTTCATCAAAATTCTCTACCTCATTTGGTAGAATTATGTCTATATCGATGGATAGGCGTTTTGTTGAATTAAGGTGAAGCATTAATGCCGTTCCTCCTTTAAATACAAATGGCACTTCATGTTTCACAAGTCCTTCAATCAATAGTAATGCTTTAATTACTTTCTCAACAAGAATTTTATCTGCCTTTCGGTTTTCTTTCGAAACTTGATTAATCCAATCTATTGTTATTTTTTCTTTACTAATCATATTCTATAATTTGGCAGCTTTATTTTCATTGCTGCCGTAAATTTGAAACGAACATAAATATTCTTCAAAGACCTCTTTTTTTCTCCTTCTATTAGCATAACGAAGCATTTTACTCTGATTAACTGAATACTTAGAGAAGGCTTCATTGAAAATAGTTCTCATTTCTGAACCCTGTTGTGCTGAAAAAATAATGTCATCACAAAATATATCAACCAATAATTTCTCAATCGAAATAGTTGTTATTCCATTTACTAATTGAGTAGGTGATTCAGAAACTAAAGGTTTAATAATAAATGCCTCTTTATCTATTGGTAGATATTTTTCTAAAATATCACTTGTTGGTTCAATAAAAACAGGATATTTTAATTCTTTTAAGAAATAGAATACGGATTGTGTCACATCTTTCTCCACTTCGATAATAAAATTAAAAACACTTGGTTGGTGTATCATAAATTCATTAAGAATCGATGTGTTCCAAATGCAAATGTCAATATATGGGAATTCTTTTTTGAGTTTATTATAAACCAATTTTAGTTTCGCAGTAATATCAGGAGAATAAACTTTAGTTTCGCCTAAAATAAACTTCCCTCTTCCAATTCGAGTTAATACCCCCATATTAATAAGCGCATAAACTCTCCAGTTTATAGTAGTTTGCTTTACGTTATCTTCTAATTCTCTATAAAACTCAACAATATCCTTAGTTGTAAAAAAAGAATAGTCTTTGAATTGAGAATTTAACTTATCGATATGTAATTTGTCTGTTTTGATATTTTCTATTTTTATTGCAAATATACAAAACTATATTACGGCAGCAAATTAATTTTACTGCCGATAATTAGAATGCGCAACGGGAAAATTGCATTCTTTTGCATCCCGAAAGCTTTCGGGATTGGTTGGTGAGTGAACTCGTTCGATTTGTCCCGATAAAAATCGGGATGTGCAATGGACGTGGGCTTCCCCAAAAATGATTCGAAGGGCAGAAGCGGGCGGGTAAAAATTGTCATCATAAGGATTTGTGATTTGGTCTATTTCTTTTTTGGAAACAGATGTGTAAATACCGGTAGCTTCAGATTTTGTTTCAGAACCAAAAGCAAAAGCAAGCCTTAGCCCACTACACCGGCTGTGCCGGACTTCTTTCTGCTTAATCAGGCTAATAAACAAACACCAGCATTTATCAAAACCAAGGCTCACTAAGGGTTTTTCACCGTTATTCCGGGAAAGTCCAATTGAATAGGGTCAGCGTTTTTTTAATGGTACTACGGCGGATTTTGTGGATAGTAAAATATTAATGATTTAATAGTTGTTGGAGACAAATATCAGTGATAACCATTATTTTCATCCACAAAAATGGTAGTAGAATCAGAAAAATAAAGGATTTATCAATGAAATAAATTTACAAAGTCTCCAATGCTGTTTTCAAACATGCATCTTTTTCTATTTTAAGACCTTGTTTGATCAAAGAAGTTTCGATGGCTTTCAAGCTTGTAATCACTTCGTTTTTGCCGGTCATTCCCATGTGGCCAACCCTGAAATAACGGTTTTTTATTTTCGGCAATAAACCGCCGGCCACAACAACGCCTTCGTCTCCGATTCCCGAAATTACTGCCGGGCCTTCAACGTTTTCGGGGAAATAAGGTGCAGAAAGGGTGTTGGCTGCAACATCATCGTTAACTGGAATAATATTTAGCCCCAGGCTTTTCAATCCTTCGCGAAAAGCATGACCCACCTTGCGGTGCCGCGCAATACGTTGCTCCATGCCTTCGCGCAGGATGAGTTGCAAACTTTTTTCGAGGGCGAGGATAAGGTTTACGGCAGGTGTTCCAAAATAAGAAGGCTTGCGCTGCATATAGGCTCCCATAATGGGTAACCAGTTTCCGAAATCGGCATAATAATTCCCAACAGGTGTTGAGCGGTTTTTCCATACTGCCATAGCTTTTGGTGAAACCACCAGCAAAGCCAGCCCGGGGGGAACTCCAATGGCTTTTTGAGAAGCCGTAAGCACCACATCGATACCCCAGGCCTCTTGTTGAATTTCTTCGCCGGCCACCGAACACACTCCATCAAGAATCGTGAGCACATCATACTTTCTGCCCAATTCCCCGATGGGTTTTGGGTTGTTCATCACTGCGGTAGAAGTATCAACATGCGTAAAGGTCATCAACTTATAGTTTCTTTTTTTCAGTGCGGCTTCAATTTCATCCATTGGGACGATGTTGCCAACAGGAGCTGTGAGCAGGGTTACATTTGCACCATAGCGTTTTAAAAGATTGGCAAACCGTTGTCCAAAATATCCGGTTGAAATTACAAGGGCATGATCGCCCGGTTCAATCAGGTTTGATCCGGCAATATCCATGGCCAGGATTCCGGTGCCTGCCACTACAAAGGGCTGCCCCGTAGGACACATCCACACCTGCTTCATCATTTCGACGCTGTGGCCAAAGCTCTCTATAAAATCAGGGGCAACATGGCTGGGTGTGGGAATGCTCATGGCATCCATAACTTCCGGTTCAAACTCGATAGGGCCCGGAATCATTAAAAGTTTTCTTTTCATTTTATCCAATGCCAGGTTTTCATCCCGATCGAACGAAGTAGGCAAGGGAGGGAAAATTCCATTTAATTGTATCATGTTTTAAAAATTTTCACAAAAATAGATACTAATCCTGTGGCAGGAAAATGGATTCGTTGGAATATTTGATTTTTTTCCATTGAAGTAAACGACTATTGTGATCGTGATATTTGTTTCGATGGTGGTTTAAAAATATCCTCTTCAAATAATATTACTACCAGGAAACTGGTGATTGAATAAAATTTAGCTTAGTTAGTCAGGGCATGACTCAAAGTCATACCCTGACTTGTTTAAGACCCCGGTTCGTTCGCCAGCTGGCGGACGAATTGGGGCTTTTAAAGTTTTGGGATGTCGTACTATTTCAAAATGAGGAAATCAACTACTGAACCCGAAATTTATTCTACATTTGTTTTTATGGGATCAGGAATCGAATGTTAAATAGAAAATGAAAAGAGAAGTATGAGGATTTGGAAAAAGACACTGAAAATCACAAGCATTATTATTGTTTCTATTATTCTTTTCATGGTTTTGCTGGTGTTTGGAGCTAAAATGTTTGAAAGCCAACTGGCCTCTTTTGCCATCGAAAAGCTTGAAGGCGAGATAGATGCCCCCATGTCGATTGGTAAAGTTTCCCTTATCCCGCTTTTTTCATTCCCAAGGCTTAGTGCCGAAATAAACAACTTTTGGATTGGCGACCCCAAAAGTAAAAATGGAGACACACTATTATTCATCCACAGTTTAAAAGTAGGCCTTGATACTTGGGATCTTATTGATGGAATTTACACCATTGATGAGATGAAAATCTCCGGCTTGGATTTTGACTACATCATCGATAAAAAGGGGCAATCAAATATCGACTTTCTTATTTATGCTTTTGGTGATACAACAGCCGCTTCAGATACCATCCCGGTACTTCCCCGCGATGTAGTAGAAGCTCCCCTTGACCTTACGGCAGAGAAACTTAGCTTGGAAAATATTCGTATTAATTATTATGACAGCCTGGCCAATATAGGTTCGCAAGTGTATATTCCGGAAATTACCATGAAGGCCAAAACCAAAAACGATATTTATACAGGCAAAACGGAAGGCGGCTTTATTTTAAGCAATATGCTTTTCGAAGATACGAAGGTTGATCAGATGAAGTCGTGTACAGTAAAATTTGAACTGGAGTATGAGGATGGTGAAGCCACCATTAAAAAGTTATTAATCAGCAGCGAAGGCATTAATTTGGGTATGGAAGGAATACTCACGCTCAGCGATACACTTAGTGTTGATGCCAGGCTTGAAGCTCGTGTAGTGGATTTTAACATCCTAAAAAAATACATTCCAAAGGATTATACTTATCTTTTTGAAAACACAAACTCTGGTAAGGTAGCAGCAAGCACGGTAAATTTAGAAATGGAGTTTGTGGATGATGAGGTCTGGATAAAAAATCTGTTATTTAAAAGCGAAGGGATTGATTTGGGAATGAATGGGACTTTCAGGCTCAGTGATACCATTGCTATTGACGCAAACGTTCAAGCCCTTAGCCTGAATTTTGATATTTTAAATAAATTCATTCCACACCAGTACATCGAAGAATATGGAATAATAAATATCGGGGGAAAGGCTGATATTTCGGCAAGCATAAAAGGCCAATATGCCGTCTCTACCTTATTGCCCACGGTTAAAGCCGATGTGAACCTCAAAAACATCAGCCTAAATACCAAGGATTATCCTGAAATCAGAACACTGAACCTTGAAGCTAACATTACCAATGGTGAGAAATCGGATATGAGTGAGGCAGTTGTCAACATCAGAAACCTTACGATGAATACCGCGGCAAGTTCTGTTCAACTCGAAGGAACTGTTAATGGAATAGAAAATCCTAAATATAGCTTCCGTTCATTGCTAGTTATAAACCTGGCGGAGTTTAAAAGCTACATCCCCGACAGCCTGGCCAAAAATGTGCAGGGAAACATAAGGGCTACTATTAAAACAAGCGGTATTTTGCCCGAAACTATTCCCAACGATTTTGCCGATTATGTTTTAGACAGAACCACCCTCTCTTTAAACTTTAGCAAAGTATCAGGCTTGCTCATCGATTCGTTGCAAGTAGATAATTTTAGCGCCGGTTTTTCTTATTCGCCACAGTACTCGGGCGATAAAAACATCAACATCAATAACCTGAACCTGAAATCTGAAGTGTTAAATATCGACCTTCAAAAATCCTCGGTAACGGCGATTCTCAAAGGCAGGGTTTCTGATCCTTTAAAAATGGCAGCCGACATACAGTCATTTCGAATTCAAAATGGAAACAATCTTATGAGTGGAAGCGCTGATATAAAAAATTTTGAAGTTCCCGAGTTTGATATCAATACAAACATCACACTTAAACTTGAAGAGTTAATAGCCTTTGCTCCCGACTCGATGATAAATAATATGTCGGGATCCATTAACGCCAATATTCAATTAAAAGGAAAAATTCATCCCGATTCAGTGGAGGCTCAAATCTATCCGCTTATTTTTGAAAACAGCAGTTTCGGTCTCACTTTTAATAATGTTACCCTCTTATTTCCTGATTCTACTATGGACGTTCAAAATATTTCGGGGAAAATGAGTCTGGAAAATGATGAGTTGAGACTAAATGATTTTTCAGGAATCTATAATAAATTAAGTTTTGAAGCAGACTCAACTATTGTGCAAAACATATACAAAGCGGTGCTATTAAATCAAAAAGAGGAATTGTATGTTAAAACCCGGCTCAAGCTTGGCGATATTTTTTACGATGATTTTAAGTACCTGATGGACACAGACACAACAAATGTGGTTTCAGATACATCCACAAACTCAACCATTACAGATGTATCACAAAACTGGACCTTCCTAATCCATGGGAGCGCTTCGGTGAATAAATTCGTTATGGATTCAACGGTACTTGAGGGCTACAAAATTAACCGGCTTCACCTCGATGATATGTCCACACTTTTTAAGCTTACGGATAGCTCGTACATTTTCGATCAATTTAAATTCAAAGCATTCGAAGGAGTAATGAACAACTCGTTCCATTATAAATTACGGGAGGATGGCAAACAATCAGTGTCCTCCCACAATGTAGTCAAAAACATGAATATCCGCACACTGCTTAGGGATTTGGATAATTTTGGGATGGATTCGCTGATCACCTACAATAACCTCAGCGGACGATTGTCGTCTGATTTAAATATGTTTATCCCAATTGATGATTCCGCTTTGATTGATAAAATGATGATCAGTGGTGATCTAACGCTCGAAGAAGGTGGTGTTTACAATTATGGCCCCGCCGAGGAGATGTCAAAATTCACCAGGATTAAGGAACTGGACAATATCCAATTCAAAACCCTCCGGAGCAATATTTTTATGTTTAAAAACAAACTTTATGTGCCAAGAACCAATATTGTTAGCAATGCCTTGGATATAGCAGCTTTCGGAATGCAAAGCATGGAAAATGATTATGAGTATCACCTCGAAATACACTTGAGCAATATCCTTTTTGGGAAATCGAAAAAAAGGAATAAAAAACAAGATAAAAGCGGGGAAGAAATTGATGAAAAGTCGCTAAAGAAAAGTTCTCATAAAGTTAGATATGCTGATATAGAAGGAGATTCAAAGGCAGGGTGGGATACAAAAGCTTCACGCGAAGAGATGATGAATAAGATTAGGGTACAACAAAAAATGCTGAATTTCATTTTCTTTCCAAAAAACATCCACTATAACACCGAGGTTGATAAAAAGATTTAATTTTGCTTTGAGAAATTCAAAAGCTATTCATATAAATAAAAAATGATGAAACTATTAAAATTATGGGCGGCCATCGCGATTATTGCTTTAATCCCCGTGGCATTTTCAGGTTGCGAAGATACGCCAGAAGATACGATAGATGAAAGCTGCGAACAGCAGGATATGAACGAAATCTATGACTGTGGCGCTGAAAAAAATGTGGAAGTGTGTTGTGTATCAGGAGCTGATTGCGTTTATAAATACAATGGCGTAGATTATCCCGACACTGATACAGGACTTAATAACCTGGCGGATGCACTGGGTTGTACCTACAAAAGTTCAGATGATTATGAAGAGCAAAATGCACTTCTCATTAAATCGTTGATTGCATTGAAGGAACGGGCTCGGAATAGAAGTTATTAATCAATTTGCTCATATATTTTGCTGGTCGAAATAATGCGTTTTGGCAAAACAGTTGATGGTATGGTGTTGTGCGGGATTACGAGACTATTTCCTATCAGCTAACACCAACTTATTTTACGAGCCACAAACCTACGGAAACCTCTGAAACCCGCATGAGCTATGCCGCATGTTGTGGGGCATATTTATTCTGTTTCTATCGACAATACTTTTGATAATCCAATTCGTATCTCATCCATTATAAAATCAGATATCTCACCAAGTCGTTTTACAAATCTATCTTGTGATACCGAACGCACCTGAAAACAGTCAGCCGAAGAATCTTTGGTTAATCCGTTTCTATTGTTTGGCTCAATTTTTATCATCCATGGGGCTATCTCATATTTGTCTTTCCAATCAGTTGTCGGCACGATTATTTTTAAGGGTAACTTGCCCAAAGAATCATCATTCACTATAATTGCCGGTCGTGTCTTTTTAATCTCCGCTCCAACTGTAGGATCAAGGTTGATCAACCATACTTCATTTTGTTTCATAGAAATCTTCAAAATCAAGGTTGGAAAAAGCCGTTAATTCCTTATCGGTTTTGTAATCAGAGAATAATGTATCTGCTGCTTTTTTCATAATATTATTATCCTCTTGAGTCCGAATTAAATGTATTGTTTTTTCAACTACATAAATCCTCTTAGAAATCGGTAATCTTTGAATTTCCCTTATTAAATCATTTGTCCTCATATCAAATCTATTTATTTTGCAAGATACAAAAAAAACATCCGTTTAATTTAACAATCTAAGCTTAAGTGTCTGCCACTATGTCACACAACAGTATGATATAAATTTTAAAACCAAAACCAACCGCCTTTTTTCATGCGTTTCAATTTCTTATTTAAAGCTTGAGTACTCAGGTTTATGGCGATAATTTTACCCTCGCCATCAAGCAGTACACTCGAAGGAATTTTCCTTATATTGTATGATTTTGCTGCCACACATTTCCATCCTTTCATATCGCCTACATTAAGTAAACTGTCAATTCTGTCCTTTTTAATGCTGTTTTTCCAGGCAATTTGGTTTTTGTCGAGCGATACATTAACAATTTCAAATCCCTTTTCCCCGTCTTCAAAATCAGCGGTTTTATACATATCAAAAATTTCGAGTAGTGCCGGCGATTTCTTACGGCATGGTGCACACCACGAAGCCCAGAAGTTTATCAAAACCAGTTTCCCATGTAACTCAGAAAGTTTAAAATCCTCACCATCAACAGTTGGGAGCGCTATTTCAGGCGCCATATCCCCAATTTCAATTCCTTCCAGGTTTGCCTTCTTTTGGCCGTGTAAGTTAATTGATAAAAGAAAGAATAAGGCAATTATTATGTTTGATATTTTTTTCATACAAATAAGAATCTGAAATTATTTCTTATCTAAATAATGATAATAAATTTTAAACCAGGCTCTTTTGCAATTATTGAGCCAGCCCATGGCAGGCAAATATAGTACAAGAATTAATAATGCTTAACGGGCTAAGTTAAAGCCATGCTTCTCTTATGTTATAACTTTAATCTCATTTTTTCCCGTCCGTCAGCTGGCGAACGGACAGAGCTATTGAAAAGCCCCGACTTTAAAGAACGACACTACTTAGTGTTGGTCTTTAAAGTAAGTTTTTTAAAAAATATCAATTGCCACATCCTTTAGGGTGTGGATTAAATTGAGGTGATGAAGCCCCCGTCTTTTCGCTGTCAATGCCTTCGGCATTGACAGCGAAAAGGCGGGGGAGGCACTGTTAAATTCATTAATCCCCGGGCTAAAGCCCGGGGCAAGTGAAAAGTATCGACATTATGGACACGCACTACTTAGTGTCGGTCTTTAAAGTCGATGTTTTCACTAATTTCCTCCGCGACCCCTTAGTCCCCTAAAGGGGAAATCCTCGCAGCCATTGCGTTGGCTGGTTCTCCCCTTCAGGGGAGCCAGCCTTGCCGGCTAGGCAGGTTAGAGGGGTGCGTGGTGGTGGGCGACTTTATGGACACGCACTACTTAGTACCTTTTCTCTAATATTCTGCCATTTTTTGGCAGAATATTAGAGAAAAGGTACTCAAGCAAAATTTAAAATGCATTGTCGATAATATGAAAGGTAGGTGAATAATAAAGCTCTAAATTGCAAAATATGCATTTATAAATTTTGCCGACTAACTTGGACAAACCAAAACAGGAATACACCATAAGTTTTACATGATCACCTTGTTTGGTTTTGGCTTGTCCAAGTTAGGGATAAATACCGTAAGTAGCGCAATCTTTCAATGTAAAATCACTACTGAATGGTTCTAATTTGTCCGGCTAAGGTATTTGCTTAAATTTGTAATCCAAAATAAATGAACATGAACAGGGTCTTCCTACGGATTGAAGCACAAATAATAGTTTTCATACTGTTCGCAATATTTACTGCAAACCCGTTTCTTTCTCCCATTTTTGCCCAAAAGGAAGTTTTAAAAAAGAGCACTTTTCAACATGATGCTTCATCATTAAACGATTCTGCTGAGGCCCTGCTCGACAGCGATCCGGATAGATCTATCATCTATGCAAAGCAGTCTCTCGAATTGGGTGAGGGAAGAAATGATCATATCCAAAAAGCCTGTTCACAGCGTATTATTGCCGATGCCTTGTACTATAAAGCAGATTACCTTAAAGCCATCGATTTTTATAAAGCTTCCGCTGAAACTGAGAAAAGCGTAAGTGGTAAAATGGCACAGAATTATCAGAAGCGGCTGAGTGATGTTGGCTTTTGTTATATGAAACTTGCTATTTATGAAAAGGCAATCGAATACTATCTGCTTTCGCTCGAAATTGCACGGGAGAGAAACGACATCGAAGAAATTGCCTCCAATCTCAACAATTTGGGCTATACTGCATTTTGCCAGGGAAACTATAAGCAAGCCATCTCCTTTTTTGATCAAACCCTGCAAATTGACCGTGAAAGAAAAAATGATGAAAACATTTCGATAGATTTAAACAACATAGGGAAGGTTTACTTTTCGTGGAAAAAATATGATAAATCGCTTGAGTATTACCAGGAATCGCTCAATATGGCCATTGCAGCACAAAATGAAAATATGCAGGCTGTGCGGCTCAGCAACATTGGCCAGGTGTATGAATCGATGGATGAAATTGACAAAGCATTAGACTACCTGAATCAGGCATTGGAATTGGATCAAAAGTTAGGCAACACCGAAAAAGTGGGTATTCGGCAAAGCCATCTCGGGGTGGTTTATCTAAAACAGGGGAAGTATCAGGAGGCTTATGAAAACTTCACCAATGCCATTGGCATATTTGAAAGGAGCAATAATATACCCTCAAAAATTATCACGCTCAATCACCTTGGCGATTTGATGAACGCCCGGGACATGCATGATGAAGCACTAAGCTATTTTTACGAAAGCCTTAAGCTATCCAGGCGTTTAGGGCTCAGAGCACAGCAAATGCGCTCGGCAAAAAGCATTTCAAATACTTATAAGGAAACCGGGGATTTTGAAAAATCCCTGAAGTATTTTGAAACTTATACCCAGCTTAAGGATTCCATTTTTAACGATGAAAAACATCGTCAGTTGGCCGAATTTGAAGCACGCTACGAAACTGAAAAAAAAGAGAAAGAGAATGAGTTACTCAGGCAGGATGCCAATATTCAACGCAAACAAAAAATCATCTTTATCGTTTCGGGGATTGCGCTACTATTATTGGCCGTTTCTTTTATCATTTTATTTACGGGTAAACGCAAATCCCTGATTCAAAGCCGTATTCTTCATGATAAGGAAAACCAGCTCCACCAACTTGACCTGGAGAAAAAGGAAAAAGAAAATCAACATTTGCAGGATGTGCTTTTTGCCGAAGAGCAAATAAATAAACTACAAACCGAAAAACTGCAGCAGAAAAACCGGGAGCTTTCCACGGCAACAGTGCATATCCTTAACAAAAATGAGGTGTTGGGAAATATTCGGAAAATGGCAGCTAATTGGATGCGTGATGAGGATTTTGATAAAACCAAAAACATGGAAAAACTGATAAGGGAAGTGGAAAACAACACCGACCTTGATGAGCAATGGAATCAGTTTAAGCTGCATTTCGAATCGGTACACAAAGGATTTTTTGAGCGCTTGATGCAGAAATACCCGACTCTGACCCAAAATGAGTTGAAGCTTTGTGCCTACCTGCGCATGAATCTTTCGACCAAGGAAATTGCCCAGATGTTGAATATCGGCACCGAATCGGTTACCACAAAGCGCTACCGTTTACGCAAAAAACTGGCGCTTGATAAAGAGGAAAACCTGGTGGGGTTTATCGGGGGGTTTTAATTGGAAAAGGTAATTCGCTTTGCGTCATTTGCCCGCCAGCCTGCGGGCGTAATTAGTAGTTATTTGCCTTTGGCGTAATTTGTCCGCCAGATGGCGGACGTAATTGATAGTGTTTTTTTGCTTTTTTGAATATCATACTAACGACTGAGAACTGTCAACTGAAGACTTAACCATGGCAATTTTGAAAATTAAAAATTCTGAAATCTACTACGAAATTCGCGGTAAAGGAAAGCCATTAATCCTACTGGCCGGGCTGGCTTCTGATTCGCAAAGCTGGTCAACGGTGATGAACAGGCTCTCAAAAAAAAATATGCTAATTATGCCCGACAATCGCGGGTGTGGCCGCACTCTTTGTCCCTTGGATGAAATCACAATTCCGGGTATGGCCGGTGATGTGATTGCGCTGATGGATCATCTCAAAATTGAAAAAGCTGATCTGCTGGGGCATTCGATGGGTGGATATGTTGCGCTGCAGCTTTGTTTGGAAAACCCCAATCGTTTCGATCGTTTGATTCTGGCAGCAACTTCTGCTTTCACAAATAAACGTAACCAGGCCTTACTCAACGATTTTGTGAGCTATCGAAAAAATGGAATGGACATTCATGAGTGGTTCCGGTGTTTGTTTTTCTGGATTTTTACACGCAAGTTTTTTGAAGATGAAAAAATGCTCGATTTAAGTTTGGACTATTCGGTCGAATATCCATATCTCCAGAGTTTGGAGCAATTTAAAAAGCAGGTGAATGCTTTGTGTGATTTTGATGTTTCAGAAAGGTTGGCTGAAATAGATCACGAAACCTTGATTATTTCCGGGAAAGAAGATATTCTGTTCGACCCGTTTGAATCTGTCCGGGTTTTATCGGCCATTAAAAACGCCTCAGTTACCCTCATCGAAAATGCAGCCCACTCCATCCACGTTGAAAATCCCAAGGATTTTGTGAGCACAGTTATTGCCTTTTTATCGACATCAGGATTATGAAAAGTTATGAGAAAGCTATTGTATTCTTTTTGCGTGTACTACATTTTTAATAACAACTTTGTCAGCCTCAACTTTGTAAATGATGATATAATTATACTCAAATGGAACACACTGAAAATTTCTTTTTGCAAACGATTTATGTCGACACAACGGATGCTTATCGGCCATTATGGAGAGTGATTTAATAAACAATTTTAAACGGGTGAGAAATTTTATTGCGTTTTCAGGATAACCTTTATCAGAGATATATTCTCCTATTTTATTGATGCTTTTTTCTGCCCTGGGAGAAATTTTTACAATCATGCAGAAAACTTCTTAAGCAGTCTGTCAAAAACTATATCAAAATCTTCACCATCAGTTTCTTGTTCCATCATCATTGCCAATCTTTCCTGTTCCTCATCACTTGCTGATCTTCCACTATCGAACCAGTCATCATCAGCTATTGGAATATCATCTGATAAAACATGATAGCCATTTGCCTTTAAAAAGGAAGCAAGGGCAATCGCTTTTTTGGTGTTGTTTATTTCAACTGTAAGTTTCATTTGAAAAATAATTAAGTTTACAAAAATAGGCCAAAAGATATTTTAAAGCAAGATTTAAAAACATACCAACTTAATATACTTCAGCCTGTTTTTCCTTTGTCGTTTTTATAGACAAAGTATGAACGTTTTCTTAAGGCCACTAATTCAATGTTTTACGAAAACAAAAATTTGCCGGTGTTCATACTTTGTCTATACCCAAAACTTGACAAAGGCCTATATGATTTCGGATATTTGTAGAAGAATAAAATCTATGCTCTATGACCACGCATTACCACATCGAAATACGAGGAGAGCTTAATAATTTGGGATACAAATTACAAACAATGATCCTGGCAAGGGAGCATAATATTTCAGGCACTGTATCAGAACAAAATAACCTGATAATAATTGAAGCCGAGGGCGAAGAAAAAATGCTTGATGCTTTTGTAGCCTCGTGCAAGGAAAAAATTTCAAAAGAACACGATATTGAAATGCTTATCGAAGATCGTATTATTAAATATTTTGATGATTTTATCATTCTATAAATATCAGTCATTTACATTAAAACCTAGTATCCCCTCAAAAAACAGGGGTAACAAATAAGTATAAGAAGCAGTTATCAACAATATGCTGTTAATAACTATTTTGGAATTTCCATTATCATTCTTCTAAAATCATTTTTTTTGCGACAGATG
>Ga0307990_1001276_pt1 | contig 21413 bp, 15 predicted proteins | sample EllFjometagen129_FD_203168 | JGI IMG/M metagenome (GOLD analysis project Ga0307990, IMG submission 203168) | Marine microbial communities from Ellis Fjord, Antarctic Ocean - #129 | ecosystem: Environmental > Aquatic > Marine > Unclassified | place: Southern Ocean | collected 2014-10-08
GGTGGTCGTCGACGTGCCCGCCTAGCTTCCACGTAAGGACATTGAGCCCGAAGTCCGGGAAATACAGGAACCCGTCGTAGCTCATATCTCTGACGGACTGGCCCTGCGGGTCGTGTATCACGGAATGGCCGATGTTGGAGAACTCCAACTCGGCGCCCATCGGGATGTAGCCTCTGCCCTTGTGTCGCCGGATGTACTCGATCTGGTGCTTGGCGAGGTGCTGGTCGTACAGTTCGTCTGCCGCCAGAATCGCCCACCGCACGAAGTCCACAAGATGGTCCCTGCGGAAGCTCAAATCAGTCAGCCCGTCGGCTATCATCATGTCCAGCGTCGCCTCGGCGTTGTTGACCAGCCGAAGCGCCGCCAGCGAGCTGATGGCCCTTTTGTAGTAGCCCGAGCCGGGAGACATCTGGTCGATCTGGTAGCGGAAGTCCCTTCGGATGCGGTCCTCGTACTGGTTGAATATCACCTGTCGGATCACCATGGCGAGGTAGTTAGGCGCAAGGGCCTGGGCCTCGTCGTCGTCGGCAACTCGAGTGAAATCCGGCAGTGGGTCGTCCAGCAGGGTGTGGCGGATAGCGTAATCGCTTATCCCGCCGGCCTCGAAATGGCGCCGACGCAGGTCGCGAATCGTCGGGCCGTGCAACTCAGCCACGGCGCGCCGAAGAATGGCCTCGGTTCGGTTGAGCTGCTGGAGTTCGGTCTCCACCAGCGCCGCCTCGATCTTTTCCTCCAGGAGTATCTCCTGCTTATAGGGGTCGTGAAAGTCGTAGCCGAAGGCATGCTGGAGTTGCTTGACGTTGCCCATGAAGACCGTCGCCTTCTCGGGTCCCAAACGCGTTTGAACCTTTACCGTTCGGCTGGAATAGTTGCGTCCCTCATATTGCCGCAAAGCCGACCTGATCTTCGGTGCCAGCGGGCCGATTACGTAGCCACGGATACGCCCCTGCTTTTGCGGCACGGCGTACAGGTACGTGTGGTCCGGGCTTACCTTTTTGAAACCTGCCAGTATCGCTCGACGGGGACTGAACGTGGTGACATTGTCGACCTCGCCTTCACCCTTGACCAGGCGCAAACCAGTCACGCCCCGGAAGATCTCCGGGTTCATCAGTGTGCCGTAAACGAACAGGTTGAACGGTTTTGTCTGGGGCATGGCCTTCTTATGGGCTGACCGAAACGTGGTACGGCATGGCCGTCAGCACGCATTCTCGCCCGAGCAGTTCTCCAAGCGTCAGCAGGTACGACAGGCCCTGGCGGTCCTTTCTGCCGGCTGTCAGGATGCTTGGCGCCTCGGACAGCAGTGCCCGAATCGCGGCGCCCTTGACGTTCATTGGTGTCTCGGCCGAAACGCCGCTGCCGGTCAGCATGTCGGCAAGTGTCTTGGGCTTGGGCAGCACGAGGATGTGGCTGGACTTGATCTTCGCCGCCTTCTGGGCGGTGGCAACCGCTTCGCGGAGCCCGCCTATCCCGTCGATCAGGCCGTTATCGACGGCTTGGCGGGCGGTGAACACCCGACCCTGGGCGACATCGGCGACATTCTTCACTCGCGATCCCCGCCCCTGGCGGACGCGAGAGGTGAACGTGCGGTACGTATCCTCCATCATGGTCTTGACGAGTCCCTGCTCGCGCTCGTTCCAGGGTCTGCTCGACCATAGTCCGGCGTTTCGGCCACGGGTTATCTGGAAGGTGTTGATGCCCAGTTTGTTCATCAGTCCCGTTGTCGCCATTTTTCCGCCGACCACGCCGATACTGCCGGTGATCGCCGACGGGTCCGCGATGATCTTGTCGGCGCCCAGGGCGATGTAGTACCCGCCGCTTGCGCCGACGCCGACTATGCTGGCGATGACGGGCTTCTTTTCGGCGCACTGGCGGACGGCCTGGTAGATCATTTCGCTCGCCAGGGCCGAGCCCCCGGGCGAGTCTATGCGGAAGATCACCGCCTTGATGTTGTCGTCCCTGGTTGCCTGTTGGAAGCAGCGGATCATTGTCTTGTGCCCTATCGTCTTGCCGCCGAACATCCCGCTGCCTGATGATCCGGAAGAGATCGTGCCCTCGGCGTGGATGATCGCCACCGTCGGGTCTTTCGTGGCCTGCTTGGGTTTGCCGCCCATCAGCATACCGAAGAAAGTGAATGGGTTGCTCAGGTCCAGCTTCTTGGCCTGCTTGGCTCCGTAGTTGGTGTCCCACATCGCGGTGTCCGCCTTGGTGGTGTCGAGCACCTTGTTGATGACGTGTTGCTTCCACTGGATGCGCTCGACCAGGGCGTCGATGAGGTCGTACTTCCTGGCAGACTTGGCGCTGAATGGGCCGTTGTCCACCGCGTAGCGCACGTGCGGGATGGTAAGCTCCCGCTGCTCGGCGATCTGCTCGCAAAGCTGGTCGTACAGGTCGTCGAGTATCTTGCCGTACTCGCCCTTGAGCTCCTCGGAAGGACCCGTGCGGGTCATCGGCTCGGCGGCGCCTTTGTACCGGCCTATCTGGAACAACTGCGGCTCGACGCCAATGTGATCGAGTGTTCCGCGGAAGAACATCATCTCGGTGCCTACGCCCGTTATCATCAGGTCGCCGGACGGGTCCATCGTAAGCTCCCTTGCTGCCGAGGCGACAAGGTACGATACGGCGTCGGTGGTGACGACGTGTGCGTAGACGGGCTTAACCGCGTTGAGACGCCGCACGGCATCGGCGAGTTCCTGGGCCTGGGCCCAGTTCATTCGTGGCGAGTCTATCTCCAGAGCGACGGCCTGGACTTGATCGTCGTTCCGCACTTTGGCAAGCCGCTGAAGCCACTCGCGGAGCGTCATGCCCTGGGTTTGCCCGGCGAAAAGGGAGAACTCCGGCGGGCCGGCAAGCACAGGACCGCCAAGGGCGATGTGTGCGATGGCAGCCTTGACGACCGCCTTGGGCGGCTTGGCGACTGGCTTGGTCGTCTTGGCGGGTTTTGTCGTCGGGGCCTTGGTTGCCTTGGCTGGCCTTGTTATCGGGGGTTTCCGCCGACGGACACGTTTGGCGGGCTTTTGCTTGCGTTCCTTGCGAGCGATCTTCTGGTTGGCTTTCGGCTTTGGCGAGGCTGGCTTGTCCGCCGCCACAGCCGTCCATGCCGAAGCCATAACTATTACCGCCAATACAGTGATCCAACGCCTCGAACTGGCAATGTTTTTCATCATCCGCTCCTCGCGTTTTTCTGCGTATTCGTCGCGGCGCGCGCCGTGACGGTCCCGCATCCCTTTAGGCCGTATATTCTAACGTACGATCCGCCCCGGGACAAACTATTGCCCTGCTCGCTGGGTGCGTTAAACTGGTTGCGAGAAAGACCCGCGACTGCGTGTACGATGGTTCCGGGTCGAAAGAGCCCCGCGAGTGTGCGGGGTGTGTTGTGGACAAGTTAGGATGAACTGATGAAGGCTGCGTTTCTTACAGGCATACGAGAAATCCAAATCCGCCAGGCGCCCGAGCCGGAGATTGTCAAGCCGACTGATGTGCTGATCGCCATCGAGGCCGTCGGTGTATGCGGCAGCGACATGCACTACTACAAGGAAGGGCGCATCGGCTGTCAGATCGTCGAGTACCCTTGGATCGTAGGCCACGAGTGCGCCGGGCGCGTACTGGAAGTCGGCCCGGAAGTCACCCGCGTGAAGCCCGGCGACCGCGTGGCGATTGACCCGCTGCTGAACTGTGGCGTTTGTGACCAGTGCGTTGGCGGACATATGCACACCTGTCGCAACCAGACTTTCCTCGGCTGTCCCGGACAGGCCCAGGGCTCGCTGTCTGAGCGGCTGGTGATGCCCGATACGTGCTGCTTCCCCGTGCCGGATGGCATGACGACCGCACAGGCCGCACTGGCCGAGCCGCTGACGATATCGCTTTGGGCGCAGGCTCTCAGCCACCAGCCGAGCAAGGGTGCGAAGATCGGCATACTCGGGGCCGGGCTGATCGGGCTCGGTGTCCTGGCGGCGTGCAAGCTGGCTGGGCCTTGCACGGTGTACCATACCGACCTGCTCGATAACCGCCTGGCCCTGGCCCGCAAGTTCGGCGCCGACTGGACCGGCAATGCCGCCAAGCTCGATCCGGTGAAGGAAATCCTCGCCGTCGAGCCGACGGGGCTGGACATTGTCTTCGAGTGCGTGGGCCTCCAGGAAACGATCGACCAGAGCCTCCAACTACTGAAGCCTTGCTGCACGATGGTGCTGGTTGGCATCCCGATAGGGGACCGCGCGAGCTTCGATTTCAACCAGATGCGCCGCAAGGAACTCCGCATACAAAACGTCCGCCGCCAACTCAAACAGGTGCCGCATGCCCTCGACCTCGTCCAGGCCGGCAAGATCGACGTCGATGCCATGGTTACCCACAACTTCACCATCGACCAGACCCAGGAGGCCTTCGACCTCGTCGCCGACTATGGCGATGGAGTAATCAAAGCAGTGATCAACGTCCCGCAGTAGGGAGAGTGGTGGTTGGTGACGTTTAGTTTCAGACAATGATGGCATGTTTCTTTCAGCATCTCGGCTCCTACAATGCTTATGTGGCCAAAGCCTGCTAACCTTTGGCGGAGTGGTTTGTCTTTCGTTGTGGCCGGTTGGGCGAGTTAGGCCGATATGGAAACGGTAAGCCCGACTACGGCAACCAGTCTGAAAGGAGCACCGCCATGAACTGGATGAAACGATACTGCGTCGCGATGTCAGCCGGGGCATTGGCGCTGTCTGCTTTGGCCGGGCTGGCCAGAGGCGATGGGATCAGCGATATTATTGGCGGTTTATTGAGAAGCCGCACTACGGGCGTGTCGACGCGGATTATCAACAGCGGCCAGAGTGCGACGAACCTCGATGGCTTTGCCGGAAGCGAGACGCACTTCCGCATTCTCGTTCCCGCGGGGCAGACGCAGTTGAAGATACGCACCTCCGGTGGCCGAGGCGACGCGGACGTTTACGTGCAATTCTCCGCGACGGCGACCCGCAGCTTCTACGCCAGCCGCAGCACCGGCTGGAACAACAACGAGTACATCTCGATAGCCAGACCCAAGGCTGGCTGGTGGCACGTAATGCTCCGGGGTTCGAGCAACTACTCGAACGTGAGCCTCTCCGCTGTGTTCCTGCCGGGCGAGCGGGCTGCCCAGCCGCCAGTTGTCCGCAGACCTCCGCCGGGGGTGGTGTTCGACCTGCCGCCGGGCGTCACCCGGCTGGTTTCGGGCCGGGATATCACCGGTCTCGCCGGAAAGGTCGGAGCTCGGTTCTACTTTCAGGTGCTGGTTCCGCCCAAGGCAGAGAGCCTTTCGATCGGCACGGCTGGGGGGTCCGGCGACTGCGACCTGTACGTTTCCCGCGGGATTTTGCCGGACGCCAAGAAGTACGAGTTTGTCTCCAACGGTTCGAGCACGGCCGAGAAGATCACCATCAACCAGCCCGCGCCTGGCGCGTGGTACGTTCTGGTGTATGGGTACAAGCCGTTCGAGGGCGTGACCGTCGGCGCCAACGTGACAGGCGGCGTTATTCGGCGTCCGGTGGGGGGACGGCTGGACGTTGTCGCTCCCGCGCCCGGGACTGATCTGCGGGCGGGCGGTTCGTACATGGTTGAGTGGCGCACGCGAGAGTTGGCCGGGCGGGTCCGCGTGTTGCAGTCCTTCGACGAGGGTCACACGTGGTCTGATATCATTCCAGCCAGCGTGGCTGACATCCGCAAGGGCAAGCTGAAGTGGACCGTGCCTTTTGCCCTTCGCGGGCGCGGGCGAACGGTGAGGCTTCGCATAATCGGTATGGACAACCCGCGATTGCTTGCCGACGCGGGTCCGTACGCGATCGTGCGAAGGCATCCCCTCAAGCCGCGGCCTGGGGCGGTGATAGACCCTGAGGCCGCGAGACGCGGTCGATATGTGGACGCCTTCGAGGCCGACAGTCAGCAGAAGCCTGCTGCGATCGCGCTGGACGTCAAGCAGCGACACACCATATACGGCCGGGACGACAAGGATTGGATGGTATTCAGGCCCCCGTCGCCAGGCCAATACAAGGTGACGTTCAGCGACGTTCAGATGAAGTTGGAGGCTATCGCCTTCGCCGGGCGACGCGGGGACGGCAAGTTGAGCGTCATGAAAAAGTTTGGCGTTGTTACCCAGGGCTACGCGGTGGACCTTAACGTCGATCGGAACATTGCCTTCGTGCTGATTTACACCGAGGCGGACCACAAGAACGAGGTCGGCGGTTATAGCGTGTTGATCCAGCGGGTCCAGCCGCGGCGCCCCGCGCCGCGCCCGACGCCGCGAGTTCCTGAGCGACCCCGGCATGTCGGCAAACATTGACGGCAGTGGGGGGCGCAGGAACGAAAGCGGCACCGCGCTACGGTTTGAGCACCACTCGTAGCGCTTCGCCTCGTTCCATCAGTTCGAACGCCTTGTGAACTTGGGCCAGCGGCAGGATGTGGCTGGCGAGCTTCTCGGCGGGTACTCGGCCCTCAGCGAGGAGCTTCACCGACAAGGCGACGTGGGCGGGCGTCGAATCACTCGTGCCGATCACCCGCAGCTCGTTGTAGTGGATGGCCCGGCTGTCCATCTGGAGGATGTGTCTGCCGGATGGCAGCGAGGCGAACAGGCAGACCGTGCCTCGCTTTCGTACGAGTTGGACGGCCTGTTCCTGCGGGGTGGTGGCCGGGGCGGCGACGATTGCCACATCCGCGCCGATACCACCCGTGGCGTCCTTGACGATAGCGGGTAGGTCCTGCTCGGTCGGGTTTACCAGGATGTCGCAGCCAAAGCTCTCTGCCATCGCCAGCCTTTGGGGGCTTACCTCGGATAGGATAATCTTCGCGGCGCCCATGCCTCGGGCGACGCAGACGTTGATGAGTCCCATCGGTCCGGCCCCGAGGACGACGACCGTGTCGCCCTCGCGAACGTTGCAGTTTTCCACGCAGTTGACGGCGCAACTGACGGGTTCGGCCAGGCAGGCGTGCTCTGCCGGCAGGGATGCGGGCACGGCCAGCACGTGCCCGTTGACCAGGGCCCGTTCGGGAATCACCACGAACTCGGCCATGCCACCGGGGTAGGAAAAGCCCATGGGGGCGAGGTCGGCGCAGACATTAGGCCAGCCGCGGCGGCAGTATTCGCACTGGCCACAGGAAATGGTCGTCGCCATCACCACACGATCGCCGACCGACAGGTTGCCCGCCGTCGCGGACGGGCCTATCTCGCGGATGATGCCGGTGAACTCGTGGCCCATCGTCAGCGGCGGCTTGATTCTCGGGTTGCCTACCTTTGAGCTTTTGAGGTCCGATCCGCAAACCGCGCATGCGTCGACCTGGACGAGCATCTCGGCCTGGCTGCACGCGGGCACGGGAACCTGCTCGACTCGCACGTCGCCGGGGGCGTGGAATACGACGGCTTGCATGGTGTTGGTCATTGTCTTCTCTTGTTTTTGTCAGTAAGTCGCGTTCGGGTCGGCGGCGGCGTTTTCGCAGATGGGTTTGGTTCCGCCGGCCGTGCCGAGCCGCTTGCATCCCTGCTCGAGGAATCCGACGGCAGTGACATAGTCCCGCACTCCGCCGGAGGCCTTGACGCCCATTGTGTCGCCTACGGTTTGGACCATAACGTCGATGGCCTCGGGGGTCGCGCCCGGGCCGACGGAGGCGAAGCCGGTGGACGTCTTCACGAAGTTCGCCCCGGCGTCGCGGGCGATTTTGCAGGCCTTGGCGACCTGTTCGAGCGTCAGGTATGTCGATTCGATGATGACCTTTACCAGCACGCCCTTGTCCTTTGCCTCGGCCGTGACGGCGGCGATGTCGCGGGCGACCCATTCGTAGTCTTCGCTGAGGAACTTACCGACATTCATCACCATGTCCAATTCCTTGGCGCCGTCGGCGATGGCGAGCTTTGCTTCGAGGGCCTTGGTCTCCGGCTTGTTTGCGCCGTGCGGGAAACCCACAACAACCGATACGTCAACGTCACTTCCGGCGAGTTCCTTCGCTGCCAGCGGCACGTCCGACGGGCGGACGCAAACCGTGGCGACGTTGTACTTTTTGCCGATATCGCATGCTTCGATGATGTCTTTGTCGGCCAGGTTCGCCTTGAGGGCCGCGTGATCGATGGTCTTTGCGACCTTTTCTTTGGTCCACTTCATGGAGATTCTCCGGTTAAAGGCTTCTTCTCATAGCAGTGCCCGCCGAGAGAAGAAACAGCTTTCGATAGGGATTACACGGACCTGCCTGCCGGCAGGCAGGTTATGGGATTACATGGATTAAAGCATACATGGATGATTCATTAGCCAATGCAATCCCGTCCGCGGTTTCCTCTGTGTCTTGTTTCTTTTTCTTTTTCTTCTAAATCTCTCAGCGTCTCAGTGCCTCTGTGGTAATCAGCTTCTTCTTAGTGCATCTCGCGTCCGCCGCTGACGTTGATGGCTTGGCCGGTCATGTAATCGGCACCCTTGCTCGCCAGGAACGTCGTGACCGCCACCACGTCTTCAACCTCCGCGAGTCGCTGGAGCGGAACCTTGGCGGTGAACTTTTTGACGATCTCCTCGACGGGTAGTTTCAGGGTTTCGATATAGTCAGCCGAAACGTTGTCCCATACGCCCGTGTCCGCTGTGATGCCCGGGCAGATGCAGTTGACGTTGATTTTGGACCCTGCCAACTCGAACGCCAGCGCCTGCGTCAGGCCGATAATCGCCGCCTTGGCGGATGAATACGCGCTCATCATCGCCGAGCCTGTCTTGCCGGACTTGCTGGAGAAGTTGACGATCTTCCCGCCGCCGCCTGCCTTCATTACAGGCACGACGAACTTGATGAACAGGAACGTGCCCTTGCAGTTGACGTCGTAGACGAAGTCCCAAGTCTGCTCGGAAATATCCTCGACCGGTCCACCCTTGCCGACGGCACCGGCGACATTCACCAGGATGTCAATATCGCCACCGAAGGCAACCTTGGCGGCCTCGACGACCTTGGCGACCTCGTCGGCCTTGGTGCAGTCAGCCGCGAGGGCTTTGCATTTGTCGCCAAGTTTTTCGGCGATGGCGTCAAGCTTGGCCTGGTCGAGGTCGGTGATGAAGACGCGGGCGCCTTGCTGACAAAACCGCTCCGCCAGACCCTTGCCGATACTTCCCGCCGCACCCGTAACCAGGGCGACCTTGTTCTCAAACTCCACGGGGATCTCCTTCGTGTAATGCGTGACGTCTAATGCTCAATGACAAATGCCAACTGACCCAATCATAGCGCCTGATGTCATACTATCTGGTGGGGCGCATCATCGGTGCCGCGTCGGTCTTTACAATACCGCTGTTCTCCGCGCCCTCCGCGAGAGACGCTGTTTCTTCTTCTTCCCTAAGACCTAAGAGCTAAGACCTTCCTGGCGGCAGGCAGGCTTTTCCTTTTTCCGCTCACTCCCCGACCTCGACGACCGACAGAGTGTGCGGCTTGTCGAATGTGTTGCCTGCCAGGGGCAGGTCGATGTTTGATACGTAGACTTTGCTGCCGCGCACGCAGGGCTCGCTGGGTCTGTCGAGCGATCCGTCGGCACCGTCGGTGTTGGCGTTTTTGGCGATGGTGGTTACCTTGCCGGTCTTGAGGTTAACGCGGTGCAGGGCGTTGCCAAGGAAGTCGGCGATGTAGACGTCGCCGCTCTTGCGGTCGATGCTCAGGCCGTCGCAGCAGAGCATGCCCTGGCCCTCGGCGGCGATCTTCTGGCTGACGACCTTGCCATCGGCGCCCATCTTGCCCTGGATCAACTGGGCATCGCCGAAGTTGCAGACGACCATGTTGCCCTCGTTGTCGAAGCCCAGGCCGTTGGCACCCACCTGATTGGCCTTGTTCTTCGTGGTGAAGTGGATTGCAAGGTGTGGGTCGGCCAAGCCGGGCTTGACCTTGTAGGGCTTGTCTGCGGAAAGCTCGTTGATCTTGAAGCCATACACGCCGCTGGGCACGGGATAGGACTTGGGCTCTATCTTACTGTCGCAGACGTAGATCATGTCGCCGCGGACGGCCAGGCCGTTCGCCATCACCAGCCCGGTGACGACGACCTCAACCTTCTGGGCCTTGCCATCTTTCATCACCACGCGGAGAACGCGTGATTTGTGATCATCGGTGACGAAGCCTTGGCTGTCAGAAACGTACAGGTTCCCATCGGAGCCCACGCCGACGCCCAGCGGGATTGCTCGTTTGGTTTCAGGATGATTCGGCAGCTTGGTGATCTCGGTAATCTTATCGTCGGGGCTGATGCTCAAAATCACGGCTGGGTGGTTCGGGTCGTTGATATTGGGCACCGAAAGGATAATGTTGTTCTGCGCATCGACCGTCATACCATCGGGCGTGTTGTACTTGTCGGGCAGGTTCACCGCGATCGTCGGCTTGGCGAGGTTCGTTTCGCATCCGCCGGCCAGCATCGCGGACGCAACCAGCATAGCGCCAAGGATGAGGACCATTGTTCCGCTTGCGTTTGTCCGTGTCATTTTCGAGCTCCTCTTTGCTTGGTGTTGTCGTATCTTTCTTTGGCGGAAAAGAAGCAACAGATGGATGGGGATTACACGGATTAACGGATTACATGGATTGAGAAGCTTATACATGCTGCCATCCATGTAATCCCCATCTATGCTTCTGTTTTGTCTTTAGTCGGCCTTCCACGCCAGGTCTGCCCAGACGGGGTCGAGGGCTTTCAGGATCTGATTGTATCGCGTTCGTTTGGCTTCGTATATTTCGGCCAGGGCCTTGTCGGGTTCCTGTCGCCGGCTGAAGCGGACCATGGCAGCCATGGCGGCGGGGAAGCTTTCGTAGCAGCCTGCCGCGACTGCGGCGCAAATGGCCGCGCCGAGCGCCCCGAGTTCCGTGCCGTCTGGAATCTCCACGGGCACCTGGAAGATGTCCGCGAAGATCTGCACCCATACTTCGCTGCGGGCGGCCCCGCCGGTAAGGCGTATGCAGTCCGGCATTTCGCGGTACTTGAGCAGCTTTTCGAGGTGCCATCTATGTGAGAAGACCACACCCTCGTACACCGCCCGCACGACGTGTGCGCGTTTCTGCCATGCATCCAGGCCGATAAAGCACGCCTTGGCGTCCGGGTGGACGTTCGATCCGTACAGGAACGGCAGGAAGATCAGCCCGCAGTCGCCGGGCTCGGTCCCGCCGACCAACTCGTTGCAGAGTTCGTAGACGTTCGTGCCGTTTTCGGCGGCGGCCTTTCGCTCGGCCTGGAAGAACTCCGTCACCAGCCATTCGAGGTTGCTTGCCGACGTGGCCGAGCCTTCGAGCATGAGGTAGTAGTCATCCATCGCGAAACGTGTGGTCATGAATACCGCATCGTCGACGATGGGCGTGCGTGAGATGTACTGATTATTGCCCCACGTGCCTGCGACCATGCAGAGTTGGCTTTCGTCGGTGATGGCCGATGAGAGTGCGCACGCGTCAATGTCGAACATGCCGCCCGCGACGGGCGTTCCGACGGCCAGGCCGGTATCGGCGGCGGCTTCTTCGGTGACTTGTCCGCATATATCCGCCGAGCGGACCAGCGGCGGCAGGAGGTCTCGCATCTCGCCGATTCCGAAGGCGTCGAGCACGTCCTGGTCATAGTCCGCCGTGCCTACGTTCAGCAGGCTCGTGCCGGACATGTCGGTAATCTCGGCTTCGATTCTGCCGGTCAGGCGGAAGCGGATGTAGTCCTTGCACATGAGGACCCACCCGGCCTTGTTCATGGTCTCGGGCTCGTTGTCTCTCAACCAGGCCAGAAGTGCGTTTGGCTGGGCCGCCCAGATGCTCTGCATTGTCTTGGGACGGATTATTTGGTCCACGCCGTCGGCGTTCCACTTGTCGCTGTATGCCCGCGCGCGGGCGTCGGTGGAGCTTATGGCGTTGCGGACGGGATTGCCCTGTTTGTCGACGAGGTACAGCCCGTTGCCGTGCCCCGCAGAGGCGATGCAGGCAATGTCCTTGGGGTCGATTCTCGCCTTTGCGAGCACCTCGCGGATGCTGTCTGCCGTGGCCTGCCAAGTGCAGGTCATGTCCATTTCGCTCCAGCCCTGGTGAGGCGCAAGGGCCTCGATCTTCCGGCTGGCGACGGCGAGTTCCTTGCCGTCAAGCGTGAACAAAGCCGCCTTTGCGACGGTGCAACCGTTGTCGGTTCCAAGCAGGTATTTCGGCATGGTGTTCTCCGTTTTGCCGTGGCCGCGAATGAAGCGGCGGTTGGAGGCTTGGCCGGTGGTGCGGCATTCCCGTTTGTTCAAGTCACCCACGGGTGCCGTGCCCGCCTCAGGCGTGTCGGAAAACTCCATCACGCCGGCATCGGCGGTTACGCCACAGCCTTAGGGGCCTTGTCCTCCTTGTAGTGGAAGGCGAGCACAAAGAGCACCAGCAACGCCGCCGAAATAGCCACCGTCAACATCCAGATCGGCCTCCAGTCATACGTTCGGTAGGCGGCGGTATTGGTGTAAAGCGTCAGGCCCTTTTCATCGTAGGTCACCGTGATGTGCATCGGTTGGACCTTGCCGTCGTCACCCGGCTTGCGGTTGAGCTTCACCGTCTTGGCCGCGATCTTCGTCTCGCCGGACTGGAGGACAAACACGTTCTTTTCCAGAGACAGACAAATCGAGTTGGCGTCCGTGCCCGTCTGGAAGAGCGTACCTGCAAACACGTCTGCCTTGTCCTCTGGCGGCGTCGCGCCAAAAAACCCCAGCAGTTTTTCCATGAAGGTCATCTCTTTCTCTTTTTTGGCAGGGAAAGTTACGTCCATTGAGAACGATAACGCATTGCCCACCGGCTTGCCCTGAACGCCCAAGATGTCGCCGGAGTAGATCTGGCCCTTCTTCTCATCCGCAGCGATGCCCTTTTTCTCAGCTTCGGCGAGGAGGTTTGTGCGGAGCTTCTCGCTCGCCGTCAGCAGTCCCACCTCCGCGCCGTTGAGCGCGCGATCGTGGAGTCGCACATCCGTGATCGCCACGGGAACGCTCGTATTCGCATCGGTCGTCAGGGTCGTGTCGGTGTTGACCGTTCCGACCAGGGCTGTCTTGGCGACCGGCGTTGTTGTCCAACTGTTAGCGCCAATCAGCCATTCGTTGAAGAAATTGCCAGCCAGCAGACCCACGCCGAAGGTGATCAGGAAGAGCAGGCCCTGGGCCTGTGCCCGCAACTCCTTGGGCGCTTTCTTGTCCACATAGACCTGCCCGCCGACGAAGAAGAAGCCGAAGATCACGCCGTGGACGAGGATCGCGCCGAAGTACATCCAATTCGTGTCGAAGCTGTCGCCACCGAGGAACAGGAGGTAGCGGACGACCAGAGCCAGCAGGCCCAAGACCATGGTCCACTTGACGCCTAATTTCGCGAGTCCCAACGGGACGAGCAGCATGGCGAACATCTCGACTAATTGCCCCAAGTTCATCGTTACTGTGATGTACTCGAAGCCCTTGCTTTGCAGGAAGACCGAGCAGAAAGACCAGTAGATGGCGAAGGGGATCATTACCAATGTGGAGATGATGATGAAGATGGCGAAACTGGGGTTCTTCATCAGGCTGAAGGATCGGAGCCCAAGGGCGTCCACGATGGAAGCCTTCTGCCCCTTTGCCGGCGGGGGGGTGTTGGGCAGCGTCAGGGCCACGAAGGCCGCGACAAGGCCCGTGCCGGCACCGCACAAGAACGGGATGCTCGTCCCGTCGATCTTGAGCGGTACGCCAAGTTTATCGACGAAAAGCCAGCCAGCCACTATGCTAAACAGGCCCGCCGCCACCCAGCCGATAGATCCGAACACTCGGATCTGGGGGAACTTTTCGGACGGGCTGTGACTCATGGCGATGGAACTGGTCAGACCCCATGTGGGCATGTAGCAGAGTTGCTGCGCAATAAGTGCGATGACCACGATAGTTGGGTCGGTCACCTGCGACACTACCACCAGAAGCGCGACGCTGAGCAGGTTCAGCACGGCCAGGACCTTCTGGCTGGCGAAGTGGCGGTCCGCGATCATGCCGATGATCGGCGAGGCCAGGCAGCCAAGCGCTTGTGAACTCAATGCTAATGCCCGCCACTTGCCGGTAACGCCGATATTCTTGAGGTATACCGCAAGCGCCACGAAGAAGACGGCGAACATCATGAACTGGAGGAACATCATCAGGCTCAGTCGGATTCGGATGCTCCAACTCATGCCGGGGATGGGTAAGGCAGGAGATTCTGACATAGGGCGACTCCATCAAGCTCGGGTTTTCGGTACCGCCCGTCCGCGTCCGTCGCGGATGGGCGTCTATATAAATGCAGAAAAACGACGAAAATGCAAGGCTTTGAACCTCAAGACTTCAACACTCGGTTTCGGGGTACGGGCCGATGCTTTCAGACTTTGGACTTCCCGACTTCGCCCGCGGCGTGCGAAACACCATGCTAGCTGAAGCGAGCATGCCTCAACAGCCATTGACCGCGTTGCGGGGGCTTTTCCGCGACCAACCCTTGCCGTGCCGCGGAACAAACCAACTGCCGGCGACCGATTACCGGCCAGCAAACTTATCGCATCATCATTCCGCCGGTTGCGTCGAGCGTCGTGCCGGTCATGTAGCTGGCCCGGTCGCTGGCCAGGAATGTGACAATATTCGATATTTCCTCGACGGTGGCGATCCGGTGAAGCGGGATTCGGGCGAGGTACTTGTCCTCGTCGGCTGCGAGACGGCCTGCAACCATTTCCGTGCGGATCATGCCCGGCGCGACGGCGTTCACGTTGATGCCCTTGCCGGCGACCTCGCGGGCCAGCGATCGCGTCATGGACACCACCGCGCCCTTGGAGCAGTCGTAGGGCAGGTGTCCGCTCGTCGAACCCAGGAACGCAGCCTGAGATGCGATGTTCACGATTCGGCCCTGGCGGTCCTGCTCCAGGAGCCGACGCACAAACTCCCGGCAGGCGGTGAATGTGCCCGTCACGTTGACTTGGAAGACGTAGTTCCACTCAGCCTCGGTGTAGTTGGTGATCGGTCCGCTGGCCAGTGCGGCGGCATTGTTTACGAGCACATCCAGCGGGCCTAGCTTGCTTTCGACAGTGTCGAGCATCGCGAGGATGTCTGCCTCGCTGGACATGTCGCCGCCGACGGCGATGGCTTCGGTTCCGTAACGCTCGGTGATATCAGCGACTACGACGTCGGCCTCGGCGACGAGGTCGATGCCTTTGGCGGCATTGCGGAAGTAGTTGACGGCCACCTTGGCGCCCTCGGCGGCGAGGCCAAGGCAAAGCGCCTTGCCCAGCCCGCGCGAGCCGCCCGTAACCAATACCACCTTGTCAGTCAGTTGCATGTCCACGACGAGTGTTCCTCTTTCACGGAAAAGAAGGTCTCAGGTCTTTGGCCATAGCTCTTGGGGGCTGTCGCCTTTCGGACGGCAGGCCGCTGTTCATGGCCACCAAAACATTAAACAATAGGCAAGGGAATTGAAAGGGTGCGGTCAGGATTTGGAGAAGCGTCAACCGCCAAACGCACACCGAAGCCTGAGGCCAGGAAGAATATCTTGTTCCGGTCCGGCACTATCGGTAGGTTGACCACGTTCATCAATTCGTGCAGTCATGACTTTCGGAAGTGGCTTTCAACACGATACGACACGCCGGCGGCGCCTGGTTCTTTGCCCCGGCGACAAGCTACCTGCCGGGTGGGCGAGCGTCGAGTTCGACCCCGCAAAATGCGCAAAATGGACCGATACCAACACCCCCGCCAGCAGCCAGACCGGCAATATCCTGCTCTTGCGCAAGGCTTTCACCCTCAATAACGCCAAGTTTGCCCAGTTGCGGCTTCGTTTTCTCGGCGGTAAGTCCCAGGTCGCGAAGGTCTACATCAACGGTACGCTGGTTGTCCAAGCCACCAACGGCGACGCAAAACGCTACCTGCCCATCGCGATTCCAGCCAAGGCGCAATGCCTGCTGACCAAGGGACCCAACATCCTGGCCGTCGCGCTGCAGTCCGAAGGCAAGGCAAAGATCGACCTGGCACTCGAAGCACTCGCCAGATAGCACAACGCACCACACATGAATGGCATTCAAACCAGGAACGGATACCGAATCCAGCCGACCCGGTATCCGTTCCTGTCATTGTCCATCACGGTTCCGACCACCGGCACGCCCGGCCCACCCGCATTCGACCCGTTTAACCCAGCGCCCAGGCCGCGCCAGGCACGCGCCAGGCTCGTAAACACCCCGCAAATACTACGCAAAATCCAATGTAAGCTCCACTTGCGCCCCGCGTCACGCACACAAAAACCCCACTTCCACACCGCGCCAGGCACACGAAAACGAGCTTTTTCGCCACGCCAGGCACACAAAAACACCACTTCCGCACCACATCAGGCACACGAAAACGCGCTTTGTGGCCACGTCAGGCACACGAAAAACCACATTTTCACCCCGTTCCAGACACAAAAACCCACACTTCCGCACAACCCAAATCCGCGAAATCACCACCTGCCCATCCCGCTCCCACCAGGACAAAAAACCTCACTTCGTCATCTGACGAAGTGTCCCCGAAACCACCCATCTGCAACTATTGTGCAACAAGGACCCGCCAGCCACCGGCCTGCCTGCCGGTAGGCAGGCCGCCCCGGTCTTGAGACGACGAAGCCGAAGGCGAAGACGTTTTGCCGTTTCTTTTCCTGGCATTTGTCATTTGTCATGTCCCCTGTCCCATTCGTCATTCTTCATCCGCCGGCGTCCGCAATGGCATCGGTTGGACGATTGACATGGCTCGCTGGGCGCGGGTACCATCGTGGTCGTCCATCCGGCCGCGCAGGGGTGATTAACGTGCCGCAATAGTGGGACTTAAACTGGCCATACCAAGCAGGCGGTGCTGACCGCCCGTGCCTGGCTTCAGGAGTACTCTGAATATCATGTTCTAAAAGGCGTTTTCGGGAGAGCTGTGAGATGACCGGATTGACCATATTGACGGGCGTGACCGCTTTGACAGGGCCGGCGTTTTTTGACCCCGGTTTGTCGCTGTCGAAAGATTCAACAAGGTCAACGTGGTCAATAAGGTCAACAAGGTCAATTAACGCAAGTGCATGTCGCCCGAGGGAGGAGGATATCCATGCCTGAACTGCTGGACAAGCACGGCGGTTTCAGGAGGCTTCACTCCTTTACGCTGGCCACGATCATCCAGATCGAGACGCTGCGGTTCTGCCGCCGCTTTCTCACCTACGATGGGCGCGAGACGGGCAGGAAGTTCTACGACCCCAAAGGGCGGCAGTACGACCAGATGACCCAGGCCGCCCGCAGCGGGCGACAGAACATAATCGAGGGCTCGGAGCGCTCAGCCACCTCCAAGGATACCGAGATGCGACTCACCGACGTGGCGCGGGCGAGCCTCAGCGAACTTCGCGGCGATTATGAGATCGTGATTCTCGACCGCATCCTGCTCCCGTGGTCCGTTCATTGCCACCAGGCAAAAGCCGTCAATGCCATATCGCTCGCCCCGGCGCCCTTCGCCGACGACATGGTCCACGAGTCGGCCAGGCATGCGCTCCAGCAGCGCAAGAAGTACGCCCGGTGGCTCGATGCCGATGACGCGGTGGTGGTGGCCAACGCCATGCTCATCATCATCGGGCGCGCCCTGAACATGCTCAAGAGCCAGATTGAGGCCCAGGGCAAGGCCTTTGAACAAACCGGCGGCTTCCGCGAACGCCTCACCGCCAAACGCATCGAGGCGCGGGAAAAGAATAGGCCACCATCGCCCCAATGCCCGCTTTGCGGCAAGCCCATGCGTCAGCGCAAGTCGGCCAAAGGCGATTTCTGGGGTTGCTCCACCTTCCCGGACTGCAAAGGAACCAGGCCGGCATGAGCGCGTTGACGGCAATGACCCGAATGACCACATTGACAACGAAGTCAACAAGGTCAATCCTGTCAACACGGGCAATTGCTGTCAACAAGGTCATTCCGGTCAACAATTGAACCCAAACCGCCCAAGCGAGTCGGTAAGGCCGGCACGCCGGCGATAGAGAAAGACGAGTAACCGATATGGCGTTTGTCATTTGTCATTCGTCATTTCCCCTTTACACCTGCCACGCGGGCCATTTACAATAGCCACCACAACCACAACCGGGACGACTTGGACAAACCAGCGGGGTTTACCTGCCGTAGGTAGGCCTGCCTGCCGGTAGGCAGGCTCGCAAACCCACGGGCAGAGAGAATGGGCACACGGGTGGACAACAGGGAATGTGACATCGAGCATCCGCCACTCGCCAGACCAAAGGCGGCAATTAAAGCATATGGTGTCCCCAGATTTCCAGTCCTTGCCCTGCTTGGCGTACTCGATGGCTAGCGTGGTGGTGTTGCTGGCCAGGCGGGTCGCCTGGGCGTTGGCTTCCTTGGCCGGGTCCACGTGCTCGTGGCCGTCCCAGAACCACTGGTGTCCCGGCGCGCCGGGATCTGTGATCTGGCCCATGCCAATGTCAATGTCAAAAACCTTTCCCGCCTCGGCCAGCCAGGCGTCGAGAACGCGGTCCAGGATTACGGTCTCGACGTGCGATTGCTCGACGCGGATGCTCTTGTAGTAGGTCTGGTGGTCCAGGCGCCCCGAGGCGTAGTTGTAGCCCGAGGAATTGCAGGCGGCGATGTTGTAGGGCATGTTCAGACAACGGGCGATCTCGTTGAGGATCTCCCGCTTGAACATGTCGTAAGTAGTGGCAGGCTGCTCGGCCTTGACCTGCGACGGCTCCCAGCCCTCGGGCGTGAAGATGGCCATGTTCGGCGAGAATTCCATCTCCGTCATGGGCTCGACTTCAGCCGCTTCGCCGCCGGCTGGCGCGTTGGTCTTCATCAGCACGGCGATATTGGCGGCGCTTTCGGCAGCGCCGATCACCGCCAGCGTGTATCTTCGCAGTTGTGCGAACAGCGGCAGCGCCGGCAGGATGTCGGGCAAGCCACGACGCTGGCCGGGCCGGTCGGCGCGGAACCAGTGGATTACGCTGTCGGCCCGCACGCGCTCGAAGTTCAGTGCGGTAACCGCCCCACTGCCGGGATGCGACTTGAGGATGTGATAGGCGGACGGATTACCGAACGGGTCGAACTCGATGCCGTCCACGGCCAGCGCCGCCCCAGTAACGCCCAGCTTCGGACTCGGCGTGGCGACCTGATCGGCCTCGATGAGCTTGAGGTCCAGCTTCACGGGCGAGGGGAGTTTGTCGTTGGAGAACAGCACGGCGAACGCTTCGCCGTCCTGAGCCCGGGCCTGCCGCATGGTGCGGAGCTTGCCGGGCAGGTCCACGGCCTTCGCCCAGGCGATGAACTCCCGCTCGATGGTCTGGTTGGCGCCGTCGTTGTCGCCGTTTGCCAAAAGCATCTGAAGCCGCGGGCCAGTGCCGATCACGTCGTTGGCCAGCGTCAGGACGATGCCCCGGGCGTAGCTGTTGTTGGCAACCTCGTATCGGGCGCGGTTGCGAAGCGTACGGCGGACAGCCGGACTGGCTGCGGCGTCGGCCGAGAGGCCGTCGGCGTTGGCCCAGTGGCGTCGGTTGTCGGCGTTGGTCTGGGCGGAGTCGAACTTAGCGCGGACCACTAGCGTGCGGGTGCTCCCGCTCGTCCGCTTGCTTCGCTTTGTGAATGGCCACCAACCCATGTGCTTACACCGATCCTGGAGGAACGATCTTGACCCGGACAAACGCCTTGGCCGGGTTGCTCGACATTGCCCGCTTGCCTGCGAGGTACTTGTCGGCGGCGATCTGGTCTGGCAGCGAGTGCTGCTGGACCGTCACGTCGTCGGCCGAGGCCTGCTTGGGCCCCGCTGCGTTTTGCTCGATAGTGCTGTCAAGGTCTTCAGCCATGCTTCACCTCAATCGCGGGAGCCGGATTCGAACCGACGACCTCGTGGGTATGGGCCACGCGAGCTGCCGCTGCTCCATCCCGCTGTGTGACAACCATCGCACGCGAGCAAAAAGAAAAGGCCGCTTGGGTGTTTGGCCCCAAACGGCCTTCGTATCTTTTCGCGTCGCTCCGGGGATCAGCCGGTGCGTCGCGCGTCCTGGTTGTCTGAGTCGAATCTACACGGGGGTAGGGCAGCTACAAAGCGTATTCCGGCAGAGTTCGCGGATCGTTACACGGATAGACATTCGGGGGCCGCGCATGCAAGCGGGCGACCCGGAAAGAGCCGCCCGCGTGGGTCAGGTCTAGTTATTGGCTGAGGCTGGGCTACTTTCGTCTTCGGCGGATCAACGTCAGCCCGCCCAGGGCCAGCAACCACAGCGTGGCGGGTTCCGGGGTCGTCGCGGACGCGCCGCCTACGGTCCCGAAGGCGTTCATCAGAATCTGAAGGTCGGCCCAGTTGACGGCCCCGTCTTGGTTGAGATCGCCTTGGGCTAGCAAGGCGCCCGATCCCATGCCTAAATTATGCTTCAGGGCAATATAGTCGACCGCGTCAACCACGAAATCGTCGTTGGTGTCGCCCAGCCGTCCGAACTGTACATAGATTTTCTTGGCCGGCCCGTCTTGGAATATCCGGGAGGTGGGCCAGGTAGCGGGGCTGGCGATGATGTCACCCGCGACATTGCCCGAGAACGTGGTTGTGTAGGCGAACAAGTCGTACTTCGAGCCGATCGCAGGCGTGCCGCCGGCGTCCACTAGCTTGAGCTTCCAGCTGGCACCGAGCGTCAGACCCCCGGTGATGTCCACCAGGTCGCCCAAAGTGCCGCCGCCGAAGTCCCACTCGTAGATGGCGCCACTGTTCAGCGTGACGTTGCCCGCGACGACATCGAGCGTTCCGACGCTGTTTCCGGGGGCGACGATGGCATTCGCATTGACGGTCAGAGCCTTGACGCTTCCCCCGCCGGCCAAGACGGTCTCAGCGTTGCTGACGGTAACGGCGCTGCTGTCGATCGAGCCAGTCACCCGCAGCGTGCCGGCATTGACGGCAGTGTTTCCGCTGTAGGTGTTGGCCCCGGAAAGGGTCAGCGTGCCCGCTTCGACGACAACTGAGCCGGAACCAGAAACCGCATTGTCGAGCGTCAGCACACCGCCAGCGGCACGCAGCGTGCCGTTGTTAGTTACCAAGCCGCTGATCGTGCCTACGCCGGAAGAGGAGAGGACGGCACCGGGATCGATCGTGACTGAACCGGAACCTGAAGTAAAACTTGCCAAGAGTAGCGCCCCGCCCGAGGCCCGGAGCGCCCCTGAGTTGGTAACAGTGCCGCTGATCGTGCCTCCTTCGGAAGAAGAGAGGACAGCACCAGGATCGATTGTGACTGAACCCGAGCCTGAAATCGCCTTCGATAAGATCAGTGTCCCGCCCGATGCCCGCAAGGTGCCGTTGTTGGTGACTGGAACTTCGATGGCACCAAAGCCAGACATGGTGCCCGTGCCCGTGGTAATCTCCATCGCTCCGGAGCCATCTATTGTTCCACCGGAAAGGGCAAGCAGGCCGGTGTTTACACCGCCAACTTTCAGACTGCCGCCAGTGCTCACGGTTCCTCCCACTTCCACCACCAGCGTGCCACTGCCCTCGTTGCCCACGTGGATGTATCCC
>Ga0307990_1001277_pt1 | contig 21373 bp, 21 predicted proteins | sample EllFjometagen129_FD_203168 | JGI IMG/M metagenome (GOLD analysis project Ga0307990, IMG submission 203168) | Marine microbial communities from Ellis Fjord, Antarctic Ocean - #129 | ecosystem: Environmental > Aquatic > Marine > Unclassified | place: Southern Ocean | collected 2014-10-08
GTACTCTATATTGGGGATGACGCAGGATTTGTTTATCAACTTGATAAAGGTCCCAGTTTTGATGGTGGGGTTGTTACTGCTTATTTACGTTTACCTTTTTATCATTTTAAAAATCCTGAGAATCTAAAACAATTTTTCAAAGTTGTTTTAGAAATAGAAGCCGAAGCAGTTATGGATATGAATTTTCTTCCTGAATTTTCGTATGGTGATATAAATTTTCCAGTCGCTGAAGAATCCGAAATTGTTACGTCAGCAGGAAGTGGGTATTGGGGAGATATTTCATGGGGAGAATTTTATTGGGATTCTCAATCAGTGAGCAATGCATATGGTTACCTTGAAGGTCTTGGTAAAAATTTCAGATTATACATTGTTTCTTCGGGTACTTATGAAGAGGGTCACACTATACAAGGGGCAATTGTCCATTATTCCAACAAAGGTCGGGTGAAATGAGTACTTTTTTTGATAGCACAAGTAATCGGATTGTAGAAGGATCATTAGCTGTATCGAGCCAAGTTAATAATCTTCGAGATGAAGTTGGCACAGGGTTTGATAAATTACCACCGGCTGCCAATATGAAAGCAAACAACTCTGATTATGGTACCGAATCAGGCTCGGCCAACACATATGCTGTAGCAATGCCAGTTACTCAGACTGCGTATGTCACCGGGATGTGTGTTTGTTTTGTTCCTGGTAATGACAACACAGGTGCTTCAACAATCAATATCGATAGTTTAGGGGCTAAGTCAATTAAACGTCCTGATGGTACAGCTGTAGAAGCTGGGGATCTGCTTACTACTCAGACTCTTGAACTTAGGTATGATGGGACTAATTTTGTTTATACGGGTTCGTGGCCTAATTCATATTTTACAACAACCTCAGCAAATGTTACAGCTGCCGAAACTGCTAAGACTGGGGCTGAGACTGCTAAGACTGGGGCTGAGACTGCTCAGACAGGTGCAGAGACTGCTCAAACGGCGGCTCAAACGGCGGCTGATACTGTTCAGACAGGTGCAGAGACTGCTCAAACGGCGGCTGAGACTGCTCAGACTCATGCAGAGACAGCAGAGACTAATGCAGAGACAGCAGAGACTAATGCGGAGTTTGCTAAGACTGGGGCTGAGACTGCCCAAATTGCAGCTGAAGCTGCCTTGGCCACATTTCAAGGACAATACCATGGAGCTTTAGCTACGGCTCCTACGACTGATATAGTGGTAGGAGATGTTTTTTGGAACACTACTGATGATGCTTTAAACTTTTGCAGTTCCATCGGCCCTAATGTTTGGACGGAAGTAGCTATCACTGTAACCTGTAACACGACCAATGTTACGGCTGCTGGAGCCTTGATGGACAGCGAGGTAAATGCTAATCTAAAAACCTTAGCTTTGCCAGCAAATACTACAATCTCAGCGTTCGCTAGAACGATCCTTGATGATGCGGCGGCGGCTAATGTTCTAACTACTCTAGAGGTAAATGCTAATCTAAAAACCTTAGCTTTGCCAGCAAATACTACAATCTCAGCGTTCGCTAGAACGATCCTTGATGATGCGGCGGCGGCTAATGTTCTAACTACTCTAGGCGTGTCAGCGTTCGCTAGAACGATCCTTGATGATGCAGCGTCCAGTAACGCGAGAACCACGTTAGAACTCGGCAACACATCAACAGTCACTTACACCATCGGCATCGGCACTGGCTCTGGTGGGTCTGCTGGCGATGTCTATTATCAGGTGTAATTATGGCTATATTTGTAAATGACGCGACGGTTTGGAAAGAGGTCGAAGCTTTATATGCCAACGATACCGGTACATGGAAAGAGGTTCAAGCTGGGTATGTGAACGATGCTGCGACTTGGAAGCAGATGTTCACAGCACCACCTCCACCAGCCCCAACTCCACCTGGAACCCCGGATTATTTTACATCATGTAATTCTCTCACTTATGATGTTGATTATTACACTGTAACTGTAAACTCTACCGATATCATCTCCGCTCCAGGTGGGATTAACGGGTGGTGTTATACGAAAAACCCAGACACCAGCTCCACAGGCAGGAATATACCTCACATTATATCTCAACACGCACAAAAAAATACGTCGTTTTTCAGTTATTGGATATACGTTGACCCTACTCTTGTTACAAGTCCTGCGATATCGAGCCTTATATCGGGTCATGGTTTAACTTTAAATATAAATGTTTATACTAATTATATATCATATAAATTGAAGGGACAGGGTGCAACTTCTGGCACAAGTGTTGAGTATAATATCTTTAACACCGCACAATGGTATCATATCTACGCCGTTACTTATGAATCTTCTAACGAACTATATTGGTGTGCTGATATATATGTAAACGGAGTAGATAAAGGTACAAGTTACCTCGGGATGGAAAACCCACCCTACCCCCCGATGATTGTAACCTTTTTAGCTTACAGTGAAAGTCAAGGATTAACAAAGATGGATCAATTAACAGTTTATGAAGAAGGAAACGGCGCTACCCTATCTGGATTGTATAATAGTGGGAGCGGGTTTAGTTAATACACAGCAGAGGTAGGTCATGTATATTCAAATCAAAGACAATGCAATTGAAAGGGTATTTCCACAAAAGCTGAAATGGTACTCAAGCGATCCGAACAAAGGTGGGGAACAACTCACCGACGCAGAGTTTAAGGCCCGAGGGGTCTTGCCTCTAGTTGAGACTCGGCCCGATTATAACCCTGATACCCAGAGAATTGAGAGAGACTCACAGGCTCAGTGGGTGATCGGTGAGAATGAGGTGACTTGCAATTATACTATCGTCGCTATCCCATTAATAGAACAGGCCGAGATATCAGAACGTAACGCAACACAGTTGGCTCGTGAAACCAAGATTACTGCCGCTCGAGAGGGTTTAAAAAAGAAGTCCCCAAATACCCTTACCGGGCTACGTCAAAGAGTTCAATGGCTTGAAGATATTATACTAAATTAACGGAGATTAATATGGCCAATCGAAATAGTAAAACTATAGCTCCGATTAAAAGTGCAACTCCAACTGGAACTGGAGCAGTTAACGGGGGTGTCGGAATGTTTGCTAACCAAGTAGAGGGGATGGGAACTACAACTCCAGAACAGCAACACGCTTGGGATCTTAAACAGTTCGCAAGAAAAAAAGCAACCTGGGCTGACAGTTGTAATCGGAGAAAAGCAGCTGTAGATAAAAAAGCAAGTATTGCTGCTGCTGCCCAAGCAAAAAATGAGGCAGGGCCTCAGGGGTGGTGGAATACTCCAGCTGCGACAACTCCACCTGCTGCGACAACTCCACCTGCTGATACAACTCCTCCAAGTACCATAGCGACTCCACCTGCTGATACAACTCCTCCAAGTACCATAGCGACTCCACCTGCTGATACAACTCCTCCAAGTACCATAGCGACTCCACCTATTGTTACTCCAGATCCAATAGACACTATAACACCTCTGCCATATTATGTACCTCCAACTACAACTCCACCTGCTGGTGTACTGGACCCGGTAGTTCATGAGTATGCTACTAATTCAGGTGCTGGGTCATATCAGGCAACTCAACGAAATGTGAACGTCACGGATGATACGGTACAAGGACAGTTGGGTGGAATTCTTGATGAGAATGGTAATTATATCCAGAGAGCCCGGGCACAAGGGACAGCTTATGCAGCATCTAGAGGGTTATTAAACACATCTATAGCGGCTGGAGCTACTGAAGCTGCAGCGATTGATGCGGCTTTACCAATTGCTCAACAGGATGCTGATACTTATTTTAGACAAGGGTTAGAGAATCAGAGTGCTGATAACACAGCTCTAAGTACTAATGCTCAATTATTAAATCAAACTAATATGGCTAATGCTGGAAATGCAACTACTTTAGCTAATCAAGCATTATCAAATGAAGGTGATTTAGCAAACCAAACTTTATCAAATCAGGGTGCTTTGGATATTGAAAATTTGAGCCAATCGGGCCAAACATACCGTCAAGTACTTGCTAATGATGCTGATTTGACCTTACAATCGGCTCAAATTGTCGCCGATAAAGCTACCCAGGAAGCTGAAATTATAGCGGATAAGGCGTCCCTCGATGCTAAGATTGTAGCGGATAAGGCGTTACAAGAAGCTTCCAATGCTGCTGCTATGAAGCGAACTGAGTTTTCAGAGCTCGAAGCAACCAACAGGCAAGATATCATCAGTCAAACTAATATACAAACCAGCGAGGCTCGAATAGTTGCCGATACCCTCATAAATGATGCAAAAGTTGATCAAGCAGATCGGACAGCATTCACAACTGATTTCAATGAAGTGAGTCGTCAACATGACGTTGAGCTCACCAAAATAGCTATTGACCCCGATTTGACTGAGCCACAAAAGACTAAACTAATCACTTATTATAATACTAATTTTAACAACAATATTATTTTAATGGCAGGTGTTTATGGGATTCCTATAGAACTTACATATATTGAACCCGATCCAATTTTACCTTTTCAACCTGATCCTGAGGACGACCCTGATCCTGATCCTGATGATGAACCAGGGGTAGACCCAAATGCTGAAATTGAACTATGGATATGATTATGAGATTACTTCCTAAAGATTTTGAAATCGCTAATCGGATCATGCACCACCCCGATGTGTATCCTGGTCTCTGTGATGATTATGCAGATCCTAACCACACTCAACTGGGGACTTTCTTTTTACAACAAGATATTATCTGGTTATTGCACCCGAGTGAACATGTCCTGATCATGGGGGTTCCTCGAACCTTCACTGTGTATGAATGTCATACAATGATTGAGCCAGAGGGGCGTGGTCGACAGGCAGTTAAGGATGTTCAAAGAACGGCTGAGTGGTTCTTTAACCATCATACCAGTTGTGAAAAATTAGTAACTTATGTACCTTTTTACAACAAAAAAGCAAAAATATTTGCACTTGCTGTGGGAATGAAACTTGAGGGGGTCTGCACTCAGAGCTTTAAAAAAGATGGTAAACTTGTAGACCAATGGGTCTTAGGATTAGAGAAGGAGAAATTCCTATGCCGATGACTTACTTGGTCTACAAACATACTTCTCCTTCAAATAAAACATATAATAAAGTAAATGAAATTCGTGAAGATATTATTAGGAGGTCATCGTGCCGGCAGTCGTAGCAGTTGTAGCAGTAGCAGTAGCAGGGTCCGCAGGAACTGCTGCGGTTGGGGGGATGATTATAGGTGGGTTAACTTTCGGATTGGGGGCTGGGGTAGCAGCTTCGATCGTCGGTGGTATTGTCATTGGAGCGGTCGTAGGAGGGATCACGGCAGCTGTCATGGGAGGAGATATTCTCAAAGGTGCTTTGGCGGGGGGTCTCGCAGGTGGTGTTGCAGGTGGTGTTGCAGGATGGGCCGCTGCAGGAGAAGATGCTGCTTTAGTAGCTGAAGCGGATGCTTTATCTGCAGCTACTGAAGTCGAGGGTGGTCTTGTACAAAGTACTATGTCAGCAGAAGCAGATGCTTTGTCAGCTAATATAGTCACTAGTAATATACCGGCAGCAGATACTGTTGTGGTCACTGGTAATACTGTTTTAAAGACAACTAATGCCAGTTCTTTAATCACTTCCGGTGATGTAGCGTTGTCTACCAGTAATGTAGCGTTGTCTACCAGTAATGGGTTAGTAAGTAGTAATGGGTTAGTAAGTAGTAATGGGTTAGTAAGTAGTAGCGGGGGTGGTGTGACGGAAGCTTCTGGTATGTTGTCGGATTTTCTAGGAGCTGCAAAGGGAACTGATGTGGGGGCTCAATTGATCGCTCAAGCTGGAAGACAGCAAATGATCGGTAATACTATTCAAGGGGTTGCATCAGCAGGGGCGTCAATGCTGGGAGCAGAGGATGCCGAAGAGCTCGCTGATACTGTATACGAACGAAACAAGAATAAGCTCCAAGAGGGTGTCGATTTGAATGCAGGGGCTGCCAAGATGACTCTCAACGAAGAAGAGTATGCTAATTCACCGACGAGTCCTTCACGATCAGTAAAACCTTATATGACTCACAGTCCGAAATATGAGACAAAACTTCCTGAAGGATTGCTCAATAGAGCATAGGAGATATTATGACTGACCCAGGATTACTACCACCCACAGCTCAAGCAGCACCGGCTCCTTCTATGGGGGCAGCACCGGCTCCTTCTATGGGGGCAGCACCGGCTCCTTCTATGGGGGCAGCACCGGTAATGCCAAATCAAGCACCGGCTCCTGCAGATCCTATGGCTGCAGATCCTATGGCTGCAGATCCTATGGCCCCTGCCGGACCTGCTCGGGGGATGAGTGTTCCTCAACCTCAACGAGATTATCAAGCAAACCCTCTGAATGAGAAGGATCAGCAAGATCTTATTAATTTTCAGATCATGGCCACTAAGGTGATCCATAACCCTGAAATTCGGACTAAGCTTATAGAACGAATCAAAGGTATAGAGCACCCTTATGCGGACATCGTTGAGGCGTCGTTAGTGGTCATGCAGAGGGTCGAACAGGAGGGGATTAAGAACAAGAGACCGTGGGATAACGCAGTAAAATTAATCGGCGGGATGAACATCGTTGAGCAAGTCATCGAGGTAGCTCAGGCCAGTGGTAAAATTGCGGCAGAGATCCCTTCCCAGGATTATCAGGTTATCCAAGGACAAGCGGTTCAGAAGTATTACCAAAAGAAGATTGCCACTGGGGAGATCAGCAAAGAACAAGCTGCAGAAGATGCTCACATGTTGGCCAAATACCAAGCCCAAATGCAAGGTGAAGACACCAGTGAGATTACTCAACGGTTAGGGGCTACAGCTAAATTACAACAGCAGGGGGTGAATGCTCCAGAGAATGCAGCTTTACCAGATGGTCAGCTTAAAGCTCCTGTACCGGCAGCCGATCCGATGCATCCAAAGACTACAATGAAAGAGATGTTGGCAACTGGTCAAGGAGGATTGTTAAATGGCTAATGGTGCATATTTAGCGTTAGGGGCGCTCGGTGGAGTTGGTACAGGCATGGTTGCAAATGCCAATATGAAGTTAGATGAGTATAAAAGACAGACTGATTTTGCTCGTCAGAAATCTCTTGTCGATCTTAGACATCAGTATGGAGTGGAGGACACTAAAAATGCTCGTGAACATGAGGCAGGATTATTAGAGGACAAAAATACCAGGGAGGATAATCTTCTTAAGGATAAGAATAAAAGATCAGATTCTCTCATTGCGGATGAACGAGTGAATGCTGCTGCTGTGTTAGAAACTGCGAACACTCGGAAAGACAATGAAGTATTCAAATATGTCCTCAAAGACGGTGTAAAGGTTGCTGTTAATAAACAAGGGCAAGAACTCCCTGATGCTGAAGTTGATTCACGGGAGAGTCCTAAGTATAATGCTTCTCGGATCAAAGCTACTAAGGATTTAGTTGAGAGTGTTTTTATTCAGGATTTTTTAGATGAACGAAGACAGCTCCCTGAAGAAGAGCGGAGTATGACTGAGTTTACACTAGATGACCCGTTAAATCCAGATAAGAAATATAAGATTGACAAAATGATGGGGCTGGCTTCGCCGGCGTTAAGAACTAAATATAAAGTTCTGTCACAACTATCAGAGAAATATGCGCACAATGGTGAACTTCCTCCTGAACAGGCTTTTGCTATGGCTAAAAGTGAATACGAGGCGAGACTCAATGATCAACAAATTGCGGATAGGGAGAAGGCGACGAAGAAGGTTATTGAAGATGCCGCCAAGGAGCTCGGTGAAACTGTTGAAGATATCGAAGGTCTCATTAATTTAAAACCCACTGACCAAGTTGTTCAAACAATTTATCAAGATTTGGGTAGTACTCCTGGGAAATATGAAAAATTTATAAAGCATCTTAAAACTCTTAACCCTGAATTATACGAAGCTCTCAAAAAGATTAAGGGTGTAAGTATATCAAATAGTTCTTCTCCCTCGGTGATGAGTGGGGCCAATAGTTCTTCTCCCTCGGTGATGAGCGGGATCAACATCCCGGTTCCTCAGTATCAAGAGTCTGGTCTTTTAGGCGACTATACACAAGAACTGGGTAATTAATAATGGGTCTCTATGCTGATCTTTACAAAGAACAAGAGCAGGGAAAACCTACTGATACGAACGGCTCAGAAAATATTTTTAATACTCCTGAGCCTGAAGTAGAACCTGGGTTTGGTTTCAAAGCGGGGGTTATACCGGATATCACTCCGGAACCTTTGCCGTTTATGTCGAAATTTGAATCAGCTCCTAAAGTACAATCCACACCTGAAAAATTATCTTACGCTCAGCTTTATCGTGAGCAACAAGAAGAGGGTGTTATTGAACCGTCGACTTGGCAGGATCCTGCAGAACCCACACCAGACTTTGAAACAGAGCGCAGAACAGGTGAAGGATTCTTTGGAGGTGTGGGTGACACGGTTGCCGGATTAACTTCCGGTGCTATCACTGGTCTTGAGATGGTTTCTAAATCCTTTGAGTGGTTCGCTCCAGAGGGAAGCGATGTTGAGTTAGGCGCCAACACTGTACGAAAGTATCTTGAGGATCTCCAAAAAGAGAATGAATATTACTTAGGAGAATCTAAAAGAAGTGAGGAAGCCCGGGAGGGGAGTTATTTGAACCCCAGAGGTTGGATCTATGGGGGCTTAGAGTCAATCGGAATGATCGTCCCTACCAGCATGGTAGCAGGTCCTGCAGGGGTTTTTGGACAATTCTGGGGTAGTACGGCTCAAGACGCTTATGATGAGACTGTAGAGAACGAGAAAAACGGGGTTGGTAGGAGGTTGTCAGAAGAGGAAAAAGTAGCTTACGCCAATCTTCGAGGCTTCTGGGAAGGTGGGATTGAAGCTATCCAGACCAAGTTATTTAGGGGTCTAGGGAAAGGGATAACCAAATTTTTACCAAAAACAGTGAAAGGGAATATCATCCGATCAGCTGTAAAGCAACCAGGTAACCCTTTCTATAATGCTGCAAAATCCTTCACCAAGACCCTCGCCCAGGAAGAAGCGATGGAGCTGTTTCAGGAATATGCAGGACAAAAAACTGCATATGAGTTTGGTCAATCAACAACCGATCCCGGGTGGAATGAGGTCAAGGCTGTCATAGGACCAACATTTGTCATGACGGCTGTATTTGGGACGATGGGTGGGATATCAACTGCAAAGCGGCAGAAACAACTCCATGACACTCTTACTAACCCCACAGAGTCAGTTCACCCAGAGGACCGAGCGGCGGCGGCCACCATCGTCTATGAAATCGTTAAGAAAGAGGATATAGAGCTTGCTGAACAATGGAAAGAGATGGTTGCACCGGCTGTCAAGATTAATGCACCAGTGGCCATTCCTCTCGATGCTGAAGTTCAAAATATTACTGCTGAAACTAAGCAACAGGATCTTGCTGATACTCAGGTTGGTGTAGTAAAACTCAATGAAGCCAAAACCATAGAAGAACAGATTGAAAATAAAAAAACTGAAAATCTGGAACTCAATGCTCAAGTTGAAGCACGGAACGAGGCTAAAACTGAAACTCGGGTAACTCCACAGATTGAGGAGGAAGTCAAAGTAGTCCCTGGTGAAGAAGTTCCCAATGCAGAAGGAGTTATTGAGCCTGAGATAGAGAAGACTACAAAGAGTCTCCCGGTTATTGAGCGGCAGATCAAACAATATAATGAGACTCTTAAAGAGATGCCGGCTGATGATCCGCGTCGAACGAAGATTCAGGAAGCTCTAATGAGGGTTGAAGCTGAACGAGATAATTTAATCAGTCCAGCCCCACAATCTGCAGAAAATGTGCAAAAACCGTCTTCTGATTCTGATACTAATGCAATTGAACAGGGGGAAGTAGTCAAGTTACCCAAACGACCTAAAATTATTACTCAAGAATATATCGAAGATAAGTATAAAAATGTTTTGTCTGAGGAGGTCATAGATGAAGCTGATAACCTTTCGACAAATTTTGATTCTAATAATTTTGACACACAGGATTTGATCAATGAACTTCAAACCAGTGACAATATTAATCTTACTAAACAATCTCTCCGAGCTCATATTGGGGATCGTGTAGGGGATTTAGTTGAGACATCCCGATATGAAAGTGAGCAAGAGGGGATCGAATATGAGGGTAAGATTGATGAATGGTTAGCAACAGTTAACGATTTTAGGAAGGAAACACAACCCCAGATTAATTTAAATGATAGCTCTGCTCAGAATTTAGTTGATAATAAGTCTGAAATAAAGTATTCAATTAAAGTCCTCGGTGAACTACGGGTGCCGGTTGAAGAGATACCTGAAAATATGGAGGTCACAACTGGGCTCATATCTGCTGAGTCGGGGCAAGAGGTTACCACAAAATTCAGAGCTCGTGAAGCGATTAAGTCGATTGATTCTTTGATCACTAAACTTGATAGTATTCTGGAATGTGTGCAATGATTGTCATTGAAGAAAATCAATTGAAAGCTCTGGGGATAGCACCCAAAGTTATTAAAAAAGTTCAAAAAGTGTCACAGATTCCTGTGGCTCCCACTAAAGATATAACATCTGCCAATATCACTGCTGCCAACACTCTCAGTGTAGTTATCAGCAATCTGACAAAAAGCATCTCTGAAAACCAAACCACCCCTGATCTCACTCCCATAATCGAAGCCATATATAATATCCAAGAAACGCAGTTGAATGTGTTACAACTCCTTGAGAAAAAGATCAATCCGAAGTCGGTTAAATCTTTTGATTTCTTTGTCGCTCGGAATAAACATGGGTTCATTCACAAGATCACTGCGAAGGAGAGTTAGGGCATAATGAAGATCACAGAGCAAGAGTATAAGTGGATAAAGGTCCCACTAGAGGATAAACTCAGATTCAGTAAAGCCAAGATGACCGGGTTAGAGTCATTGCCGTTTGAAGTTAAAGTTGCTGGCAAAAATTATCGATCGTGGTCGATGGGGACAGCAGGGGTTGTGAGTCTTGAGAATAAAGCCTATTACGGTAAATTGGATCAGCACAATATGTACCCGCCGCTAAACCCTCTGATCATACCGTTTGGTGAGTGGCTTAATCCGTTTGGGTGAAGTAACACCGGTGTCTACAGTTTTGTAAACGATGAAAAAACAAAGTGGGTATTGACCTGGAACAAAGTAGCGCGGACAATCCCTGACCAGGCGCTTGAATATTTTCAGATGGTGATTTATGCCGATGAGCCAGAACAGATATGGTTTAATTATTACAAAAGCACCACTGGCAACGACACATTTATCGGGGCGAAGGTTGACGGAATTGATACACGAATAAAAGTGGATCCGCTTACGGTTTATAACGGGGTAAGCTATTTGCTGGAAACGGGCCTTGATGAAGAGGTAGTTTTGCCAGAGCCGGTAGTAGTTGAGCCGGAACCGATTGAACCGGCTCCGTTTATAGAAGATAATACTTGGCGTACTGTTTACGAGGGCGCAGGTTATCGAGTACAGGAGGTGATAAAATGAGCGTACCAGTCACATTAATATTAGAGGCTCTTGGCAAAGCAGGGATTGGCGATATCGTGGAAAAAATACTCGATAAGGACAATGACGCCGATAAGCTGAAACTGAAAGTTATCTCGACTCTTGTCGGAACTATGGACGATGCCGGAAAATGCGACATCAAAACAGTAATCAAAGCGCTGGTGGAAGATGACTAAACGAGCGCAATGGCACAGGTGGCGCAGATATATAAGTAGACGGAGGTGGAAATGTGGACGTACCAAAAGTAAAAATAGTTGTACCGGATCTTGATGATAAGCAATTGGTGATTATTGCCGTCACTATTATTGCCTGTTGGGCATGCTGGGTACTAAAGAGCAACGTTGCCGCAATTACTCTAATTGTTTCTAATGCCTTTTCCGGTTTGTTCGGTATTGCCGTTGGGCGTTCTATTGTTAAACCGGGCAAATGATGAAGAAAGCAGTCGGTTTCGATGAGTGGGCGACCTACCAGAAGTATCATAACTTGGCAGGCAAGCGGCTATTTGTCCTCACGCGAGATTTGATGTACCGTGATGAAAAGGGTGATTGCCATATTGTCAGGAAGAAAAGTAAGCCGAGCGATCTTGGGTCTATCCCGAAACCAATGAATCTTATCTTATCACGAGACGGTTACCCAAGCTCATATTTTCTACACGACGCAGACTGCGAGAATCCAAAGGTAAGCCAGCTAGAAGCCGATAACCGACTGAGAGAGTCTCTTCATCATAGCCACGCTCCCAACTGGAAAATTGGGCTGGTCTACTGTGGAATAAGGATTTGTCATGCCGGAAAATAAACTGCAATATTGGTTAACGCTCGCAGGGGTAGGGTTCTTTTCATCTAGTGTTACGGCTGTTGGCAGTACTCTAGGGTTAACTCGAAGAGTTAAAGTTGTGGAGGAGTCGGTAAGGTGCATTCATCAATCAAAAGATAACTATCTATTAAAGACAGATCAAGATAAAGCCCGTGAAGCTACGCTAGTATTAATGACAGAACGAGCAGAGCACCACGCAGCGTTATTAAAAACCCTTGAAGCGACTACCCAAATTGGACTTGCGGCTATATATAAACGACTTGATAAAATGGATTCTGGGAAATGACTGACATAGTGATTATTGCACAGCTTATCGAACATGAAGGTATGAGACTTAAACCCTATAAGTGCCCGGCGGGACGCTGGACGATTGGTGTTGGCCGCAACTTATCTGATAATGGTATCACCGAAGAAGAAGCCCTCTACCTGCTCAAGCATGACATTGAAAGATGCGTGGTTGACTTGCAGAAAGTTTTCGACGGCAAGCTCTGGCAGCTCCCGGAAATCGTGCAACGGGTTTTAGTCGATATGCGCTTTAACCTTGGGGGTTCCGGGTTCAGAGGATTCAAAAAACTGATAGCCGCAATCAAAGTTGATGATTTCCTGGCAGCGTCAGCAGAGATGAAAGACTCACTTTGGTATAATCAAGTCGGTAAACGGGGCGAAATGCTGGTTAAAATGATGAAGAAAGCAGCCTGAATGTGCTGTTTTGTAACTCCCGATTTCGTGGCGCTCTGCGATATTCTTTTGAGTTACGAGGGCTGTCATTACTGGGAGATCGTTTGGTACTCAGGATACAATCAAATGATACTTTGGTGGGACGACAGACCAGTTTATATATTTAAACATTAATGGAGATTAAAAATGGCAGATTCAATCAAAAGGATACAGTGGAGCAGAGTTTTAATGAACCAAGACAAAGTGTTGTATTATTTATTCCAGCAAGCAAAAGCAGTCTTGACGGCTGGGACGGCTGCCCAACCAGAACTTGACTTAGCAAGTAGAATCTACGGGAACACTGTAAATCTTTTTGCTGCTTGTATGATTTGTGCATCAAACTCGACGATTGGAACCGCCATTGATGCAGATAACGCGCCTTCGGAAAGTGACATTGAATATGTCGTTGTTACTGATCAGTGGGAAAATATGGCTAATGCAGAGGTGTAGAGATGGCAAGAGTATATGAAAGATTTGGCACCAGAATAACTGCTCAAGCAAATGCCGCAATAACGGCTGGTGCTTTTAGCGGGGGAGCTCAGACACAGGTCGATAAAGCCAGTGGCCAGAATGGAGACGGGGCTCAATGGTTTGATGTTTATATTGATGTAACAGCAGCTCCGGCAACAGCGGCAACTTGTGAGTTGTGGATTTCTGGGAGTTCTGACGGCACAGATGAATGTGTTTATGAATACTCTTTGAGTGTTGCTGTCCCTGTGACTGTTACCGACCAATATCGGGTAGGCACTTTGTTTGCTACACCACAAGAGTTTAAAGCTAAACTTAAAGCAATCGGATATGATTTCACTGCTACTTTGTATATCACTCCTGTACATTACGCGGATGCCTAATAAATGCTGATTTATTCACCAAGATATCCAGGCTTCGGTAAACAAAAGCTGCACCAATGGGGGCCAATCTCTGCTGTGCGTAGTGCTGTCCTGCGTAATGCGGAAGAGTTAGGTGCTAATCCTGAAGAATTAAAGCGGCTTTGGGCATGTTGGGCTGGTGGTGGAACAGTAGACAGAGATGTTATAGTTGGAGAATCAGGGACTCTTTCGGGTACTGCAAGTTGGGGAAATGGCGGTATTATAGTTGATGCCGCTAATGAGAATTTCAGTGTCCCGACATCTAACAATATATTAGATATCGCAGATGGCCGAAGTTGGGAAATTTTTGTACGGTTTAAAAGCGTTGCAGCTCCTACCAGTTATTCCAGGGTTTTTGCCACTGTAACTAGCGCGGCAGATAGAATATATCTAAGACGCAACGCTTCTGACACATCCCTGTTTTTATCTGTTTATGCTATCGACAAAACTATCACCGTTGCTGAAAATATTTGGGATGGCAACGAGCATTCTCTAAGTTTAAAATTTGTACGTAGAGAATATACAGATTGTGATTTTTCGGTAGTTATAGACGGGCATGAATACCCGTATACCGGCGAAACATGCCAAATGGTGGCTGTCATTAATTTATTATTGGGGAACAGGTTTTCAGGAGCTTCCCCTGGTAACTTATTAATTTCCAGTGTCGCACTCTTCGACGCATGGCAACCGGCAGCAGTAACCGAAAAATTACACGACACCCCCTACCAACTCTTCGCCCCCAACCCAGCACCAACGTATTTCGATCTGGAGGCGGGAGGAGGTCTTGTACTAGGGACAAACTGCGGATTTGTTACAGAGACACCAACTACTGACCCTGACAATTTCCAAGCTGGGTCTGATGGTCAAGCTTTTGCGCTTATGCACACATCACCGGCTGGGAATAATAAAGTAACTGAAATTGGTTTCTGGCAGGGTGAAAGCGATAATGCGGCGGCGGAATACAATGTAGGTATCTATGCTGACGATGCAGGTTCACCCGGCGCGTTGATAGCAACACAGTCGTCAGGTCAATCAACTACAGCGAACACATCAGGCTGGTACAAATACACCGGATTAAGTCTGTCTCTCACCGCAGATACTGATTACTGGATTTCAGTAGGGATGGAACCGGTTAATCCGGCGAACAATATGGATTTTCTCAGCGCCCCTGGTTCTGGGGTAGCGTTGAAATTTGATTCGCTTGCTAACTCAACACTACTAGACCCGTTTGAAGTTGAGGATGGCAATGCAAATATTTTATATTCAATTTACGCAAAATATGAAGCAGTGCCAGCAAAGACACAAATATTTATGCACCACTACAAAATGATGGCAGGAGCATAACCTATGCAATTATTAAGAGCGAACACAGAAGTCATTGTGAGAATAGGCCCATTTGTTGATGTTGGAGATGGTTTCACCCCACAAACAGATATAACTTTAGCCGGAGATGAAGCAGAATTACTTAAAGCGGCTTCGGTTGAGGTCGACCTCTCAAGTAATACTTGGGCGGCAGCTACTGGTTGCCGGGGGTGGTATGATTTAACCTTATCTACAACTGACACTAACACTGAGGGAACTCTGGCGGTTGTGGTACAAGATGATTCAGATTGCCTCCCGGTTGTTGTGTATTTTATGGTTATGGCAGAAGCGGCCTGGGATTCAATGTTTGTTGCTAAAGATACCGGATATATGGATGTAAATATTAAGGCCATCAGTGAGGACACTACAGCCCCCGACAATCTTGAATTGATGTATGACGGTACAGGATATGCTGGTGGGACAATCAAGCTTCAGAGTGACCTTACCCAAATCTTAGCCCATACATTAACAGATACCGGAACGCAATTAGCTGATGCTTTCCAGAAATTCTTCGATGTCGCTACGCCAACGGGCACAATTAATAGTCTACCCGATGCAGCCCCTGGTGCGGCTGGGGGTTTGCCCGTTTCCGCTGCAGGTAGTCTTGCAATGGACACCCTCGCTGATTGGGTTGATGGTGGGCGATTAGATGCGCTTCTTGACGCTATCCCAACAACTGTTCCCGATGCGGCTGGGACGGCGGCAACTCCGGCTGAAGTGGCAACTGCCTTGGAGAATATACACCTTGATCACCTGCTTGCAGTAGAATATGACCCAGCCAGTAAACCAGGAGTGGCAACTGCCTTACTTAATGAATTAGTGGAGAGTGACGCTGGGGTTTCAAGACTTACAGAAAATGCTCTTGAGCAAGCCCCAAGTGGGACTGGTGCGAGTGCTGCAACTATCGCAGATGCTGTATGGGATGAAGCTATTGCAAGTCATAATACCGGAACTACATTCGGTGGTAAAAATCAAAAGGTTGTGCCTTCAGAAACGATTGCTGATTATAAAGCCGTTGGCTTCTCAACTCATGCTGCCGCAGATGTCTGGGCAGTAGTCGCTCGAACTTTAACTGCAAACACCAACCTTAATGATATAACTGCTGCAGATGTTAAGACCGCGATCGAAGTGGCGGGATCACATTTAACTTTGATCAAAGCCCAAACCGATGATCTTGCAGATGGGGCCCGGCTCGATCTGTTGATTGATGCGATTAAAGCAATCACCGATGCTCTGCCTAATGCTGGTGCCTTGACCGATTTGGCCACGGCAATAGATGGGGTACCTACAACTGCAGAATTTGAAGCTCGCACCCTCTCCACAGAAGCAACTGTAAAACTTGAAGCTAGTGCCGGGTCAATTGTTGTTGCAGCGGCAGCGGCTGGGACTCTTTCAAATATAGCAATGACAACAACTTTAACAGAAATAACCGATGATCATTACAATGGTAGAATAATTATTTGGACATCTGGTGTATTACAAAATCAGGCTACTAATATTACTGATTATAATGGAGCAACAAAAATGCTCACATATACAGCAGTAACTGAGGCACCGACTGCTGCTGATTCATTCGTCATAGTGTAACAATATGGGATATACTCAATTATCCCCAACCGGAACACCGGGTAGACCATATACCTTTGGCGCAGTTTCAAAAGGTGATGGGCCGTTCACTTCGTTATCTGCTCTCGGTGCACCGGGTCAGATTCATTCGTTCACAGCAAAGACAGCAGCCGGAAAAGGTGATGGGCCGTTCACCTCGTTATCTGTTCTCGGTACACCGGGGCAGATTCATTCGTTCTTAGCGAAGACTGAAGCAGAGGTCATTGAAGCTGTTGAGGGTGGGGGCGGGTCCAAAGGTCGACTAGATGCTTTGAAAATGAAAACCGCAAGATTGCACCAAGAGGACCAAGATATTCTTGAATTTGTTATGTCATTTGTCCTCAATAGATAAAAAAGGAGAAGTTCATGGGTTCATTAACTCATTGTATCTCTATACATGAACTCCAAAAACCGATTGCTGAAAAGATCCGAGCCAAACAGAAAGAGTATTTGACCGATGGCTATGACGGCGCCCAAGCCACTCAGAAGGCAGTGAGCGATATCATGGGTGTGTCCAAGAGCCAACGATCTGATATCATTGAACAGGTCAACAAGCAGCTCGAATCCGATCACCCTGAGATACTCCCAAAAGAGGAACATCCCGGGATAGATCGGATTCGTAAAGATATCAAAGAGGATATCCAGCAAGTAGATAAAGAAGATGAATCTACTAAGGTTCTTCAAAAACTTGCCAAAAAGTTTAAAAAGAAGATTGTCTTTTTTAAAGGTTCAAAAAAAGTAAACGGAACCTTTGACCCGGTTCACCCCGATACCCTGTTTATTAACACCGCTACCGACAAAGCAATGCTTTTTGTTTTTGGGCATGAGCTCCTACACAATCTCAAGCAAGACGACCACACTCTTTATGTGGACCTTTTCAAAGTTCTGTTTAACCATGTCAATAATTTTGATACTTTCTTTGAGAAAGAGAACGCCAAACGTAAAGAGAAGGGGCTCAAAGTTCTTACTCCGGTCCAGATGGCTGAAGAATTTTTTGCTGACTTTACTGGGGAACAGTTCACCGATGAGAAGTTTTGGCAAAAATTAATCGAGAAGGATAAGACCCTGTTTGACAAGGTTGCCGATCTGTTCGGGAAATTGTTTCGGCGCGTCGGTGACACCTCTTCTGATTATTTCAGAGATATCAACCGAGCTCAAGATGCTTTGGCTACGGTAATGAAACGCTACACTGATGGCCAAAAAGCTGAAGCAAAGAAGGTAAAACTCAAAGAAGCTCAGGCGACCAAGAAAGCTCAAGCAGAGAAACTTAAACAGAGTCAAGCTGCCAAGAAAGAGAAATTAAGAAAGGAGAAAGCAACCCCTGCTCCTAAGTACAGTGCTAAAGATTTGTCTGAAAAATATGATCCTGAGATTGATTATAAAAAGAATCCTCCCTCATTATTTGTAAAAGCTTTGAAGATGATTAAAGGCAGGATGCCTGAAGCTCATAATGTGCTGGTCTATCAGCAAGAACAGAGCGCCGGCATCAAAGCAATGGTCAAAGCAGCACCAACCATGAACATTGAAAGGTTGAGTGACCAGACTGACAAAACCTATGATGCTGTAATGGCCATCGATGTGGTGAACCATGTTGATCCTGGTGAACGTGCGGCAGTTATCAAAGATATTATCAGTCGGATCAGTGACACAGGTTCAGCGATAATTGCAGCCCGGGAGTGGGTTGGGTTTGAGGGGGGAGATCTGGTTGCTCAGGTTACCCGGGCGATAGGTGATCAATTCACAGTTGAACCGGTTAAAGGTTTTGGTGATGTGGCGGTATTGGTTAAGAAGGGTGGGGTAAACACTACAACTTTTGGTAAATTTAAGACCGGGATACCTGTATCATTTGATTATGCTCACAATACTGAATCGGCAACAGGGATATTTGGTAAGCCAAAAAAGGATAGTCCTTATGGCAGAGGGTTTGAGCCTTCTGGTAAATACATGGTTGAGACTTCGATTAAATCACAAATACCAACTATTGAGAATGGGACAGTATCTTTTGAAAATCCTCTAGTGGTTGAGACAGAAGGATGGAAAAAGAATCTAAGTGATTCCTATGGTAGTTTAAGTGGTAAGAAACTCAGTCAGGCTTTGATTGCTGATGGGTATGATGGAGTTGTAACTGTTGGTAAACACGGAACATCAGAGATTCTTGATTTAACGTCTTTCGATGTGAGTAAAGCTCTGTATTCAACCAAAGATTTAACTATCACTTTAAACATTGATACAGACTGGATGCCTGGTAGGATCGATCCGAAGAATATACCAAAAACAAGAGAAGAAATTGCTCTCCAAAATACTAAAGTTGAAATACTCGAAAAATTATGGGAAGGAGAATATTTGAGTTATGAAGAACTTGCTGAAATAAAAGATATGGACGGTAAAGATTTTGATCTTGAGTTTGTTGAAAAAGCTTTAAAAGAAGTAGGAGAAACGAGAAGTATTGAAGATATTTATGAAGAGATGCTTGGATATACCGAAAGTGAAAATGAAGTAGCTGATATATGGGAACCTTCAAATAATATTAATGAGTGGGCTAAAGCCGCTATCGGGACAACTGACAACATAGGTTTAGCTGGTTATGTTTTATCTGATGGAGCATTACTTGATTTCTCTGAGGAAAGACAAGGTGGTGGGTATGACCGATCAAGAGATCATCGTCAATTAGGTGATATCCCTATACTTGAGGATAGAACAGGAGACATTAGCCCAACTGAGTTTATGAATGAGTTTATGAAGTCCTCCGGGGCTATAAGGATTGATTATAATTCAGGCATGGTGGATGTTCAAACTATACCTACTGGTTCTCAGATAAAAACTATTAATGAAGTTCTGGAAAATGGAGATCCAGGTTATTTATCCATGGGGGATGAAAGACAAATAGAAGTACATGGCACCAAAAGAGTAAAAGGATTATTGAATAAATACTTCAAAGGTGAAGATATTTCTGATGACCCTTTGTATTCAACCAAAGACCTCAACCAAGCACCATTCTACTCACAGATGACCCGCTTCCTGACTGACAAACTCCCCGGCAAAAGTGATGCTAAGGCACTCTCTCAGATGATTAAGGGCTGGGTTAAGAAGGGACAATTCAAACAAGATGAGTTGGATTGGTCTGGGGTTATTGAATGGTTAAGTTCATTTAATAAGACCTCTTCTAATAAATACTTCTCTGATGTTACCATGTCCAACTTTACATCTGCGTCCAATCTCGGTGATAGAAACGCCATTGCAATACCATTCCCAAGCAACAGTGACATCCCAAGTAATTCTGGACTTTTGCTTGATGCCAATTTTATAAAGAGATTGGCGGCCAACACCCATAATCTTAGAAATCTCCCTGCCCCCAAGTCCCTCCGAGAGAAGGATTTTAGCTCTCTCAATATCGATTTTAGGCGTTTTATGATACATGGAATGCTCACTTCTTTGCATAACAGAAAGATTGCTCAAGATATTATTAAGTCTATCCCCATCGATGTGATGCACAACCTCATTGGTAAAAAGCTTTCTCCCCAAGCTATCCTCAACGATCTTTCTGTGCTCAAAGATTCTCTTACCATTGACTATGATTCGTCGATACCCACCTCGGTTGATCGTGCCATGGATTCTGCGGTACGCTTGATAACAAATCGAGGAGCAAAAATTGTTAACATGTTGTTTAATGTGGGAAGGGGACTTTCTGAATTTAACTCCACAATAACCACACTCAATGAGATAGACAGGGTAGGCACAGACAGTAGAACAAAAGTTTCCGATGTGCCGGGTAACGTGGCTCTTACTTCTACTGAAAACTTTTCCGCAACGCTCGCATTTGATGATCATGATAGTCTCCAAGCAATTGTTTTAAAGATACTTAACTATAAACCAGACCATACCAAAAGTCAAGTAAAAGATGGTAAGGTTACTAAACAGCAAGTGCTTGACTATCTGGAAGAGAACCAGGTGCAGGTTGAAGAGGTGGTGAAGGGTGGTGCGGGATTCGAAGGTAGAGCAGCGAGAATGGAGATATTAGTAGACCTTGAGAATGACGGAAGCATCACTGACGAAGAACGTGATGAATTAGATATTTTAGAGCGAGAAGTTTCTGCTGGTACTGAGACTGAAGATGACACCAAATTCTCTCAATATACTCTTGAGAACGGCGAGAATTACCGGGAGTTGTTGCTGACGTTGCCAGTAAAAAATAATCCTTTATCAGCCAGCGAAAAAGCAGAATTAAAAGAATTAAAAGAATATTTAAGAACAGCCAACTATTCGTTAGAAATGGAACAAAAGCAAACTCGTTTCACTGAGCTTAATGCAAGAGATATAGGGCCTACTGCTACTCACGATAAATCAGCCTACAAATCTCCCCACTACGCCGAGCCCAATATCCTCGCACATATCAGGTTCAACGAGCGCACCGACGCAGACGGCAACAAGGTTCTCTTTATTGAAGAGATCCAGAGTGATTGGGGCCAGGATGCCCGGAAGAAAGGGGTAACTAAAAAAATAGACACTACTGGGTGGGAG
>Ga0307990_1001278_pt1 | contig 21361 bp, 12 predicted proteins | sample EllFjometagen129_FD_203168 | JGI IMG/M metagenome (GOLD analysis project Ga0307990, IMG submission 203168) | Marine microbial communities from Ellis Fjord, Antarctic Ocean - #129 | ecosystem: Environmental > Aquatic > Marine > Unclassified | place: Southern Ocean | collected 2014-10-08
AATAATCTAGCTCTTTGGGTTGTAGCAAATTTAATACCATTCTCTAGAATCGGAGTTATAATTTCATTTTTAGAACTAGATACCGTAATGAAATATTTATTAGTAATAATAATAGTAAGAGTTTGAGTATATAAAAATTCACTCTTTGTTTTATTTCGAGGATTTCTCATAAAAATAATAATACTATCCTCATGACGCTCAATACGAGGCAACTCATAGGGATCCAAAGTATCTTGTAAATCTGCATAGTCTAAATCTGTAATCTTAGCAATTTTCTCTAAATCTTCTTTTTGAGCATTATCAACATTAATCCAAACACCATCTTTGATCGCTTTGATTTTATTGAAACTACTACTCTTTGTTGTTTTGTAATAAATGTCTAACATAATTCTAATAATTAACTATTATTCAACTCTAGTCTCAAAATGTTTACTTAGATCTTTATCAATATAAATCTCCTTAAAATAAGGACCCCATTCTAACTGATAGTATTGATCATAGGTATATTTTGACTGTGGAGATTTAATCCTAAATCTGAAAGTATAAGTTTGTCCAGGTTTGACCGTTCTTTTAATCTTATCAACAGCCATTCCAGTCAACCAAGAACTGTGTTTAAAATAACTAGCAGAGAATGGGTTAATTTTACTATATGATCTTAATACTAATTTATCATTCCAATCTTCTGTGCCCACATTTTTAAATCGCAACATAATATATTTTTCACTATCAGCGGTCATTATTTCTGGAACACTCTCATAAATTAGTTTAGCAGCATATTTAACGGTCATATTGGTATTAAAACTAGCTTCTCCAGTTGGAAATTGATTCAACTTCCAACCCACGTCCTTAAATAAGCTTAAATCATAAATATGTTCACCAACTTCATTAACTTTAGAATAAATAGTGAAACTAGCTATTTCTCCTGGTAAAACTTGCCATTCATTCATAGTCTGATAATTAGTATAACCAGAAGATTTCCATTGTAATTTCACGTCTGATCGATACCAAGGCATTAAACCAACATTTTTATATTCAACTCTAACGGCATTACTCTTCCGAGCTTCTAGAGCATTTGGAATTCCTTTAGTTAACTGAGCATCATAACGGAATGTTCGAGTCAAGTCAAATCCAACATCACTATCTGCAAACCAACCCTTACCATCCAAGACTAAAATGTATTCACCTGATTTATATTTTTCATAATCAGCTACCAGAGGAATAGTTAATCTTAATACCTCCCCCGAAGCTACAAATTTCTTCTTAGAATAAACTCCTATATCCTCTTTCATTAATTCATCCAGAACAAAATAACTATTCTTAGAAATCATTGGAATTTGAGACTTATATTTACTATCAATTAGATAAAGACTCATTTCATCATTATTAGACCAAGTTTGAGTTCCCATATTTAAATATTCTACCCACATTGCTGTTCTTTCGCCCTCATTAATATTCATTTCTCGATCACTACTATCAATTATCTGAGCCATATACTCGGTAGATATTGTAGCTTCTTTATCTCTAATTGTTGCCAATGGGTCTCCAAAATATCTTTGATAAACTCTCCAATAGGTATAATTACCACTAATATGTGGTGTGTAGGTATATAAATTTGCCGTGGCTTGATTTTGAGCTTTAATAGTTTCTCCATCAATAGAATAAGATACTCCTGCTTTCTTAATATAGGCATATACGTTCGCATTGTCTGAGTAAAATTTCATTGCTCCAGCAGCATTATCAACCTGTTTTCCAAATCCTTTATATTTTAAAACTTTAGGATTACTTAAAGAACAACCATCACAAACAGCATAACCACAAGCCCAATCTAATCTTTTTTCTGGTGGTGTTCCATTCCATTGAATTAAGCCTTGTTCTTTTTGAAGCATTACTAAAATATACTCTGGATTTACCCTATATCTTTGAGCAGCTGAATAAATTATTTCCGAAGCTTTCATGCTTCGCATTATACAAGTACTATTTTCCGATCCCGTATCAATTCCACAAGTTGCTGGATATCCTAAAGTAGTATAATTAGCTAAATAAGAACTCTTGGATACTAAAAAGCTCTGAATCTCTGTCAAAGACATAGCATTATAATCAAACATTTTAAATTGTGAGATTATATTGTTTTTATTAAAATCTGGATCAAATTCTTGAGAATTAACATTTAAAGCAGGTATTAAAAAACTCGCTATTAATAAAATGCTAATTAAAATTCGTTTTTTAGTATACATAAAAATAGTGAAATTAATTTTTCTTAACTTCATTATAACACAGGAGATTAGGAAATAAAAAAACAGTTAAAGTTAACCCTGTTAAATTGATAATTTCTTATTTAACAGGGTAAATATAAACTGTTTATTTTGAAACTATTTTTTATAAATTAAATAGCCACTAATAATTAACCAATATATAATTGCTAAATCATTTTTAAAATATGGTACTTCCACAATACCCTGAATTATAATTGCTAAAAAAACTATTAGTAAAATCAAATTTTCTTTAGATAAATCTCTAATTAGTTTTATAATTAACAAAATACTTAGCCATAAAAAACCAATCAAACCAAAAATTCCTAAACTAGTCCAAAAATTTAACCAAATATGATGAGGGTATAAAAATATCTCTATATAACTAGTTTGGTGATAGGGTTCTATTTTTTCCTGATAAGCGCCTAGACCAGTTCCTAAAACAGGACAATCTTTTAAATATTCAATTGTCTCCTGCCACATTTGTCGTCTAACTTGGCCAGATAAATCCTGTAATAATATTTTTTGCTGAACAGTATAACTCATTTTACCTGGTTCATCTATTTCCTGAGGTGCTTTTACTACAAAAGGTAAAATTAAGGAAACCATTAGAACCAAGAGACTAATAACTAAAATAAACTTCTTGTTTTTAATTACTTTAAATAAAGCAAAGAGCAATAAACCTGCTATCATAGCCACCAAAGCTGACTCTGACTTGGCCCAATAAATAACGATGAAAGATAAAATCAAAGTTAAAATATTAAAAACTTTTAGCCAAATTTTCTCCCGCGAACGGGATCCCGCTTTGCGGTGATTATCCTTAAACAAATTTATGAAGCTTAAAAAGAATATTGGTAATAAAATTAGACCATTAGCATTAGGATAACCAAAAAAAGTAGTTACTCGACCCTGTTCTAAAATGTTAGTAGTATTGAAAATTAAATTTCCAGAAAATTTTTGAAAAAGAGCTGCTCCAAAAATTAAAAATACTAAAATCTGTAGACTATAAATACAATTTTTAAAATCTTCTTTCTTTAAATTAAAGACTAACAACACAAACAAGAAAATTGCTTCTAAAAAGTAAGATTTAAACAAACCCAAAGCACCCATTGAGTCTTTTATAAAAAACGTAGCTAAATAGGCGGAGATTATTATCAGAATGATTGGCCAACGTAGAGAACCAAAAATATTTTCTTTGCTTTTTAAATTGCCCTTAAAGTTTTTAAATAAATTAGGAATCTCTTTAATATGTTGGATGAAAAAAACAAAAACTAAAAGCCAGATTATACCCGATAATAAATTAAAAGGTAAATTAAATACTTCAAACTGAACTCGATATGTTGGTAATAGTAAAAATACAGAATAGAGAGAGAACTTAAAATTTTTCCAAGCTAAAACTCCAAATAGAATATAAAATGAAATTATAATTAAACTTTCCATAATTCTTAATCTTTAATTCTTAACACCTCTTTCAATAGATCTTTATCTAAAACTTTAAATATTACAAGTAAGGCTAAATAAACTCCTGTTCCTATAATTAATTCTATAATAAAATTAACTATTATCAAATTCAAAAATAGATAAGTTAAAACTGATATCAATAAAACCTTTAATAAAACTTCTGTTTTAATCTTCCAACCGGTAAAAGACTTTAATAATAAATAAGAGAATATAGTTATCAGTACTTCTGCAAATAGAGTCATATAAGCTGCTCCAAAATAAGAAAATTTAGGAATAAATATAAAATAGCCTGTAATACTAACCAGAGCTGTGATTAGGAAATACTTAATAGTTCTTTTTTGTTTTTCCACGGCAATAATTCCATAATTAAATAAATTACCAAAAAAGATAATAGTAGCTGGCCAAATTAAAATCTTCAATATTTTAACAGAAACAGAATATTCTGAACCAGCAATGAAATTAATTATTCCCTCCGCCTGAGTGGTAAATAAAATAATAATTAGAGCCCCAAGAACAATAAAAAAATCAAACATACTCTGAAAAACTTTTTTAAATTCTTCTTTCTTATTTTGAACCCAATATCCCGCTAAAATAGGTAGGATTAACCCTAAAATTAAATGAGGCAAAGTGGTTATTACTTCTAAAATTTTATAAGGAGCACCGTAATAACCCACATGAGAAGCTGGATGAAAAATAGATAAAATTAAAGTATCGGCTTTAAAATAGATTAAATTTAAAGCTACAGTCAGCCCAATAGGCCAAGACAATCTAATAATTTTTTGAGTATATTTCCAGTCTAATTGCCACTTATATTTAATATACTTTTTAGCTAGAAAAGCTAGAATAATAAAAAATACTATGGAATTAATATTGTTAGCTATTAAAACAATTAATAAATTACCATTAAAAGTTATTGCTAAAATAATAAATACTAAAAACAAAATTTTACCAATGGTTTCTGCTAGGACAACTTTGTGCATTTTCATTTCTTTCTGAAAGACAGCAGCATAAACCTGAATTAAAGAATTTAAAAAGAAAGCTAGAGAAGTCAAAGCAATACCGAACTTAACTATCACTGGATATGGAAAAAATAAAGCTATTGCCGGAGCTATAATAAAAAAAGAAAACCCAGAAATAATTCTCAGAGTTAGAATGTTAGAAAATATAAAATCTTTTTTGTCTTCATTTTTACCTATTTCCTGTAACAGAACTAAATATAAACCAAAGTCTAAAAATATACCAAATATCTGCAAAAAGGTTAAAACTGTTGTATATTGCCCAAAACCGGCAGGAGACAAATATCTCGTTAAATAAGAAATAGCAAGAACGCCAATGAGAACATTGGCGGTCTTACCGATAATTTGAATAATCGTGTTATGAGCTATCTTTCTAGTATTAAACATACTAATTGATTCACCTCTCCCTGTCCTTCGGACATCCCTCTCCTAGTCAGGAGAGGGAAATGAGAACTAAACGAGTATATAGTCCCTTTCTCCTGACTAGGAGAAAGGGAGACAGGGATAGAGGTTTAATTTCTATTCTCTTTCTTCTTTAACCTTTTTTAAAATTTCTTTTCTAATAGCACTTAAGAGTTTGGTATTTCCTTTTAAATACACACGAGCGTTTTCTCGACCTACTCCTAACTTTTCTTCATTAAAACTAATTGTATTCCCGACCTTTTGAATAACTCCATATTTAATACCTAGATCAATCATGTCTCCAGAAGCTGAAATTCCTTCATTATACATAATGTCGAACTGACATTTAGTAAAAGGAGGAGCTACTTTATTTTTTACAATTTTACAATTAACTCGATTACCTATAATTTGTTCACCTTTTTTAATAACAGCAGCTTTTCTAACCTCTATTCGAACTGAAGAATAAAATTTCAAAGCTTTACCACCTGGAGTAACTTCTGGATTTCCGAAAAATACACCAATTTTCATTCGAACTTGGTTAATAAAAATTACACAAGTTCTGCTTTTAGAAACCAAAGGAGTTATTTTTCTTAAAGCCTTGCTCATTAAACGAGCTTGCAATCCCATTTGTTGATCACCCATTTCACCTTCTATTTCTGCTTTAGGAACTAGAGCGGCTACTGAATCAATAATAATAACATCAATAGCATTAGAACGAATTAAGGTTTCTAATATTTCTAAAGCTTGCTCACCAGCGTCTGGTTGAGATAATAACAAATCATCAACATTAACTCCTATTTTTCTAGCATAAGCTGGATCCAAAGCGTGTTCAGCATCAATAAAAGCGGCAATGCCACCCTTTTTCTGAGCTTCAGCTACAATGTGCTGAGCTAAAGTGGTTTTACCAGACGATTCAGGACCAAAAAGTTCCATTACTCTACCAGTAGGAACTCCACCAATTCCCAAAGCAACATCTAAAGATAAACAACCAGTACTAATAGCTTCCACGTCTATTTTAGGCATTGCTCCCATTTTCATGATTGAGCCCTGACCAAATCTTTCATGAATTTGATCCATTGCCCCTTGAGCTGCCTTTAATTTAGCATCTCCTAACTTATTAGCCTTATTAGATTCTTTTTTAACCATATATTTTTTATTTAATATTAAATTCAACCACTTTATTATTTTAATTAGGAATCATTTAGATCCTCTGAAATTTGTTTTTTTAAAATTATAATTTCTTTTTCGTTTTGTCGACCATGTTTCCTCTGACTAGTAAGATAAAATCTATTCAATCCATATTTCAACTTAACATCAAAGTCAAAATGTCCATCCTCTTCAACTGGAATATTTTCACTGTTTATAAAAACCATTGCCTCTGCCTCTGTTTTACCACTTATAGTAATAATATTTTCTGTTGTCTCTAAATTTTCCTGAGGATATATAATTTCTAGCTCTGGAGGACTAGCATAATCATTTATTTTAAAATAAATATACCCCGAAAAAATAATCAAAATAATTACAATCATAATTACTTTGAATCTTCTAGGAGTAATAAATTCTAACAAAGAACTAATTTTTTGTTTTGGTTTTTTATTTTTTGTTTTATTTTTTAAATGCGACTCTCTATTATTTATTTGTTTTTTATATTGTTTAAAACAAAGTTTAAAATTTAAATCTAAGATATCACAATATTTTTCTAAAAAATTTTTCAAATAAACCTCTCCGGGCAAATCATTCCATTTTTCCTCTTCTAAAGCCTTTAGATATTTAACTGGAATATTACAAATTCTATAGATATCTTCTAAAGATAATCCTCTTTCTTTTCTACACTCTATCAATTTTACGCCTAAATTTGATTGCCTAATCTTTCTGACTCTAAAACTATTCATTGTATTAAATTGCTAAATGGTTAAACTGCTAAACTGCCAAAACAATTTAACAATATATCAATTTATTATTCTTTCTCTTCTTCCTCTATCTCAAATTCTATGTCGTCCTCATCACCTTCATCAAATTTATCTTCTCCTTTTGGTTCTTCTTCTGATATTATCTCGTCCTCATCTATATCTTTAACTTCATCTTCGTCTGATTCTTCTAAAGAGGATGATATTACTTCATCATCTTTTTCCAATGCAACAGCATCATCTTCATCTATCTTTTCAATATTATCACTTTCTTCTATAACACTATTATTTTCTAATATCTCATCAGCTGCTTCTTCTAATTCCTCATTTAGGCCATCAGCATCTACCTCTATAAGCGGAGGATCCAATACTTCTTCACCCTCTCTAGTCAATACTTCTCTTGCTTTTGGACCATTAGCTGGTCCAACGACTCCGGCTTCTTCTAATTGATCTAATATTTTAGCTGCTCGAGCATAACCAACACTCAGACGTCTTTGTAAGAGAGTTGCCGAAGCTTTATCGCTTTGTATAACAACTTCTCTAGCTTGAGCAAGTAAAGAATCTACTTTTCCATTCATTCCCATAAAACCAGGAATTCCCTGATTAGGAGCCTCTGTAACTTCCTCTAAATAATCTGGTTCTGCTTGTTCTTTAAGAAACCCTATAATTCTATCTCTTTCCTCTTCAGAAATAAATACTCCTTGTAATCTCTTTGGTTTAGAAAGTTCAGCGGTTGTAAAAAGCATATCTCCTTTTCCTAAAAGTTTTTCAGCTCCCCCCATGTCAATCATAGTTCGCGAATCTATTTGGGAAGGAACATTAAAAGCTATTCGAGAATTAATATTTGCTTTAATAAGCCCAGTAATAACATTTACCGATGGTCTTTGAGTTGCCAAAACTAAATGAATACCTACAGCTCTAGACATCTGAGCTAGTCTAATAATTGGTATTTCTATTTCATTCCTGCTATGGACCATAAAAGTTGCCAATTCATCTATTATTAAGACTATATTGTACATTTTATTTTCAATTTTTCTAACTGCAGCATTATAACTATTAATATCTCTTTTATTGGTCTTAGCCAATAAATCATATCTTGAATCCATTTCATCAACCAACCATTTTAAAGCATTAATAGTCTTATCAACTTTCGTAATTACCGGAGTTAAAAGATGGGGAATACCATTATAAGGAGAAAGTTCTACTCTCTTCGGATCAACAAAAATAAATTTTAATTCATTAGGATTTAATCTATATAGCAAACTAATAATCAAAGCATTAATAGAAACAGATTTTCCAGAACCAGTTGTCCCAGCAATTAATAAATGAGGCAATTTCGCCAAATCAACAAAAATATTTCTACCGGACACATCTTTGCCGGCTGCAAACTTTAAACTACCAGGACCAGATTCCCTAAATTTTTTATCAGTAATAACCTCCTTTAAACGAACTATAGACACCACCTTATTAGGAACTTCTACTCCCACTAAAGCTCTTCCCGGAATAGGAGCTTCTATTCGAACGCTTCTTGCTGCCAAGGATAAAGCTAAATCATTTTGCAAAGCCATAATTCTAGAAAGCTTTATTCCTTCATTAGGCTTAAATGTAAACTGAGTAACAGTAGGTCCAACATTAACTTCTCTCATTTCAACTTCAATACCAAAATGAGATAAAGTTTTTTTGATTCGAGCTTTATTATTTTCTATATCACAAGATACTGGTTTAGAGCCATTATTATCTAAAAGGTTAATTGGAATAATAATTTTTTTATAAACTTTTTTCTTGTGTTCTTTCTTTTGAAGACCTTTTGTTAATTTATTAGTTTCTGAAATATTTTCGGCAATATCATCATCTATAGCTTTTTGTTCATCCTCTTCAATAACTTCTTCAAACTCCTCTTCTTCATAAACATCATCTTGATCTATATACTCATCTTCATCAATTCGATCTCTTTTTAAAGAGATAGCTTCTCTTAATTTATTTAAAATATTCAAATCATGAACAGATAATTCAAAAGTCAAAAGAATAGAGACGATTAAGGTTCCTAACAATAAAACTAAAGCACCCCAAAATCCAGCTAGTTTAAAAAATGGCCAGTAAAGAACAAGACCAAAATAACCACCACCTTGTCCTAATTTTATTTTTTCAAAAATCTCGCTAAAACCTATAATTAAATTCATTAAACCAGTGCTAGATAATAAAAATAATGCTAAACCTATATAATGTCTAGTTCTAATTATATATTTTCGAGAATTTAAAAGTAAAAATCCTAAAATTATAAAAATAAAAGGAATTAAAAAATGTAGCCAACCAAATATCCATTCCATAGCTCTTACCATAAATCTACCCATAGCTCCAGATAAATCAAAAAGAGCTAAAAAACTTAAAAATCCAATTATCAACAAAACAAAAACAAAAATTCCTTTTTTTGTTTCCAGACTAATAGAAGAAAAAAGATTATCATCTTTACCAGACATTGTTCTTCTTGATCTAGATCTTAAAACACCCTTTGATGTTGCTTTTTTTCTTGGTCTACCACGACGCTTTTTAGCCATATTAAAAGACTTAATTATATAAATTAGTAGCTTTATTATAACATTTTTTATACCTTTTATTAAATACAAAAAATCGCTAAAATGCGACCTATTTAAATAGTAATCCTAATTAATAACAGTGTCAACCCTGTTAAATAAATCTAAATTTTATAAAATTTAGATTTAAGATTTAAACACAAAAATATTAATATAATAATAAAATTAAATAAAAAATTAATAAGGACTAATTTACGGCTTATTTATAAATCTTATTTAACAGGGTCAACTCATTTTTATATTTATCTTTTATATTATACAATAAATACATGCTTACATTATTAATTAAAATTATTTGGTTTTTTCTTCCGGCTATCTTCGCTAATATGAGTCCTGTTATTTTTCAAAAGATTTCTTTTTTAAATTACCCTATAGATTTTAATATTAAATTTTACAATAAACCTTTATTAGGAAAGAATAAAACTTATCGAGGTTTTTTCTTTGGAATTTTAATAGCTATCCTAACTATCTCTATTCAGAAAATTCTCTACCCTCATATGATTAATTTTTCCTTAATAGATTATAATGGGGTTAATATTTACTTACTTGGATTTCTGTTAGGTTTTGGAGCTTTATTTGGAGATTCTTTTAAGAGCTTTCTGAAGAGAAGATTTAATATTAAACCCGGTAAACCCTGGATTCCTTTTGACCAAATAGATTGGATTCTTGGTGCTTTATTATTAGCAAGCTTTTATATTCGCTTCTCTTTAAAAGAAATAACAATATCAGTGACTCTTTCTGCCCTTCTTCATCCAGTTGTAAATTTTATTTCCTACAGTTTGGGTCTCCAGAAAAATAAAATTTAATAAACTAAAATATATTTTTATCTATGTCAATAAAAACAAAACTATCTACATTTCAAAAGAAATTTGAACTAAATTTAACAGCTTTTTTTGAACAAAAAATTTCTAACACTCAAACGAAAGAAGAAGAAAAAGTTTGGGAAAAAATGCGAGAATATACTTTAGCTAGAGGAAAAAGAATTAGACCATTTCTACTTTGGCAAATGCTCGAAAATACACGATCTGAAATACAAGGCTTATCTGATATCCTTATTGGATTTGAATTATTACACAATTCTACCCTTATCGAAGATGACATTATTGATCAACACACCACAAGACGACATAAACCAACCCTACCTACAAGTCTTCAAAGCAAATCTATAAATGGAGAATACATTGCTTTAATTGCAGCAGGTCTTATGAGATGTGCAAGTTTAAACCTTCTTCAAAATGCAGATATATCAATTAAATTTAAAAAAGAATGTATAAATGCTTATAATCAAATCTCAACAGCAATAAATGAAGGACAAACACTTGACCTTTTTTGGACTAAAAAACTTGATATAAATGAATCAAACCTACTGTTACAAGCTGAAAAAGTTTCAGCAAGATTTATTGAGTACATGTTCAGACTTGGTACTGAAAATCCAAAACATAAAAACTCGTGGACAGAAATAGGATTACATCTAGGAATTATATTCCAACTCGTTGATGATTTACTAGATATCGACAAAAATAAAAACAAAGGTCGAGCTATAGGAAATGATATTCGCCTAGGTAAAACAACACCCCTTATCATTGCAGCTTACAAAAATCTCCCGCCTGAAGACAGACAGCATTTTAAACAAAACTTTGGAAATTCTAAAATTAGTGATGAAGAACTTAGATGGATGATTCAAATTTGCAAAACAACTGGAGCAGTTACTCATATAAAAAAACTTATTAAAGATCACCTTAAAAAAATAGATATTGCCCTTTCTTTAATCGGAGTAAATTCTGATCATTGGATACATGAACTAAAAAAATTCTCTGTTGAGAGAGTTAATTGATTTGATTTCCCACCAGCAAATATTGCATATTCTGAAAGATTATATAAAATAAAAAAGGTTGTATGACTTATTGTCTAATACAACCTAAATTTCTATTAAAAATTCTAATTTAACCCTCTTCGCATTCTGAACATTTTGTTACCACTTTCTTTGCCTCCGCATCTTTTATTCTTTTAGCCATTTCTGCTCCAGTAGGTATATCAACCCCTGAATTCATTTCTCGAATAATATCAACAGGTCTTTCTTTCTTTTTAAATATAACTTTAAACCCGGGAGTTAAAAGTCCAGCTTTTTCAAACTTGAATTGATATTTCTCATTGAATAATTCTTCAAGCTTAGACCTGTCATCAATAGTTAGTTCATAGATAAATATCTTTTGAACTGAATCATCTTTTTTATCGAAAATAAAATTATTCCCTTCCAGTTCCATCTCTGCCCTTTTTTCTAAAAAAGCCTTTGGAAAACCACTACAAAAAATCTCTGACTGTGTGTCTGGCTGTGCTATTAAACTAAAACCATTTACATTTCCTGCTTCATCCTCTAGTACTTTAAAGTCAATTTCTAATTTTGACATTTATTCCTCCTTATATCTATTTTAATCAATAATCCATCTTAACATATCTTTTTAAAAAAGCAACCTAATCCACGATGATATTATTAAACTTATATAAGCTCGAGGTTGAACCTTTTGAATAAAATTCATTCTATATTTATATTCTCTGTGCTCTTATAAAATATTTTGTTTTAATTCAAATTTAAATGAATAAAATTTCTATGAGAAATAAAACGACGAATAAAGAAATTTATTTGTTTAAATAAAGAATTATCAAAATTTTTATACAGACACGACTTTTTAGTAATACCTTTTTCTAGAAAAAGGTATTAAAAGAAAAGTTATATCAAAACCTAATTAAAATATCTACATTTAACTATATAACGAGATAATACTTTGTTAAAATAAAAGACTCTGAAACAAGTTCAGAGTGACAAGCAATGAATAAATATAAAAACAACTGAAACTAAAATCCCCCACTTTTATATAAAAGTGGGGGATTATCTAAGTAAAATAATTTACTTTTTTTTAACAACTTTCTTTTCAACTCTAGGCTTACCAGTCTTAGTATTAATTCCAAAACCAGTTCCAGCTGGGATTAATCTACCAATAATAACATTCTCTTTTAATCCTCTTAGATGATCAACTTGTCCTGAAATTGAGGCGTTGATTAATACTCGAGCTGTTTCCTGAAATGAAGCTGCTGATAAGAAAGAGTCAGTGGTTAAAGAAGACTTGGTCATTCCTAAAAGTAGAATAGATCCTTTACCTTCTTTCTTACCTTTTTCTTTCATTTTTAAATTAGCTTTCACAAATTGAGCTTTAGTTATAATAGCGCCTGGAATAAATTCAGTATCTCCTGGATCTTCTACATATACTCTAGAAAATAATTGTTTACACACCAATTCAATATGCTTATCATTTAATCTTTGTCCTTGAGAAGAATAAATATACTGAATTTCTTTAATAATATATTTTTGAACCTCATCTTTACCTCTTAGAGCATAGAGTCTCTTCAAGTTAATACTTCCTTCTGTAAGTTGAGTTCCTGCTGAAATAATATCATTATTCTTAACCCATATACTTGAATCTGCTGGAACTATGTATTCACCTACAATAGGTTTCTGAGCGATAATTTCAATCTTATTCTTAGTTAGATTAACTAGTCCGGCATTAATTGATTTAACTTTTCTATCACCAATCTTAAATAATTCTCCTTTTTTCTTTATTTCTTGTTTATCCTTTGCTAAAATTTCTGCCTCTTCTGGAATATCATATCTTTCTAAAACATTTTCTGTAGAAAAAACTTGAATAAGTTTTGCTTTCTTTTTACCTTCATCTTCAGCATCAGAGATTTTAACTTTACCAGAAATTTCACTAATCATCGCCTGCATCTTAGGATTTCTAACTTCTAAAATTTCTTCAACTCGAGGAAGACCTTGAGTAATATCACCGCCAGCAATACCACCAGTATGAAAGGTTCTCATTGTTAATTGAGTTCCTGGTTCACCAATACTTTGAGCGGCAATAATACCAACTGCAGTTCCCATTTTAACTATTTTATTATAACCAAGATCATAACCATAACATTTCTGACAGACACCATTCTCAGCCTTACAAGTCAATAAAGATCTAATATGTACTTCTTTAACTCCTGATTCATCAATTAAAGCTGCAGCTGCTTTATCAATAAGAGTGTCTTTTTTAACAATAGCTTTACCAGTTTTTGGATTTTTTACTTCTTTTATTACAAAACGACCTAGAACTCTTTTACCTAACTTCTTTCCCATTTCTTCTGATTCTTTTTTGGTAATAATTTTACCTTCTTTATCATGACAATCTTCTGATAAAATCAATATATCCTGACAAACATCAATTAATCTTCTGGTTAAATAACCAGCACTAGCTGTTCTCAGAGCTGTATCAGACAAACCCTTACGAGTACCATGAGTAGAAATAAAATATTCCAAAACATCCAAGCCTTCATTAAAGTTAGCTTTAATAGGCAACTCAATAATCTCACCAGCAGGATTAATAACCATACCTTTCATGCCCATAATTTGAGTCATCTGACTCCAAGAACCTCTTGATCCAGAATTAATCATTGAGTAAATAGGATTATTTTTTGGAAAAACACCCTTAGATTTTTCAGTAACTTTATTTTTAACCCCTGTCCAAATCTCTACAACTTTTACATATCTTTCTTTATTAGTTAAAAATCCATCCTCATATAATTCTTGAATTTTCATTACTTCTTTGTTTGCTTTTGCAATCAACTCTGGCTTATCTTTTAATTCTGGAAGATCTGACATACTCCATGATAATCCTGATTTAGTAATAAATTTCAAAGATAATTTTTTCAATCTATCTAAAAGTTCAATTGTTTTATCATCACCATAAAGATCTAATACTTTAGCTATAACTTCTTTAATAGATCCTGAATCCATTTCCTCATTTAAATATCTTAATTTCTCTGGCAAAATTTTATTAAAAATAACCCTACCTACTGTTGTTGTAACAAGTTTTCCACTTATTCTCACTCTAATAAGATCTTGTAGTCCAATGCCTTCTAAATCATAAGCCATTAAAGCAGAGGTTCTGTTAGGGAATGTTTTCATATCCTTTTCTTTAACATCATCATCAACAATAGCTGTTAAATAGTTAGAACCCCAAATCATGTCCTGACTTGGAACAACTATTGGATCTCCAGTAGCTGGTTTCAATAAATTTTTAGAAGATAACATAAGCTCTCCAGCTTCTTTTTTAGCAGCCTCTGTTAAAGGAACATGAACAGCCATTTGATCTCCATCAAAATCAGCATTAAAAGCTGCACAAACCATAGGATGGATTTGAATAGCCTTACCTTCAATTAATTTTGGTCTAAAAGCCTGAATACCTAATCTATGAAGAGTAGGAGCTCTATTTAATAAAACATAAGAATCTTTAGTAATCTCTTCTAAAATATCCCAAACATCATCTTGTCCTAAATCAATATATCTTTTTGCACTTCGAACATTATGTACTATCTCTCTTTTAATTAATTTTGATATTACAAAAGGTTTAAATAATTCTAAAGCCATAATTTTAGGTATACCACATTCATGAAGTTTAAGTTGAGGGCCAACCACAATTACTGAACGACCTGAGTAGTCAACTCGTTTACCAAGTAAATTTCTTCTAAATCTTCCCTGTTTTCCTTTTAACATGTCAGCTAAACTTTTCAACATTCTCTTCTGCCCAGTAGAAGCCGTGACTGTTTTACCATGTCGAGCATTATTATCAATCAAAGCATCAACTGCTTCTTGAAGCATTCTTTTTTCATTTCTTAAAATAACTTCTGGAGCATTAAGATCTTTTAATCTTTTTAACCGATTATTTCTATTAATAACTCTTCGATATAAATCGTTTAAATCAGAAGTAGCAAATCGACCACCGTCTAATTGAACCATTGGTCTTAAATCCGGAGGAATTACCGGAATAGCTGTTAATACCATACATTCTGGACGAATACCATTCTTAGTAAAACTTTGAGCTAATCTTGCCCTTCTAATAAGTTTCTTTTGTTTAGATGCTGGAGCTGTCTTAATTACTTCATGTAATTCCTTAACTAATCCATCTAAGTCAATATTTTCTAAAAATGTTCTAATTGCCTCAGCTCCGATGTCAGCATTAAAAATATGACCATACTTTAAGGAAAGTTCTTTATAGTCACCTTCTGAAAGAATCTTAAAAGGTTTAATTTGTTTTAACTCTTTTTTAGCAGCATCAGCTACATCAGAAATTCTTTTAGTTTTGTCCTCTCTAGAAACTTCAATTTCATTTTTTTCTAATTCTAGTTTAGCAACTTCTTTAGTATCTTTATTTTTTCTAGCCTCAGCAATTTTTTCATCCATTTGAGAAAGATCTTCATTTATTTTTTTACCAATACTTTTAATTTTTTGTTTTAACTCTTGTTTTATTTGAATTAAAGTTTCTGCCTTTAGATCTTCATTAACATTAGTAACAATAAAATTTGCAAAATAAACTATCTTTTCTAATTGTTGAATAGATAAATCTAAAATAATACCTATCTTAGATGGTACACCTCTTAGAAACCAAATATGAGAAACTGGAGCTGCTAATTCAATATGTCCAAAACGTTCTCGTCTAACACTTTTTCTGGTAACTTCTACTCCACATTTATCACAAACGATTCCTTTATATCTAATTCTTTTATATTTACCACAATAACATTCCCAGTCTTTAGTAGGTCCAAATATTTTTTCACAAAATAAACCATCCCTTTCTGGTTTTTGAGTTCTATAATTAATTGTCTCTGGTTTTAAGACCTCACCGTGTGACCATTCATGAATTTTTTCTGGCGAAGCTAAAGTAAGTCTAATACTATCAAAATAAGGCATCCTATCAATATCATTATTGAATGCAAAACTTGTTTTAGTTGATGAAGGAGTTGGCATATAATTTATGTTATTAGATTTATATTATTATAGTTTCCGCCGAGGCGGATCAGCCTTTGGCTGAAAAATTTTAAATTAAAAAATAGTTATTATTTTGAATTAGCCTATTATTTCTTACCCGAATTAGAAAATCTATTTGCAGCAACTTTTCCTGGAAAAACATTATCTGAAGTAATAACTTCTTTAATCTCTTCTGTATTATTAACTTTTACTACTTTATTTTTTTCCATTAGCTCAACATTAATACCTAAAGCCTTTAATTCACTAGTTAAAACATTAAAACTCTCTGGAATACTAATTCTTTCAATCTTTTCACCCTTAATAATGGCTTCATAAGATTTACTTCTACCATTAACATCATCAGATTTAATGGTCAGAATTTCCTGCAGAATATGTGATGCTCCATAAGCTTCCAGAGCCCATACTTCCATTTCTCCGAATCTCTGTCCACCGAATTGAGCTTTACCACCTAAAGGTTGTTGAGTAATCAAAGAATAAGGACCAATAGATCTAGAATGAATCTTATCTTCTACTAAATGATTCAATTTCAAAAAGTAAGTTATTCCAACAGTTGTTCTATTATCAAATGGCTCGCCTGTTTTTCCATCATAAAGTTGAAATTTACCATTTTCTGGATATCCAGCTTTCTTTAATTCTTCTTTAATTTGATCAACACGAACACCATTCAAAGGAGGAGTTGCCACTTTATATCCTAATTTCTTAGCAGCCATTCCTAAATGAACCTCTAAAACCTGTCCCAGGTTCATACGAGAAATAATACCCAAAGGATTTAGAATAATATCTACTGGAGTTCCGTCTTCCATAAATGGCATATCTGCTTCTGGAATAATTCTAGAAATGACACCTTTGTTTCCATGTCTTCCAGCCATCTTATCTCCAACTTGAAGTTTTCTCAATTGGGCAATACTAATTTGAATTGTTTTGGTAACTCCGGCTTGAAGTTTATCTCCTGTTTTTCTAGAAAAGAATTTAATATCAACCACCTTACCGTGTTCACCATGTTCAAGATATAATGAAGAGTCTTTAACGTCTTTAGCTTTTTCACCAAAGATAGCTCTTAATAATTTTTCTTCTGCTGAAAGTTCAGTTTCACCCTTTGGAGTAATCTTTCCAACTAGGATATCACCTGACTTAACAGTGGCTCCAACTCTGATAATACCTTCTGCATCAAGATCTTTTAATCTTTCTTCACCAATATTTGGAATATCTCTAGTAATAATTTCTGGTCCTAGTTTTGTATCTCTAACTTCAATAGAATAATTTTCAATATGAATAGAAGAATAAACATCTTCTCGAACCAATCTCTTTGAAATCAAAACAGCATCTTCAAAATTACTACCTTCCCAAGACATATAAGCCACAAGAACATTTCTTCCTAGGGCTAATTCTCCTTTGTCTACGGAAGCTCCGTCAGCAATAACATCTCCTTTACTAACCTTTTCTCCTCGGTCAACAATTGGATGTTGATTCATACAAGTAGAAGCATTGGAACGAACAAATTTTAACAAAGGATATTTAATTTCTTTACCTTTAGAATTTTTAATAACAATTTCATTAGATTGAACTGAGACAACTTTTCCGTCTTCTTTGGCCCTAGTAACTTGACCACTATCTTCAGCTGCTCTTGATTCTACGCCGGTTCCAATAATTGGTGCTTCTGGAGAAATTAATGAAACTGACTGTCTTTGCATATTTGATCCCATTAAAGCTCGAACCGCATCATCATGTTCTAAAAATGGAATAATAGAAGTAGCAATACTAATAATCTGATTAGGAGCAACATCCATATAATCTATTTTTTCTATATCACCAAAAGTAGGTTGACCATGAACTCTCATTTCAGCCTGAGGTTTAACAAAATGTCCATCCTCATCAACCGGAGTAGTTGCTGCTGTGGTAACTTTTTTTTCTTCTGCAAAAGCATCAAGATAGACAATCTGTTTAGAAACAACAGGGATAACTGGAATAGTTGGGATATCTTTAAATTTAGCTAATTTTTTAGCGATGCCTTCAGTAATAAAAGTATCTGATTTGAAAATAACTTTTTTAATCTTTGGATCTTTCACACTCTTTCTTAAAACATGTCCTTTGGTTTGCTTAACTTCATTTTTAACATCATGTAAAACTTTCCTAAAAGGAGTTTCTAAAAATCCATATTCATTAATCCGGGCATAAGAAGCTAGATGTCCAACTAAACCAATATTTGGTCCTTCTGGAGTAGCAATCGGACAGATTCTTCCATAATGACTTCGATGTACATCTCGTACCTCAAAACCAGCTCTTTCCCTAGACAAACCACCGGGTCCTAATGCTGATAATCTTCTCTTATGTTCCAATTCAGCTAACGGATTAGTTTGGTCCATAAATTGAGATAACTGAGAACTCATAAAAAATTCTCTAATAGTTCCAATAACTGGTTTAGAATTAATCAATAAATTAGGAGTTAAAGAATCAATATCAGCAGTACTCATTCTATCTCTAATAATTCTTTCCATTCGAGCTAAACCGATTCTAAATCTGTTTTGAATTAATTCACCAACAGCTCTTACTCTTCTATTTCCTAAATGGTCAATATCGTCTGCTTTATCTTGAGTTAAGTTTAGTCTAATAATTTCTTTAACAACTGAGATTAAATCTTCTTTCTTTAAAATTCTATGTTCATTAGTAATTGGATAATTTTGATCAAATCTCTTATTTAATTTATAACGACCAACATTACCAAAATCATATCTAGAAAAATCAAAGAACATTGAAAAAATTAAAGACTTAGCATTATCAGCTGTAGCCATATCTCCTGGCCTAATTCTTTTATAAATTTCAATTAGTCCTTCAGCTTGATTGGTAGCCAAATCTTTTTCTAAAGTATTTTTTATAAAACTAACTTCAGGATGATTATCCACATCTTTAAATAAATCAATAATTTCTTCGTCTGTCTCATATCCAAAAGCTCTAAGCAATGAAGTTACAGCTACTTTTCTTTTTCGATCAATATTTACATAAATAACTTTCTTTTTAGGATCAGTTTCAACTTCTAACCAAGCACCACGATTAGGAATAATCTTAGCACCATAGTAACTTCGACTTAAATAAGTGTCGGAAGTAAAAAAAACACCCGCGCTTCTAATAAGCTGGGATACTACGACTCTTTCAACTCCATTAATAATGAAAGTTCCTTTTTCAGTCATCAAAGGAAAATCACCAAGATAAATTTCTTGTTCTTTGGATGCTCCACTTCTTTTATTAACTAACTTAGCATTAATTCTTAAAGGTGCTTCAAAAGTAGTATTTCTTTCTCGAGCATAAGTTTCATCAAATTTTGGATCTTCTAAATGATAATCTAAAAAATAAAGCTCTAAATCTCTATTAGTAAAATCTTTAATCGGGGAAATCTCTTCAAATAATTCTCTAAGACCTTTATCAAAAAACCATTTATATGATTTTTGTTGTACTTCTATTAAATTCGGCAAATCTATAGCATTTCTAAAAGTAGTAAAATATTTTCTAGTAGGTTTTGTAGCCATTTTTTTTGAAAATTATAATTATTAAATATATTAAAAAGAATGTAAATTTACGGTAAAAAAGCCCCTTCCCCGAATTGTTTCATTTAGGTTGCTTCTTTATATTTAGTTTTGTTTTATATTGTATGTTGTTAAAGGCTTTTAGGTCTACCTTTAAACAACAAAAGGACTCCGCCTCCAAAGGAAGAGTCTCTTAAAAATTCTATTTTATTTATATAAAATTAACATTGTTATAACAAAGTATATCACTTTTGTAAATGTTGTCAAGGAATTATACCTCTTTAAAAAGATTTGTCAAATAAAATTCCTATTTTTTACAAACTTTGATCAATAAAGTCTTTTAAAGCAATTAAATCTTTCTCATCCTTATTATAATGATAAGTATTAATCCCTACGGCTTGAGCACTTTTAACAGCTATTTCATTATGTTCAAAATAAATTACGTTTTTAGCCTCTAAACCAAAATTATTAAGCATAGTCTCATAATATTGAGGATCTATTTTTTCTGGGTTATGTTCTAAAGTAAAAACCTCATAAAGCATCTTATCTAAACCAAACTCTTTCATTTGTTCTTTATTAGCGCCAGTTAAAATAATTTTTGGATTAGAGTACTTTTCTAAAAGTTCATACATTTCTTTAAAAATACCAGTTTCTTTATCTACAAAAGTATCTATTGCATCTACTAAAATTGTTTTCATATATTTAAATTTAAATTGATTCTGTTTTATCTATTATTTTTTACAAATGTTATTAATTCTATCTGCTGTTTTTTGAATACTATATATATCTTGTAATAGTTTTTTAATCGTAATTTCACGAATATCGTTTTGTGATAAATAATCGTATTCTCTTATATTAATAAAAATATGATTTTTATAAATCTGTTCTAAATTATCAAGAGTTTCCTTCTCTAAATAATCACCATATTTTAATATAATCTCTCTATAATTTACATTAAATTTATTTACTACTTTAAAAAAATTGTTATTTAAAGTTAATTTTCTATCCTTATTCCACTTAAATTTTATAATATCATCTAATTTTAAATTATTCTCAATATATTTTGAAATTTCATCTATATTGTCATAAATATATTTTTTTGGATTATTTCTAAACCTAATTCCCCGTAATTCTTCATCAGAATAATAATTTTCAATAATTAAACTAAATAATTTTATTAAATCATTAATTATTATATTTAATTCTCTTTGTGCGTTTTTTCTTTTGCTAATTTTAGGTAAAAAGATTAGAAAAAAATATAATATAATACCAGTTAAAAAAGCAATAGAAATATCATATGTAATAAGACTAAAACTTAAGTCATTTTTATATATATAAATAGAAATAAATAT
>Ga0307990_1001279_pt1 | contig 21353 bp, 13 predicted proteins | sample EllFjometagen129_FD_203168 | JGI IMG/M metagenome (GOLD analysis project Ga0307990, IMG submission 203168) | Marine microbial communities from Ellis Fjord, Antarctic Ocean - #129 | ecosystem: Environmental > Aquatic > Marine > Unclassified | place: Southern Ocean | collected 2014-10-08
AAATCTAAATTTGTTGGTTATGGATGACAAAAAGACTTGTCATCCGAACTAAACGGGTCAATTTTTCAGGAAAATACAAACGGCCGTTTACTCCCAGACGGGGTTTTCAGTCTGACACTAATTATAATTCCATCGGTGGAGCTCATAAGGCCATTGCCTACCATTATGACCGCGGCAATGATTTCTACCAGGAATGGCTCGATGACAGCATGAGCTATTCCTGTGCCTATTTCAAAGCTCCCGAAAACTCACTGGAAGAGGCCCAGCAGGATAAATTTGAACATATCTGTCGTAAACTGCAGCTGCAGCCCGGCGAACGGCTCGTTGACGTCGGCTGCGGCTGGGGTGGCATGCTGATTTATGCCGCTCAACATTACCAGGTTACCGGAGTAGGCTACACATTATCCCAAAACCAGCTTGATTATGCCAGAGATTGGGCACAACAGGCCGGGATTGCCGACCAAGTAAACCTCTACCTGCAGGATTACCGGGAAGCTGAAGGCACTTTTGACAAATTAGTTTCTATCGGTATGTTTGAACATGTGGGGAGAAAATACTATCCGGATTTTTTTGCTAAAGCAGTTGAGCTGCTGAAACCCGGTGGCCTGGGCCTCTTACATACCATTGGTAAAAATGATGGAACCCCAACTGATTCATGGATCACCACCTATATTTTCCCTGGCGGTGAACTACCGCAGCTTTATGATATCTGCCGGGTAGCCGGCCAGCATGATTTTCGCATCACTGATGTGGAAAATTTACGCTATCATTACCATCTTACCCTGGAACACTGGATTAGGCGCTTCGAACAGCGACTGGATCACATTCGGGAATTAATCAGCGATAATCCAGAAGAAACAGAACGTTTCCTGCGCTGCTGGCGTCTGTACCTCAATGGCTGCTCGGTCAACTTCCTCCACGGCCCCCTGGATCTTTACCAGTTGACTTTTAGCCGGGGATTGGCTAATGAGCTTCCGTTGACCAGGAAGCATATTTATAGCTAAGTTGAACGATTAGCCATTAGCAATTAGCAATTAGCTTTGAAAAACCAGGGCATTACGTTAATAACTTAACTTTCTGACTTGTGTTACCAGGATACATTATCAGGATGTTCGGACTTGGCTCATAGCGGGTTTGGCCGCCGACAGGCAGGGCTGTTTTTAGAACAACTCAGGAAGTTAAGTATAAAGGTAGTATTCACCAAAAAACGTTCATTTCCGGATGAAAGCTAACGGGTACCTGCCATGCTTTTGATGATCGATAATTACGATTCCTTTACCTATAATATCGTCCAGTACCTGGGAATCCTGGGAGAAGAGGTGGTAGTCTATCGCAACGATGCCATCAGCATTCAGGAAATTAAAAACCTGCGGCCAAACAGCCTGGTCATCTCTCCCGGTCCCTGCACTCCCAAAGAGGCCGGCATCTCAGTTGCGGCAATCAAAAATCTGGCTGGCAAACTACCCATTCTTGGCATTTGTCTCGGCCATCAATCAATCGGCGCCGCCTTTGGCGGTCGTATCAGCAGGGCGGGACAGATAATGCATGGGAAAACCTCACAGATATCCCATAACAATCAAGACCTTTTCAAGGGAATCCCCAACCCTTTTGAAGCTACCCGCTACCACTCCCTGATCGTTGAACCAGACTCCCTGCCCCCCTGCCTTGAAATCACGGCCACCGCCCTTGACGACCAGGAAATTATGGGGATAAAACATCGTAATCTGCCAATCTGGGGAATACAGTTCCACCCTGAATCCATCCTGACCAAGGCCGGGATGGACATCCTGGATAATTTTCTCCAACTTACCCATTCAGACAGCTAATCCTTCAGGTTGAAAACTTTCCTCCCCATAAATCCTGTCGAGTTGAACCATACCTTCAGCAACCTGTTTCCAGAGTGGACGGCACTACAACATATCGCTCGTTCCGGGCATCATGAACTCTATGCCGTCGGCGGCAGTATTCGTGATGCCATTTTAAACCGCCAGCTTACAGATCTGGACCTGGTTTGCCATCTCCAGGACATGGAATATTGGGAAGGTCATATCGCCGCCCGCCTCGGTAGCGGACATTTCTTCACCCTTGGCAAAGAAAATCGTATCACCAGGCGCTTGGTCAGTCATGGCTGCACTCTCGATCTCACCCCCATGGATGGGGATTCCATTACTACCGATCTCCAACGCCGGGATTTCACCATCAATGCCATGGCTCTCGGCCTTCACGATGACAGTTTTCATGATCCCCATCGCGGCCTGCAGGCCCTGGGACAGCACCAACTTCTCTGCGTTTCGCCAACAAGTCTGAAAGATGATCCCTTACGGATTCTGCGGGCCATCCGTTTTTCTCTGACCATCGATATCCAGCTGCCGACTGAAACCATCAAGCAGATGACTGCTGCCCGGAAAGGTCTGATGGAAGTAGCGGGAGAAAGGATCGGCAGTGAATTATCTCTCATCCTCAGCCAGCGCAATGCCGCTGCCGGCATCCGCCTGCTGGCGGAGACCAGGGCTTTATTTACTCTTTTTTCAGCTCTTCTGCCCCTACAGGGTTTAATGCAAAATGAGTATCATCACGCGGATGTTCTTGAGCACACGCTGCAGGTAATGGAATACTTAGATACGATAATTGCGATGCCTCCGGATGCCATGATCCAGCCCAACGATGAACAGGCCGTTATCCTCCGCTGGGCAGCACTTTTCCATGATGTGGGCAAGACGCTCAGCAAAACCATTGATCCCCAAACCGAAAAAATTCATTTTTACGGACACGAACGAATTTCCGCCCACCTCGCCCGCACAATGCTGCTCCCTTTGGGAATTGGCAAACAAACAGTAACCCGCATTATCCGGCTCATTGAACAACACCTCTCCCCCCTCTTGCTTTCCCTTGCCAACCCGAAACCCAAGACTTTCCGCAAACTGGTTTTCGCCATGGAAGAAGACCTGCCACTTTTGCTGTTTCTTGCCCTGGCCGATAATCTGGCCACCCGGGGCAAAAACTTCCCCCAACAGCAGAAAAAAATTGAAACCTGTACCCATGATCTTTTCAACATCTATCAACAGGAACGAAAAACTTTCATTAAGCCACTGATTAACGGCAAGGATCTTCTCGCCTTGGGGCTGGAACCAGGACCTCAGATGGGAGTAATCATTCGGGCGGTACATCAGCGCCAAATCAATGGCGAATGCAATAGCCGTGAGAAGGCTTTGGCCTGGGTCCAAAAAATTTCATCCCCACCAATTCCCGATTAAAATCCGCCGGGAATAGAATTCCCAAATTTGATGGTTTCGTAAAAAGCGTTTTCAGTCCGCTTGCTGCGGCCACACATCTGTAAATGAAGTAATTGTTCTTGATGATGTCCCGGCATGGCTCTTGCTCATTCTCGCTGCACATCGTGTGCAGCTCCGAGGTGCCCGCCGCGAATCACCATCGTGGTGATTCGTTCGGCGGTCAATGCCGCCTGCCTGTCGCCGTGCCTACCGGCAGGCTGGGCAGACACGGCTACGAGCCAAGCCCAGACATCCTTAGGCAATTGCTTTATAAACGTGAGATATTGGTAAACAAAAGATTAATGATTTCAATATATTATAATTAGTTACTCAAAAGTCGAAAAAACCGATGGCACAGTAAAAGATTCATATTCGAGGCATGTAAAACCTGAGGCATGAGGCGTACTTTACCGTACGCTGCAATGACGAAGGTTGCAGCATAACAAAGAAGATGGAGCTTTTACTGTGCCATCATATTTGCCTTGACAAAGGAAAGACAATATGGTTATCTACCTTTGCTAATTTTTCAGGGAATGGGATAGGAGTATTGTTTTGGTGCATATTGCCTTATCGTATAATGTAGACACAAGCATAGATCGCGCTTTGAACCATTAGTAGTGAAGGGCAACGACCACATCAGGTCACGTTGCCCTTTTTTGGTTTTACAGGGTATTTTCCTTTACATCTTATCATTATTCACAGGAGGAAGAAATGGGACTTGATTTTACGAAGTTTGATGCTCCAAACATGGCTGACTGGCAGATTGCGGCCTTGGCGGAAAAAGAATTGATGAAACCGATTCGGCAGGTTTCCGACGAACTGGGTCTGGAAGGTGAAGAACTCATCCCCATGGGCAAATATGTGGCCAAAGTTGACTACATGAAAGTGCTTGAACGGATCAGCGACCGTCCGGATGGCAAGTATATCAATGTTACCGCCATCACCCCGACCCCGTTGGGAGAGGGAAAAACCACCACCAGCATGGGCCTGATACAAGGTCTCGGTTTGATGGGCGAAAAAGTATGTGGCGCCATTCGCCAGCCTTCCGGCGGCCCGACTTTCAACATCAAGGGCTCAGCCGCCGGCGGTGGCCTGGCCCAGACCATCCCCCTGACGCCTTTCTCCCTGGGACTCACCGGCGATATCGACAACATCATGAATGCCCACAACCTGATGATGGTCGCCCTGACCTCCAGAATGCAACATGAACAGAATAACACCGATGAATTCCTGGCCAAAAAGAACCTCAAACGGCTGGACATTGATCCCAACCGGGTTGAAGTCCGCTGGATCATGGATTTCTGTGCCCAGGCACTGCGCAACATTGTCATCGGTCTCGGCGGCCGTCTGGACGGCATGGTAATGCAATCTGGTTTTGCCATCGCTGTTTCTTCGGAAATCATGGCTATCCTGGCAGTAGCCAAGGATCTCAAAGACCTGCGGGCTCGGATGGGTAGAATCATCGTCGCCTACAGCAAAACCGGCAAACCGGTAACCACTGACGATCTTGATGTCGGCGGCGCCATGACCGCTTGGATGGTCAAAGCTCTCAATCCAAACTTGCTGCAGACCGTTGAAGGACAGCCGGTCTTTGTTCATGCTGGTCCTTTTGCCAATATCGCCATCGGCCAGTCATCCATCATCGCTGACCGCATTGGCCTGAAGCTGGCTGATTACCATGTGACCGAATCCGGTTTCGGCGCTGATATCGGTTTCGAAAAATTCTGGAACCTCAAATGCCGCTTCTCCGGCCTGACCCCCAACTGCTCCGTTATCGTCGCCACCGTCCGCGCTCTGAAGATGCACGGCGGCGGTCCCGCAGTCGTTCCCGGCCGACCGTTGGCTAAGGAATATACCGAGAAGAATATGGATTTAGTGGAAAAAGGCTGTTGCAACATGGTCTCCCATATCGAAACAGTGAAAAAAGCCGGTATCAATCCGGTGGTCTGCATCAATGGCTTCTTTACCGATACGGACGAAGAAGTTGCCCTGATCAAAAAGGTTGCTGAAGACGCCGGAGCCCGCTGTGCGGTTTCCAAACACTGGCAGTATGGTGGTGAAGGGGCCCAGGATCTCTGTCATGCAGTGATCGACGCCTGTAATGATCCGGTTGATTTCAAATTCCTCTACGAAGACAGCACCCCGCTGAAAAAACGAATTGAATTGCTGGCCACTGAAATTTACGGCGCCGATGGTGCTTCTTTCAGCGATGAGGCCCTGAAAAAGATCGAGATGATCGACAACGACCCGGAACTGTCTAAACTGGGTACCTGCATGGTGAAAACCCATCTGTCCCTTTCCCATGACCCGACCCTCAAAGGCCGGCCAACAGGCTATACATTCCCGATCCGCGATGTTCTGATCTACCAGGGTGCCGGATTCTGTGTACCGCTGGGAGGCGCTATTACATTGATGCCTGGAACCGCATCCGACCCGGCTTACCGCCGCATCGACGTTGATGTGGAAACCGGCCAGGTAAAAGGCTTGTTCTAACTCATAACATTTCAATACCGGTTACCGGGGGCGGCTCTAACGGGCTGCTCCCGGTAAGTGTTTCCCTTTTATAACACTGAAGTGATCCTCCACTAAGGGAGATCGTCGCTTCAGGTTTTTTCGTTTTTAGGAATATAACGATAAAACGATATCTCGTTTGGAAGTGACGTCTGACTCATGCCAGAGCCCATCCACCAGGTAACCTTTCAGCCCGACAACATCACCGTTGACGTCTATCGTCACGGAGAAAATCTCTTGCGGGTGGCTATGGCCGCCGGTGTTCATATCAATGCTTCCTGCGGCGGCAATGGTACCTGTGGCAAATGCAAGGTTATCATCGACAAAGGCAAGGTAGAATCAGAGCCTTCGGAGAAATTAAGTGATGAGCAATGGCAACAGGGTTATCGACTGGCCTGCCGCACCAAGGTCATTGATGACCTGACCGTCACCATCCCCCCAGAATCCCGCATTGACAATTCCGTCCTGAAACGAAAAACCGGCGGCCAGCATCATATCCTCAAGGCCAGAGACCTGGATACCCTGGTCCAGGGATTGACCATCAATCCAGCGGTGTTCAAATGCTACCTGGAGTTGCCCCCGCCGACGGCAGATGACAACATGAGTGATTTGGGACGCTTGATGCGGGAGATAAAGAAAAACTACAAATATGATCGTATATCCACTGATTTTCACCTGCTCCGGCGCCTGAGCCGGGTGCTGCGGCAAGCAGACTGGAAAGTTACCGTCACCCTGGTTTATAATCCCAAAGGCTTCAAGCTCATCGACCTTGAAGCTGGAGATACGACCAAGGACAATTATTCGATCATTATTGACGTGGGTACAACAACGGTCAAGGGACAGTTGCTGAACCTGGAAGAATGCCGCATTGCCCATAGAAACTTGACAAATACCGACAGTGAGAATCTCTGCGCCGAAGATGCCAGATATAATTCCCAGGTCGGTTTTGGCGAAGATGTGATCAGCCGCATTGTTCATTCGCAAAAAAAGGGTGGATTGGAGACCCTGCAGAAAGCAGTTATCGCTGATATCAATAAAATCATCACCCACCTGCTGGAAAGTACCGGCGTCAGGAACGACCAGATTTCCCATTTGGTTTTAGCCGGCAATACCATCATGACCCAACTGCTCCTTGGCATCGATCCCAAGTACATCCGGGAAGACCCCTATGTACCAACGGCCAATTTCTTTCCGCCGGTGCGGGCGTTGGAAATCGGGATCAATTTACCTGACTATATTCATATTTATACCTTTCCCCTGGTTTCATCTTATGTGGGCGGTGACATTGTCGCTGGGATCCTGGGCTCGGGAATATTTCAGCGTGATGAACTGACCCTGTTCATTGATGTGGGCACCAACGGCGAAATCGTTTTGGGAAACTGTGACTGGCTGGTCTGTACTTCCTGTTCCGCCGGCCCGGCTTTTGAAGGGGGTGGGGTAAAAAATGGTATGCGCGCTTCCCGGGGTGCCATTGAGCAGGTACGCATTAATCCCGAAACCTTTGAACCCATGGTCATCACCATCGGCAACCAGAAAACCATGGGTATCTGTGGCTCTGGTCTTATTGATGCTGCCGCCGAGCTCCTGCTGACCGGGATTATTGAACCCAATGGCAAATTCAAGCGTGATCTGGAGACCAAACGGGTTCGCGAAGGCGAAAACGGCTGGGAATTTGTTCTGGTTTCCGCGGAACAGGCTGCCGAAGGGATTGGCGACATTGTCCTGACTGAAGGAGATATTGACAATCTTATCCGCACCAAAGGGGCCATTTATGCCGGCTGCCGCATCCTGCTGGAGAGTGTCGGCCTCTCCTTTGCCGATTTGGATAAACTGATTATTGCTGGTGGATTCGGCCAGTTCATCAACCTGGAACGGGCGATCACCATCGGGCTCCTGCCGGAGATTGAACCAGAAAAATTCATGTTTGTGGGCAATGGAGCTCTTTTAGGTGCCAGGCTGGTTTCTTTTTCCCGGGAAATGATGAAGGATGCCCAGCGGGTTTCAGATATGATGACCAATATTGAACTGGCAAATAACATGAAATTCATGGATGAATATGTGGCGGCCCTGTTTTTGCCCCACACCGATACCATGGCTTTCCCAGGCGTCATGAAGATACTGGAAGAAAACAACTGAAAAACCATATATAAACAATGACAGAATATATAAAATTTCAACTTTCCGAGTTGAACTGCCAGAATAAATTACTAAGGCGTGCTAACACCCGTAACCCAAAACAAAATAATTTTTCACCACTGAGATCACCGAAAACACAGAGAAACAGCCTGACGATTTTCCTTCGTGTTCTCTGTGTTCTCAAGTGAGCATCGCGAACGGGTAGTTTATATTTGAGTATCTTTCTTCTTGTTTTTTATACCCCTCAAGGGGGTACTAAAAAGAGTGACAGAAATTCAGGAGTAAGCTACTAAGAAATTATGTTACCAAGAAGGACACGAAAGGCACGAAGAAAAGCAAATTTCTTTAAAACTTCGCGTTCATCGTGCTTGGTGGTGTCTGGGTACATAGTTTTTTTCAGCAGTGTCCGGTATGCTTTTTGCGTCGTGTTCAATGTCGGCAACCGGTGCTGTTTCAAGCGCGACATCGTGAGATGCCGTTGCTTTTCCCGGCGATTGGAGCGTGAAAGTTGCCATGTTTGAGCCCTACAGGGCGAATTTGGCAACTTTAGCGTAATGAGCCGCTGGAAAAGCAGGCAATCGAGCGCCAGAAAGCGCTGAAATCAGTTCCGGTTGACAGTACGCAACTTTCTAACCGGACAGTACTGAGTTTTTTAAAACTTTTTGTCTAAAGCTTCATTGATCAAAAACCGAACAACTGACCATTTAATCCAAGAGGTAATAAATAATTATGGGAAAATCTATTGCTGTTGCCGGTAAAGGTGGCACCGGAAAAACCACCCTTACCGGACTCTTGCTGCGTTACCTGGCTGAAAAAGGCCTGAAACCGGTCCTTGCTGTCGATGCTGACGCCAATGCCAACTTAAGTGAAGTCTTGGGAGTTGAAGTCCCCGGCACTATCGGTGAGTTGCGGGAAGGAATGAAAACTGAAGTCCCTGCCGGCATGACTAAAGAAGCCTACATGGAGTACAACATCCAGAAGATACTGGTTGAAACCGGAACCTATGATCTTTTGGTCATGGGTCTGCCCGAAGGAGCAGGCTGTTACTGCTACGCCAACGCACTGTGCAAAAAGTTCATTGATTTCATGATTAATGAATATGACTATGTGGTCATGGATAATGAAGCGGGGCTGGAACACCTGAGCCGTTTGCTGACCAAGGATATCGATCTGTTGATAGTGGTATCCGATCCCAGCCTGCGGGGCATCCGCACAGCCGGTCGCATCAAGGAACTAATTGAAAAATTACGGCTGAACATCAAAAAACTGGCGCTGGTTATCAATCGAGCCCCGGAAGAGGGGATTTCGATTGAAGCCTCTCAGCTGATCGACAAACTGGGGCTTGAACTGGCTGGAGTCATCCTTGAAGACCCTGCTATTGCCCAGTTTGACCGTGAGGGAAAACCCACGGTAGAGATCCCGGATGATGCTCTATCATACCGTGGATTAAGTGAAATTATGGAGACAATTTTTCCCTTGTATTTGCAGTAAAAATAAACTATTATACTTTTTTTCTCGTACCTAATATGCAGTATACAATTCGTTGTACTAGCAGTACAAATAACATATGAGAAGAAAACAACCTTAAGGAAAGGAGAACAGAAACATGGCATTTGCAGCAGTGTCGGAAAAATATTCCGGCAAAATGAGAGAAATGGAAGTCGGTGCCGGCGACAAGAAGGTTACGGTTGGTGGACAGGCCAGCATGCCTTTTTGTTCATTCGATGGAGATCTGGGGAATAAACCCATTATCGCCATGGAAGTTTATGATGTGGTCAATCCGGAATGGCCGGCAGCGGTGGTTGATCCTTTCAAGGATGTCATCAACGATCCAGTCGCCTGGGCGAAAAAGAATGTTGAGGAATATGGCGCTAAAATGATCTGCCTGCAGCTGGTTGGTACTGATCCCAACGGCGAAAACCGGGATGCCAATTATGCCGCCGACCTGACGAAAAAGGTAGCTGAGGCCATCTCCGTACCGTTGATGGTCTGGGGCAGCGGCAATGTGGAAGGCGATGGCGAGGTCCTGGCTAAGATATGTGAAGTCTGTGCCGGCATGAACCTTTTGATTGGCCCGGCGGTGGAAGAAAATTACAAAAAAATTGCCGCTACAGCATTGGGCTATGGACACTGCGTTGTCTCCCAGAGCCCCATTGACGTCAACATGGCCAAACAGATGAACATCCTGATCAGCAACCTCGGACTTTCGCTGGAAAAAGTTATCATGGAACCTTCAACCGGGGCTCTTGGCTACGGGGTCGAATACACCTATTCGGTCATGGAGCGGATTTCCCTGGCCGCCCTGTCCCAAAACGATGAGAAGATGCAGTGCCCGATAATCAGTGATCTGGGCAAAGAGTGCTGGAAATCCCGTGAAGTCAAACTAACCGACAAGGAAGAGCCCTCATTCGGCCCCGACATCGAAAAACGGGGCGTCTTGTGGGAAGCCATGACCGCGATTGACATGATGCTCTCCGGCACCAACCTGCTGATCATGAGAAATCCTCACGCGGTCAAACTGACCGAAGAAATTATTGATGAATTAATGTAAGTCAATTTTTCATTTATACAAAGCGGGCAAGAAGTCCGCGGGAGGTAACGAATATGTCCAAAATTGTTATTGGTCTCGGTATCAGTGGTTCTCATGTGGTAGTTGACCGGGTCGAAGGCAAAGTCAACGCCGCCATCAAAAAATATGGAGCTGATAAAGCAGTTAGCCTGCCAAATACCGCCTACTATCTGCCGATTATCTATGGTATCACCGGCGTAAAAGTCGAGACTCTCGACGATATGCCCGGGGTAATAAAAAAATGTCGCGAGTTGCTGGCGGAAGTCCCGGCGGAAAATTGCTGGCTGCCCTATCTCGGCCCGGGGCTGGATTCTGGCATGGCTACCTGCTTTGCTTTTGAGCTTGAAGAAACTCTAAAATACCTGGAAGATCCCTGTCCTTACCTGGCATCCAAAGAAGACCATGAAGAAACCGATCCTGACATCTGGTTGGGTGCTGCCGACGATATTATTCTGCGGAAACGTGGCGTTGAGTTCGTTGATGGTTCAGCTCCTGGTTTTGCCGCTGTCGTCGGCGCTGCCAAGGATGTGGAAACGGCTATGAAAATCGCCAAAGAGCTGCAGGAAAAGAGTATCTATGTCTTCATGGCCAGTCACACTCCCGATGGCAATTCCTTTGCTAAACAGCTGGAAGAAGGTGGCGTTCAGATTGGCTGGAATACCCGTTTGGTACCTTTTGGCTATGACCACTCAGCCGCAGCTCATGCCGTTGGTTTTGCTGTCAAAGCGGCCTTGACTTTCGGTGGTAAGGCCCCTGGCGATTATGTAGGCGTGCTGAAATACATTAAGAATCGTATTTTTGCTTTTATCCTGGCACTTGGTGACGTTGTAGAAGAACAGGCTGCAGCTGCCTGTGGCGCTATCAACTTTGCGGTACCAACCATCGCTTCCGCCGATTTGCCCCAGGTCCTACCCACCGGTGTCTGTACGTATGAGCACGTGGTCTCTAATATTCCCCAGGAAGAAATTGTTACCAAGGGTATTGAAGTCCGTGGCCTCAAGATCACCGTGGCCAAAATCGATATCCCGGTATCCTACGGTCCGGCCTTCGAAGGTGAACGGATCAAGAAAGATGCCATGCATGTTGAACTTGGCGGCCCGAAATCTGTGGGCTTCGAGTTTGCCTATTCCAAACCCCTGGATGAAGTAGAAGATGGTAAATTTACCGTAGTTGGTCCCGATATGAAGGAAGTGGAAGCCGGCGGCCTGATGCCTATCGGTATCTGGGTCGAACTGGCCGGTCGTAAATTCGAGGAAGATTTTGAGCCGATCCTTGAACGTCAATGTCACCATTTGCTGAATGGCGCCGAAGGCGTGCTCCATATTGGTCAGCGTGATATCGTCTGGATGCGGATTTCCAAAAAAGCTTTTAACGCCGGTTTCACCCTCAAACATTTAGGTACCATCCTCCATGCCAAAATGCACAATGAGTTTGGCGCTATCGTTGACAAGGTCCAGGTAACCATCTACACCGAGGAAGCAAAGGTAAAAGAGCTGCTGGCAGTTGCCAAAAAGACTTGGGTACAGCGCGATAATCGTTTGGCTGACATGATCGATGAGACCACTGACACCTTTTATTCCTGCACCCTGTGCCAGTCATTTGCTCCGACCCATGTCTGTGTGGTTACCCCTGAACGGCCTGGCCTTTGCGGCGCCTACAACTGGTTGGACTGCCGGGCCTCCTTTGAGATTAACCCCCATGGACCGAACCAGCCCATCGAAAAAGGCGATACCATTGATGATCGCCTTGGTCAATGGAAAGGGGTTAATGGATTTGTTGGTCCTGCCTCCGGTAATGCCTTTGAAAATTTTTCCGCTTATTCGATCATGGAAGATCCCATGACCTCCTGCGGCTGCTTTGAAGCCATTGGTGCCTGTCTGTTCGCCGCTAACGTCATTATGGTGGTCGACCGGGATTATAGTGGCGATACTCCTTGCGGGATGGGCTTTTCAACCCTGGCCGGCACGGTCGGTGGTGGTCTGCAGACCCCCGGGTTTGTCGGTATTTCCAAATTTTATGTGGGCAGTAAGAAATTCATCTCGGCTGAAGGTGGCATCAAACGGCTGGCCTGGTTGCCGAAAGCCCTGAAAGAGGCTTCAAAAGAAATGATTGATAAACGTGGTGAAGAGATTGGCATCCCCAATTTTTACGACATGATCGCCACGGAAGAAAACGGCTGTACTGAAGAGGAAGTCATGGCCTTTATGACAGAAGTTGGTCATCCGGCCCTCAAGATGGATCCGTTGATGTAACAAATACTACTTAAATAAGGAACTTTTATCTGGTCTAAGGGAATCCCGTGTAAATCGGGAGCGGGCCCGCCGCTGTGATCGGGGACGAAAACCGTAACAAACCACTGAGCACCTATGTTTGGGAAGGTACGGTAAGTAGGATGATCCGTCAGCCAGAAAACCTGGCCGGATATAACATTTTCCTCATCTCTCTTCGTGGTTTACAGGAGAGTGGGGGGCGCAATTAAATCAAATATGAAAGGAGATAAGTGAATGGGACTCACTGGAATCCAAATTTTCAAAATGCTCCCCAAAACTAATTGTAAGGAATGTGGCAGCCCCACATGTTTGGCTTTTGCCATGCAATTGGCAGCGGGTAAAGCTGAGCTGGACAAATGTCCATACGTATCCGATGAAGCCAGAGCTCTACTGAGTGAAGCCTCCGCACCACCAATCCGTGGAGTAGGAATCGGCACCGGAGATAAGGCAGTTAACATCGGGGAAGAGCTGGTCATGTACCGGCATGAAAAATCCTTTATGAATCCCACTGCCATTGCCGTGCTGGTAACCGATGAGATGGCCGACGATGAAGTGGATGCCAAAATCAACAACCTCAACACCGTTTCTTTTGAGCGGGTCGGCCTGATGCTTGAGCCCAACCTGCTGGCAGTGCAAAATACCAGTGGTGATGCCGGTAAATTTGAAGCCCTGGTCAACAAAGCCTTGGGAGCAACGGAAAAAGGCCTGATCCTGATCAGCGATGACCTGGCAGCTCTGGAAGCCGGAGCCAAGGCAGCCAATGGCAAGAAAGCCCTGCTCTATGCCGCAACAACTGATAATGCCGCTAAAGTAGCAGCGATAGCCAAGGAAACCGGTGCATCGGTGGTGGCTAAGGGTGATTCTATTGAAGCAGTATCCAACCTCACCAAAACCATCGTTGATGCCGGGGTAAAAGATATCGTGCTGGATACCAGTGCCGGCAACCTGAAACAGATGTTCTATGACAACAACCAGGTACGACGGGCGGCATTGAAAGCCAAAAACAAGGATCTCGGTTATCCGGTTATCAACATGATCTGCAACCTGACCGATGATCCTTACAAGGAAGCCTTATATGCGGCTATTTTCATCGCCAAATATGGCGGCATTGTGGTATTGAGTGATGTCGACAAAGAAGGCATGCTGCCTCTGCTGGTTCAAAGACTGAACCTCTACACCGATCCGCAGCGTCCAATGCTCATGGATGAGGGTATTTATGAAATCAATAAACCTGGTCCTGATTCTCCGGTCATCATCACCACCAACTTCGCCCTTACGTATTTTATCGTATCAGCGGAAGTGGAAGCCAGCCGGGTACCTACCTGGTTGCTGATTATGGACGTGGAAGGGATGTCAGTCTTGACTGCCTGGTCTGCCGGTAAGTTTGTTGCTGATGCCATGGCGCCGTTTACCGTCAAGAGCGGTATTACGGAAAAGGTCAACCATAAAAAGATCATCATTCCTGGTTATGTCGCCCAGATTTCCGGTGAATTTCAGGAAGAGCTTGGGGATGATTGGGAAGTGATCATCGGCACCCGCGATGCCTCTGACCTTCCTGCTTTCCTGAAAAAGATTACCAATGCTTAGGTAAGGTTTTTAATCAGATAGGAGCTGGAAATAACCAGCTCCTATCTTTTTTATCCCAATAATAACAATATAAAATTGTTCTATACCAAACAAACGGAGGAAAAGAGATGAGTAAAGTACTTTGTCTTGCTGAAAGTATCAACATCATGTCAAAAACCATCGGTCCGGCGATCAAGGAACGGGATCCGAAACCGATCCAGAAGATGGCTATTGAGCAGGAAAAAGCCGGCACTGATTACCAGGATCTGAACCTTGGGCCGGCCCGCAAAGGCGGAGATGAGATGATGACCTGGCTGGTAAAAACGGTAGAAGAAGTATCCAAACTGCCCCTGGCTATGGACAGCACTAATCATAACGCCATCATCGCCGGTTTGAAGGCAACGAGGAACCCGGAAGACGCTATCATCAATTCCATCACCGCCCAGTCTGACAGCCTGAAGACCAGGATGCCGATTGTCAAAGAGTTTAACTGTAATTTTGTCGCCCTGACTCTCAGTGAAGAAGGTATACCCCGGGACGTTAACGAACGAGGCATGTGTGCGGCTGACATTTACAACCATGCCTTGGAATATGATATCCCAGTAGAAAAAATGTGGATTGACCCCATCGTTCTGCCGGTCTGCGTTGACCCTGGTCAAGTAGCTTCTTTCCTGGAATTCCTGCCGCTGATCCCCGATTTTGCCCCCGGAGCCAAATCAACCTGCGGCCTTTCCAATATCTCCAACGGCACGCCAACGGAACTGCGCCCCTTTTTAAATCGTGGCTACCAGGCCATGCATAAACACCTGGGTATTTACTCGTCTATAGTTGATGTCTATGACTCAGAAATGGTTGCCTTATGTCACGGTGAAATTCCGGCCGTAGACGAGCTGACCAAGAAATTGATGGAAGGTGAGGATGTGGACGAAAAATCTTTGAGTGTTGAGCTGCAGGTCTATTACCGCAGTATCAAATGCTGTAATGGAGATATTCTCTATTCCCATTCCTGGATCGAAGACCTGGTGGATAAATACAACAAAGACTGGTATAAATAAATCCAGAGAGTTTATAACATAACTCAAAATCAGCAGTGTCCGGTATGTTTTTTGCGACAGGTTCAATGTCGGCGACCGGTGCTGTTTCAAGCGCGACATCGTGAGGGTAACCCGTTGCTTTTCCCGGCGATTGGAGCGTGAAAGTTGCCATGTTAAATAGTACAAAAGCCGCGCGTTATTATAACGCGCGGCTTTTTATTGCCAGCAATGCAGAAAAAACTCTTACTCTTGTTTCTCTTTTTTAATTACGCTTCAACCGGTCGATGTTCCCTCATCCAGCGGGCGATCTTCTGCTTATTGAAACGCCAGAACTTGCTCACCTTATAACCCGGAAGAATACCTTTCCTGGCCATATAATTGACATTATCAGGACTGGTATCAAGCATTATTGCCACATCAATACTACCAATTTCCCGATCTGATCGAACAATCTTCATCAGATCTCACCTCCTCCAAACTGTAGTACTATTTTCCTACCCTTAAGGTAAAAGTCTCTCCGGCAGAATTCTTTGAATTCTTTAGCATTTCATTAGGACAAAGATAGTAATTAAACAGTTGCTTGTCAATAGCAAAAAAAGTTATGGAAAAATTCCCGTAACTTTTTTTATGCCATAATGGCTAAACCTGATAAGGTTGGTGGAGCTGAACGGGATCGAACCGTCGACCTCTTGACTGCCAGTCAAGCGCTCTCCCAGCTGAGCTACAGCCCCAAATATTTTCCATCCCTCAGATTTTAACGAGCAATTTTTCTACCATGGACAAGGCTACCTTGTCAATACTATATTTTTTACAACCGTTCAGGACTGAAACAGCTGCTTTTTTTTATCTATTCATCAAGAACACCCGGCATAATCTTGATTTCTGCCACCTGCCTCAGGCGATTACGCAAACCACTAAGCTCTTGATATTCCTTGTAGCGGCGCAATTGGCTGTAAATTTTCTTTTTATCAACAATAACATCATCCTTGCTTTTCTCCTCCAATATTTTTTCCTTCAACTGCACCAGATACGTAATTCCTTGATATTCCAATGGCTGAGGATAAAGAGAATGTTCACTATCAAGGGCAAAAACCTTGGCACTCAGTTGTTTGTCCATCCCTATCTTAGGCACATAACCACTTCCCCGGGTAAACAAACCGGTATAACCTACCTTCAGCTTATGCATGGCGGCAACATCATCAAGATGCTTCTTATTTTTAGCCTCGGCAAGAATAGTAGCAGCCAGAGCTTTCACCTTGGCTTGAGCCTGCACCAGCTGATAGGCCTTTTTTACCTTTTCGCCAACTTGTTTGAATTCTGGCAGATACGTTTTATGGATGCCTTTAACCATGAAAAGATAACTGTTTTGCTGAGGATTTACCACCCGGGTCATCGTTCCAATTGGGGTTGAAAAAACCTTGGCCGCCAGAGATTTGTCGCTGCCAACACCTTTGATACTTTCCTTTTCGGCAAAAAAACCGGTTTCCAGTACTGGAAAAGATAGAGTCACCGCCTTTTCCATGAATGTTTCCGGGGTTGCACCATTAAGGCGAACAGCTACCTGATCAATGGTTTGTTTCACGAGCTTAGGTAATTGATCCTTCACCAGTTGAGCCTTAATCTCTTTTTTCACTTCACCCAAACCCTTCGTATAGGCAGATTTATGCTCATCAACTTTAATCACATGATAGCCTAATCGGGTACGTACCGGTATCTGGGTAAAAGCTCCGACACTCAGACTGAAGGCCGCATCTTCAAAAAATTTTACCATCGCCCCCCGACCAAAAAAACCAAGCTCTCCACCTCGGCTGGCTGAAGGTCCTTGTGAGTATTGCTTGGCAAGGGCAGAAAAATCCTGGCCTTGCTTCAATTTTGAAATAACATCCTGAGCATTCTTCTTCGCCTTGTCCCAGGCAGACACAGGATCTTCCTGGTTAACTTTAAAGAGAATATGACGAGCCTTCACCTGCTCGGGAACCACATAATCTCCCTGGTGATCGTCATAATAGGTGGCGATATACTTATCACTGATGACAATCTTCTTTTCCACTTCATGGGGATCAATTTTTACCGCTACTATGTTGCGTTTCTCCGGGACCCGAAAATCCTCCCGATGAGCAGCAAAATAATCGGGCAAATCTTTTGCGTCAACTTTTATCGAAGAAGAAAATTTTTGTGGGTCCAGTTTTATCATATCCAAGGAAATTTTTTCCTTTTGCTGGCTATAGAACCGCTCTACCTCCTGGCTGACAACTTTAGCACCAGAGCTGAATAATTGCCTCAGCTTGTCAAGCAACAGGTCATCCCGTAGACTGGCTTCGAAATCAACCGGGGTCAAATGGTTATAGCTCAATAACTGCCGATAGAGCCGTGCGTCAAAAGAGCCGTTATTTTGAAAGGCAGCCATCTTGGAAATGCTGGTCTGAAGTTCTTCATCACTGACGGCCAGTTTAAATTTATGGCCATAATCCAACATCAGCTGCCGATCAATCATACTGTTCAATGCCTGTTGCTTCAGCTTGAGTTGAGCCGCCATTTCTGAGCTAAATTGATCTTTATATTGCTGCTGATATCTTTGCAACAATCGGTCATAGGCTTCGGAAAAGGATTTGGCTGTTATAGCACTGCCATTAACCGTGGCCACCACATTCCGCTTCTTAGCGGTCATGCTACCCACGCCCCAAAAGGAAAAAACCAGAATAATAACAAAGAACGCCAGCTTGACGATCCAGGATTTAACATTTTTTCTCATGTAGCGTAACATTATGGAAAACACCTGCCCTGTAAGTGGTTAAAAGACGATTAGTTATAGGGAATATTGGAGGAAAATGCAAGGTTTTTAAGCCAGCAGAAAAACCTTGCAGCGTAATAATTAACTTGACATTTTTGTCCAAATCGATCTGTCTGGAATGGCAGATAAAATTAAATAGTTTCCATTCGGAAACCAGTGTTTCCGGATGAACACTAAATATCTCAACTTTCTGACTTACATTACCAGGAACATTACAGGATGTTCGGGCTTGGCTCATAGCCGTGTCCGCCGACAGGCAGGACTATTTTTAGAACAACTCAGAAAGTTGAGTAAATATTTAATCCTTCAACCATTGTCTTAAGAGGTTCGCAAAGTCTCCATGCCTGACGTTGTTCTGGTCCAACCGCCAATCGAGGATTTTTTCCTGACCGCCAAAAGAACCATTCCTTATGGTCTGGCCTGCATAGCCGCAAGTCTCGAAAAGCAGGGATTTTCGGTTGCCATTATCGATGCCCTGGCAACAAATAAAAATAAAGTCATTCCCTGGCCTCAGGAAATGGACTACCTGGCACCACATTACGGAAAACCGGACATCTCACCATTCGCCCTTTTTCACCACTATAAGCATTTTGGTTTCAGTTTTGCCCACCTGGGACAGCTGGTTCAACAGTCAGAGGCTTTTCTGGTTGGTATTTCAGCCCTTTTTACCCCTTACAGCAATAATGCCATGGAAACTGCGGTCACCATCAAAAAGCATCATCCCGACTGCTGCATCGTGGTTGGCGGCCACCATGCCACTGCCCTGCCGGAAACGGTTATGGAATGTAGTGCCGTCGATTTTGTCATCCGTGGGGAAGGAGAGGTGGCTCTATCAAGGCTGGCTGCGGTGGTCAAAAACGGACAAGCTGCTGATCAGGACCAATTAGCTACTATTCCTGGTCTTGTATGGCGTCGGAAAGATGGTAGTCTGCATATTGCGGAACCGGCAGTCATAAGTGATCTGGATTCCCAGCCACTGCCGGCAACCCACCTGTTGAAACAATCATTCTACCAGCGGAAGAAGCGGGGAAGTGCCGTCATTACGGCCAGTCGGGGTTGTCCTTTGCGCTGTAGTTACTGTGCCGTCAGTGCTGATAGTGGCTTGCCCTACCGAAGAAGAAGTGTCGCATCCGTACTCCGGGAGATTGATCTCGCCGTTTCCCGTGACAATGTCGGCTTTATCGATTTTGAAGATGAGAACCTGACCATCAACAAGGCTTGGTTTATGGACTTGATAACCGGCATTTCCGCCTTGCGGAAAAAACGAGATTTTGAGTTGCGGGCCATGAACGGGCTTTATCCACCGTCTCTCGATGAAACCATGATTGTAGCCATGCGCGGGGCCGGTTTTCGGACCCTTAATTTGGCCGTAGGCAGTTTTGACAGCCGGCAGCTTAAACAATTTAGTCGCCCGGACGTCGGCAAAGCCCATGATCAGCTCCTGGAACTTTGTGAAAAACACGGCCTCGATACCGTTTCCTATATTATTGCCGGAGCGCCCAGACAGCAGGCGGAAACCAGCCTTAATGACCTCTTACACCTAGGTCGGCAAAAAACTATTGTGGGTTTATCGGTTTTCTATCCGGCCCCGGGCAGCCTTGATTACAAGCGTGCCGCCGACTTTGGCATCCTGCCGCCCCATCTCTCCTTGATGCGTTCCAGCGCCCTGCCCCTCAGCCATACAACAAACCGCGGTGAAGTAGCAACCCTGCTGCGCTTGAGCCGTATAATCAATTTTATCAAATCCCTGCAGAAAAACAGGATTGCCCTACCCTCTCCCAGGCCTTTTTATAACCTTGATCTTTCAACTTATTCGGAACGTACGGAGAAAGGGCTTTTGCTGCTCAGCTGGTTTTTTGACGATGGAATGATTCGGGGAATCACTCCTGAGGGGGAGGTTTTTGAACATCCAACCACTCTGTATCTGACCCGAAAATTTCTCCGGGAATCAGGCTACAGAGCCAATTCCTGACTTCATTTACGCTTTCTGTCCTGCTTGCGTTTTTTCCAAGCGGGGCGCGCTGGTCGAGATGTCATTTTCTCATTTTCCTCACCGAGCCGGGCAGAAACCCGACGACCATTGATCATGAGGTTGGAAAAAACCTGCAGGACCTCACTCTCAAAACGGCTATCAGCCTCAAGCAAACTGAAGTTTTTCATAATTTCTATACGCCCGACCCGGATTCGCGAACCTTCCACGGTAGCATCGTTGATTTCACCAATGAGCCGGCCGGGGTTGACCCCATCCCTTTTACCGACATTGATATGAAAACGAGTAAACTCTTCCAGACCCTTCGTGGCGGGCGTGTGGCGTTTATCGCTGGACCTTCGTTCAATACGCTCGCGACAGCTATTGTTCTCCCGCTCCCTGGCATTGAGATCCGGAGCATGGCAGTAATAGTCTAAAAAGGGAGCAAACTCATCCAAAACAAAACGCCTGATCAACTCCTCCCGGTCCATAGAATCCAAATGTTCCAAAATAGCAGGCATAAAGGGCTCAATACCTGCGGCATCAATGTTTTGTTCCTTGAGTTTATCAAGAGAATACAGCATCCGCCGCTGACAAATCTCCTGACCAGTAGGAATCCGTCCTTGTTCAAATTTTCGCTTAAGCCGTCTTTCAATCTCTTTTATCTTATACTTCTCCCGCGGCTGAACAATAGCAATCGAAATTCCTTCCTTACCAGCCCTGCCCGTGCGGCCACTGCGATGAGTATAGCTGGAGGCATCATCAGGCAGATTATAGTTGATCACATGGGTGAGGTCCTTGACATCAAGTCCCCGGGCGGCAACATCGGTGGCCACCAACAACTGCATTTTCCGCCGCCGGAACTTGTGCATGACCAGATCACGCTGTCCCTGGGAAAGTTCACCGTGCAGGGCATCAGCACTGTAACTATCCTCAATCAGCTTCTCGGCTATTTCCCTGGTCTCCAGGCGGGTACGACAAAAAATGATGGCATAGATGTCCGGATTACTGTCAACAATCCGTTTTAAAGTGAGGTAGCGGTTTTTTGCCGCACTCAGGTAATAAAAATGACGGACATTCTCAATTCCCTGATTACGTTGCCCGATCGTTACCTCAATCGGGTTTTTCATATAGTTCCTGGCAATCTTCACCACCTCACGCGGCATGGTCGCAGAAAAAAGCGTGGTCTTTTTACTTGCCGGGGTCGCTGCCAGAATAGCGTTGAGGTCATCCTG
>Ga0307990_1001281_pt1 | contig 21326 bp, 20 predicted proteins | sample EllFjometagen129_FD_203168 | JGI IMG/M metagenome (GOLD analysis project Ga0307990, IMG submission 203168) | Marine microbial communities from Ellis Fjord, Antarctic Ocean - #129 | ecosystem: Environmental > Aquatic > Marine > Unclassified | place: Southern Ocean | collected 2014-10-08
TAATGTGAAATTTCGCATTAAATATTGAAAATAGCTTGCATTGGAACCTTGATACAGTGTTTCACGAGGATTCTATGACCTTGAGCGACAGAAACGCAGCCCTCAATCAGGACTTGCTGAACAAGGCATGCCTTTCTCTCTATAAGAGGCTGAGCGACCTCATGGGAGGAAAGGAAAAGATCAGCAAAAGAAGGCTAAGAAAAATATTTGGATGGAATTTCAATGATGCCATGTCCCAGACCTTGACGATAATGGATCCAAGCACCTTTGCAAAATCGGTGGAGATAACACCAAAAAAAATCAAGTAGCTGGAAAATAGTTCAAAAATATAAGTAAATTGGAATCCATCTAGGAATGGATTTTTTGGTACGTCCTAGATTATCTTCATATTCACAGAAAAACTAGGAAATCGAAGTAAATAACAAAGAATAAGCCGATAGTGGCTTGAGAAAGATAATTAAACAAGTATTAGAATTAGTCAAGATAAATTTGGTGCGTAAGTCCTACCATGAGCCCATTGTTAAAACAGTTTTTCCAGTTTGTTTTTCATCACTTCCGGCTGCAAATAAATTTGTACCTAAAGCTAATAAAACAGTTAATGTAATTAAAAAAATCTTTTTTTTCATTTTTTAATCTCTCCTTATTTTTTAAAACTATACTTAGTATTGTATATGTTTATTAATTCTGTCAATGAAAAAATGAAATATTATTAACATTAGTAATTTAGACAAATTAAATTAATCGATTAAAATAAAATAAGTTGTTATATTGCATAGAAATAAATAAAATATATGTTTGTTAAGTAATAGGTTAACTATACGTTTGTAAGTGTTATTTTGTATATATTTTATGTTTTTTTACTTTTTGTATTTTTTCATTGACAGAATAATTTAATGGTTTAATAATAGATTAATAGAAAAAGGATAAAATCGATGGCAAATGGACAGTATCAAAAACTTTTAAATTCAACACAGATAATTAGAGAGTTGAGAAATGGCCCAAAATCTAGGAATTATTTGGTTCAGAATCTCAAGGTTCAACCCTCTACAGTAACTTATACTATAAATAGGTTGAAAGATTTAAATTTAGTTGTAGATAGCAAGGTTATAAGTGAAGACAATCATAAAAAAGGTAGAAAAAGCACTCAAGTTTTATTAAATAAACATGTAGGTGTGGTTTTTGGTGTCGACTTGTTGGTGGATAATTTTAATGTAATAATTTCCAATATTGATGGTACTTTATTTACATCACTCCATGAAGATTTTAATGATGTAATTATCACTGCAAAAAAGGGAAGTGTTCAGAGGTTTAAACAATGTATAAAATATATTCTTTCAAGTATTGAGGCCAAATGTTGCAGTACTACTCTCTTAGGTGGGTGTTTCGCAGTTGCCGGGATAATCGATTTTAATGGTTTAGCAATAATAAAAAGTTTGACTCATGGAATTGTTGATACAAATATTGAAGACTGTATTAAGGATAAAGCATATCCTGTTTACTTGGAAAATGATGCCAACTGTGCTGCTATAAGATATCGAAATGAAAATTATGATAGTTATTTATATTCTTTGGTTAGAACCTATTACAACCACGTATTACCCGATGGAGTTCCTCTCTTAGGAGTGGGAATGGGGATTGTTATTAATGGTCAATTATTTAGAGGTTATGAGTCAAAGGCCGGTGAGTTTGTTAATTTTGTATATCAAGAAGGAAAGCAAATAAGACAATTAGATATAGGCAATGAGGATCTTATGCAACTCAATGACAATATATCTAGTTTGAAATTATTTATAAATAATTATGTGGACAAATTATTGTTTACAAATGCATTATTAAATCCAAGAACTATATATTTGGGTGGAGATTCTGAAATTTGGAATGAACATATTTTAAAAAGTATTGGTGAAAGATTTCCTGATAAAAATGAAGAGGATATAAAATCTACTTTTTGCTTTTCATTTTTAGAAAACACTGAAGATGATATAGCATATGGAGCAAGCCAACTAATGTTAGATTTCTTATTCCATATGCCTTATTTAAATTCTAAAGAACAAACTTGGGAACAAAATCCGTCCCCATTGTTAGATGGTATTTAGATTAACGCTTCAAACTCTTTTAGCATTTGTTTAAAGTGATCAACAGCAGCTACAATTGGCTCTTGTCTCGACATATCAACACCAGCTAATTTAAGTGTATCAATTGGGAATAAGGAGCCGCCACTTTTTAAGAAACTCATATATTCATCCAAGTCTTTTTTATCCCCATTTAATACTTTATTACTAAGGGCTATAGCTGCCGAAATACCTGTAGCATATTTATAAACATAATAAGAAGAGTAGAAATGAGGAATTCTTAATCCTTCCATATCGCTTAATTCAAGAAGTTCAACACTATCACCAAAATAAAGTTCTAATAATTTTCTGTATTCACTTCTCATTACATCGACTGTGATTGGTTTTCCTTCTTCTGCAAGGGTGTGCATAATATGCTCATATTCAGCAAACATAGTCTGTCTAAATAATGTTGCAATAATATCATCGATTTGTTTTCCCAATATATAAGCCTTTTCTTTATTATCTTTAGCATTATCGAGTAAGTATTTAGCCAATAATTGCTCATTAAAAGTAGAGGCAACTTCCGCTTCAAAAATAGTATAACTATGATTAAAATAATTATTATTTTTTGCACTGTAGTGGGAGTGCATTGAATGTCCTCCCTCATGTGCCATTGTAAAGATATCTCTAAGATCATCCTCATTATAATTTAAAAGAATATAGGGGTAACTAGTATAAGTTCCGCTTGAAAAAGCGCCACTTCTTTTACCTTCATTCTCATATTTATCAACCCATCTTTGAGTTGTTAAACCCTCTTTAATAGTAGAAGTATATTCTTCTCCCAAAGGAGATAAAGCTTTCACAACCAAATCAACAGCACTTTCATAACTGTGATGAGTCTCATATCCCTCTACTAAAGATGTATAAACATCATAGTGTTTAATAGTCTCTTTATTCATTAATTTAGCTCTTAACTTATAATATTTATGAAGGGTATCTAGATTGTTATGTACTTGCTCAATAAGGTTGTCATAAACTTTTTCATCAACATTGTCCCCAAATAACTTTTTGCTTCTAGTTGAGCTATAGCCTCTTACAGTAGAAGAAAAAATATCTTGTCTTATAGAAGTTTCATAAGTATTTGCTAAAGTATATTGATGATCTTTGTAAACATTATATAGTTGAGTGTAGGCTTGTTTTCTAATTTTTTCATCATTATCTTTTAAAAATAAAGAAAAAGTAGATTGAGTTAGTGGGGTGCCATTGATTTCTCCAAATTTAAAATCAACATTGGTTAAATCACTAAATATTTTACTTGCTTTGCTGCCAACTTCCATTTGAGCAGCTAGTATTTTTTCAGATTTTTCATCTAATACATGCTCTTTTTGTCTTTTTAGTCTAAATAAAGTGACTTTTAAGTGATCAAAATCCTTATCTTCTAAATATTTATTAAAGGTTGCATCCTCTAAACTTAAAATTTCACCATCCCAAAAAGCTAGGGCTGAAACATATTTAGTATAAACTGTGGTAACCGCACTCATCATTTTTAAGTTTTCAACATTACTTGAGTCCCCTGAAATCTTTAGTTGAGCATATTGAAATAAGTTTTCTAATTCAGTATCACTTTTCTCTGCCCAATCAAAAGCTTTTAATAGACTCGCTTTAGAGCTAATTAACTTACCATTTAAATCTTCAGCTTGTTGGATTTTCTTTTCTTCAAATTGCTTTAGTGTTTTGTAAAAAGCCTTATCATCAGAGAATAATGGGGATAAATCCCAGGTATCTTCTTTTTTAATTTCATTTCTTTTCATAATATTTCCTTATTTTATATTTTCTAATAATAGGTTCATAGCTCTTGCAGCTTTTCCTCTGTGGCTATAAAGGCCTTTAATATCTGGGTCTAATTCAGCCATGGTTTTATTTAATTCAGGTATAAAGAAAATAGGGTCATATCCGAAACCGTCACTTCCCATTTGATTTATAGTAATTTGACCTTTTACTTCTTCGGTGACACTATAAATTCTATTTGGACTAATGAAAGCGATTAAGCAGCAAACAAAACTTGCATTTCTGTTTTTTACACCTTTTAAATTGCTTAGTAGATAGTCATTTCTTTCAGGACTTTCTAGTATCCTATTAAAAATATCACTTCCATATCTGGCTGTTTTTACCCCAGGTTTATTGTCCATAGCTTCAACGCATAGGCCTGAGTCATCGGCAATAATGGGTGTTTTTAATTGTTCATATAATGCTTGTGCTTTGAGCAATGCATTACCTAAAAAGGTTGGCTCATTTTCATCTACTTCAACCATTTCCTTAGCTTTAACTAAATTAATATTTGGCATTAAAGCTTCTAATTCTTGGTGTTTGTGATCATTTGTTGTTGCTAAAATAAAGTTCATAGAATAAAGATACAATGGGATTAATAAGTAGACAAGCAATAATGATATAAAGTTGATTATTTTTCTTGCCAATCTGTATTATCAATGTTTTACTATTTAAAGAAAGTTTGATAAATTGAACAAAGGAGTGAACAAATATTAATTTTTAATTAATAAAAGAACTTTTTAATCAATTTATCTTTTTTCATTTTATTGGGTTTTTATATTTAAAAGGTAGGTCTCTATGGTTAAGAAAACCTCTATGTATGATGAGCATGTAGAGTTAAAAGGGAAAATGGTTGAATTTGCTAATTATCTATTGCCAATTCAATATACCTCCATTGTTGACGAGCACTTAGCTGTTAGGCAAAGGGTTGGAATTTTTGATGTATCTCATATGGGAGAAATATTAATTGAAGGCAAGAATGCCATAGCTTTTGTTAACTATCTTGTCTGCAGTGATATTTCTAAAATACAAAGTTCAAGAATAAAATATTCCTTACTTTTAAATGAAAAAGGTACAATCATTGATGATTTACTTGTTTACTGTTTAAGTGAAACTAAACTACTGCTTGTGGTAAATGCTTCTAACAAAGAAAAAGATTATAAATGGATAACCGACAATAAGATAGCGGGTATAAAAATTACTGATAAAAGTGATAGCTACTCTCAAATTGCCATTCAAGGCCCCTTATCAAAGACCATTTTGACCCATATAGTTAATGCGGATTTTCTCCCAAAAAAATACTACAGTTTTATTGAAAAAGTTAATATTCTCTCCCATGAAGTACTAATATCAAAAACAGGCTATACCGGAGAAGATGGTTATGAAATATATGGTGAGGGAGATGCAATTAAAGATATATTTAATTCTCTTATCCAATTAGGAATCACCCCTTGTGGCCTTGGATCTAGAGATACTTTAAGATTAGAGGCTGGAATGCCTTTGTATGGTCATGAAATGAATGAGGATATTACCCCATTAAATACTTCTCTAGAATTTTTTTGCAAATTAGAAAAAGATTATTTTATAGGAAAAGAAAATTTAGTTGATAAGGGAATAACAAGAGTTGGTTTGTTTAATCTTGATAAAGGAATTATCCGAGAAAACATGGAAGTATTTTTTGAAAACAATCTTATAGGGAGTACTACTAGTGGTACTTTTTTACCATATTTAAAGGGCTCTTATGCTATGGCAATTATAGATAAAAAATATTCTCTTGAAAATACTGTTGTTGATGTTAAAATTAGAAATAGATTTGTTAAAGCTAAAGTAGTTAAGCTTCCTTTTTATAAAAGGAAAAAGGTAGGAGTGTAAAAATGGAAAATGAATTGTTGTACAGTGAATCTCATGAATGGGTAAAGTGGATAAGTGAAACTGAAGCTTATGTTGGTCTAAGTAAATATGCTGCAGCTCAATTAGGTGATATTGTATATATAAACATTGATGCACAAGAGGTCTCTGTAAAAGATGTTTTAGGTGACATTGAAAGTGTTAAAGCTGTATCTGATTTTTATTCCCCCTTAGAGGGAGAAGTCATTGAAGTAAATCAAGAGATTGTCGATAATCCCGCTCTAATAACTGAAGATGCTGAAAATGTATGGATTTGTAAGATTGCAAATATTAAAAATAAGGTTAAATTATTAAGTAAGAAAGAATATGAAGCTTTCATAGAGGAATAATAATGAGCTATGTAGTTACTAGTGAAATAGAAAAACAACAAATGCTAAATACTATTGGAGTTTCTAAAATAGAAGAATTATTCGTAGATGTTCCTAAAGATGTATTGTTAAACTCTCCTTTAAATTTAGAAGAAGGTATAAGTGAATTTGAAGTTTTAAGTGATTTGAGCCAAATTGCTGATAAGAACACAGTTTATACTTCAACTTTTAGAGGAGCTGGTAGCTATAGACATTTAATCCCTGAGGTTGTTAAGCATTTGAGTAATTTAAATGGCTTTGTTACCTCCTATACTCCCTATCAAGCAGAGATTGCCCAGGGTAATTTACAATCTATCTTTGAATATCAAACTGAAATTTGTGATTTATGTGATATGGATATATCAAATGCTTCTATTTATGATGGAGCTAGTGCAGCTTGTGAAGCACTAATGATGACTCTTTCTAGAAATAAAAACAAATTTCTTGTTTCAAAAAGTATTCATCCTAATTTTCGACAGGTTATAAAAACTTATGCTTTTGCTAGAGATATTATAGTAGAAGAAATTGAATGTGATAGTGGAATCACATCAAAGAATGATTTTTTAAATAAAATCTCTGATGATGTAGCTTCTATAATTGTACAAAGCCCAAACTTCTTTGGTCTTATTGAAGATGTGGAATCTATTGTTAAAATTGCTAAAGAAAATAAGATGGAGTGTGTTGAAATAGTAAACCCTATTTCTTTAGGACTATTAAAAACCCCAAGAGAATTAGGTGTTGAAATAACCTGTGGCGAAGCTCAACCTTTGGGCTTAGACCAAGGATTTGGCGGTCCTTATCTGGGATTTATTGCTTGTAGCAATAAATATTTAAGAAAAATACCAGGCAGGCTTGTCGGGCAAACTACAGATAGTAAAGATAATATATCCTATGTACTAACACTGCAGGCTAGAGAGCAACATATAAGACGAGAGAAAGCGACTTCTAGTATTTGCTCAAATCAGGCCCTTAGTGCTTTAAGATGTTTGATTTATATGGGTGCTATGGGAAAGATGGGTATAAAAGAAGTTGCAAGAAGATCTTTTAATAATGCTCACTATGCAATGAAAAAAATAATAACTATCCCTGGGTTTTCACTAAAATATGAGGGAGAATTTTTTCATGAATTTGTTATTTCTACTAAAATTGATGTGGATGTAATAAATAAGAGACTTAGAGACTTAAATATTGAAGGGCCTTATAAGTTAAATGATAAGCAAATGCTTGTCTGTGTTACTGAAGCACTAAGCAAAAAAGAAATAGATAAGTTTATTACTTGTTTAATTGAGGTGAGCAAATGGAATTAATATTTGAAAAATCAATAAATGATCATCGCTGTACCATATTACCTAAACAAGATATTGAAGACTTTGATATAGATGAGTCTTTGCTTAGAAAAAGCCCTGTTAATTTACCTGAAATAGCTGAGGTTGATTTGGTTAGACATTATACTAATTTATCAAAACAAACCTTTGGTGTAGATAATGGCTTTTACCCCTTAGGCTCCTGTACCATGAAATATAATCCAAAAGTTAATGAAACTTGTGCCGCTCTAAAAGGCTTTACTAATATTTCTCCAAATGGTGATATATCTGATATTCAAGGAGCTTTAGAGGTAATATATGCAAGTGATAAAGCTTTTTGCGAAATAACAGCTATGGACAAAATGGTATTTCAACCAGGCGCTGGTGCTCATGGTGAATTTACCGGCCTTTTAATGATTAAGAAATATCACTGTCTTAGAAATGATTTTAAGAGAAATAAAGTAATTATTCCTGATAGTGCCCACGGAACCAATCCAGCTAGTGCTACAATGAATGGCTATAGTGTTGTTACAATTACAAGTAAAGCTGGTTTAGTTGATTTAGATGAGTTGGATAAAGTCTTAGATGATAGTGTTGCAGCACTTATGCTAACAAATCCAAATACTTTAGGTCTTTATGATTCAGGTATTTTAGAAATTACGAAAAAAGTTCACTCAGCGGGTGCTTTGTGTTATTATGATGGTGCTAACTTAAATGCTATAATGGGTATTTGTAAACCGGGTGATATGGGATTTGATTGTATTCATTTAAATTTACATAAAACCTTTTCGACTCCTCATGGAGGAGGGGGCCCTGGTGTTGGTGCTTTTGGATGTAAGGATTTTTTAATTGATTACTTACCTAATCCGATCGTAGAAAAAAATGATAATAAATACTATTTCAAAAATGTTAAAAATAGTATTGGCAAAGTTACAGCCTTCTATGGCAACTTTTTAGTACTTGTAAAAGCTCTAGCTTATATAAAACACCTAGGCTCTAATGGAATAAAAGAAGCAAGTGAAAATGCTGTTTTAAATGCTAATTACATGATGGCTAAGTTAAAGCATAACTATAATGTGGCTTTTGATAGATATTGTATGCATGAATTTGTATTAGATCTATCAAATTATAAAAATGAATATGGGATTAGAGCTTTAGATATATGTAAGAGAATGATGGATTTTGATATGCATCCACCAACAATGTATTTTCCATTGATTGTACATGAAGCACTAATGTTTGAACCTACTGAAACTGAAAGTAAGCAAACTCTCGATGAAGCTGTTGAAGTGTTAATAAAAATATCTAATGAGGTAAAAGATTCGTCCTTTGATTTAAGTAAAGCTCCTTTTACAACAAAGTACTGTAGGCTAGATGAAGTGAAAGCAGCTAGAAACCCAGTGGTGAGATATGAGCATAAAAAAAATTGAATATTATGAGAGTGATAATTTTAATCCGTATTTAAACCTTTCTTTTGAAGAAAAATTATTAAACCAATATGAAGATGGGACTTTAATATTTTATTTATGGCAAAATACAGATTGTGTGGTAATCGGTAAAAATCAATGTGCAAAAGAACAATGTCATTTAGATTTAATGGAAAAAGAGCATGTTAAATTAGCTAGAAGATCTTCTGGCGGTGGTGCTGTATTCCATGATTTAGGTAACTTAAATTTTACATTTATTACATCTAGTGAAGATTTTGATATTAAAAAAAATTTACAAGTAATTAGAGTGGGATTAAGAGCTTTTGGCATTGAATCCTATTTTAGTGGAAGAAATGATTTATTAGTCGATGAATTTAAAATTAGTGGGCAAGCTTATTTAAAAACTAAAGGGGCATGTTTACATCATGGGACTTTATTAGTTAATACTAATTTACATAATTTAGGAAGATATCTAAAAACAGATGATGATAAATTAAAGGCACATGGTGTTAAAAGTCATGCTCAAAGAGTTAGAAATCTTTCTGATTTTGTCTCAGGAATTTCCATTGATCAAATTAAAGCTAGTTTAAAAAAAGCTGTTATTTCTGTTTTTGATTGTGAATTAGTTAAAAAAGAAGTAATTGAAAATGAATTGTTTAGAAAATACTATAGTAAAGAATGGTTATTTCGATTAAATAAGTTAGGTGAGCAAATAACTAAGCGTTTTGAATATGGTTTGATTGATATAAATTTAGAAATTGATAATGAAATTATAAATAGGGTTAGTGTTAATAGTGATATGATGGATGTCGATATTATAGAAGAAATTAAAGCTTGTTTTATAAATAAAACTTTTAATCATTCGTTGTTAGGATTTTTAAGTCTAAGTAATAAGCAAATAGAAAATGATATAAAAGCTATGCTAGAGGAAAGATTATGTACGACCTAATTGTAATAGGGGCCGGACCTGCTGGATATGAAGCGGCTTTAACTGCTGCCAAATTGAACAAAACTGTTTTATTGGTAGAAAAAAATATTATTGGTGGTACTTGCTTAAATTACGGATGTATACCTACCAAATCTTTACTCGCTCAAAGTAAAAAGTATAAAGATTTGTTTACTCTAAACACTTTTGGTGTGGAATGTGATAATCCAACCTTCAACTATAAACAAATGCTTGCTAACAAAAACAAAACCGTAGATAGATTGGTAAAAGGAATTGAATTTTTATTAAAAAAGGGAAAAGTAGAGATATTATACGGGGAGGCTACTTTAATAGATAAAAACTCAATTAAAGTGGAAAATGAAATTTATATGGGCCATTACATTTTAGTTGCTACAGGATCTTCTTCAGCTAAACTTAATATTCCAGGCTTTGAAAACTGCATAGATAGTAACGAGCTACTAGATACAGACTTAACTAATATAAAACAAGTTATCATTATAGGTGGCGGGGTAATTGGAGTAGAAATTGCTACAATACTATCAAATTTGAATATAAAAGTAATTATAATAGAAGCCCAGAACCAATTAATTCCAAATTCAGATGAAATGGCTGCCTCAAGACTCAAAAGGCTATTAAACAAATCTGGGGTTAGCATAAATTTAAATTCTTTTGTAAAAAAAATAGAAAAAGGAATTGTATATACAGATAAGAAACAATTTGAGGGAGACCTTATTTTAAGCTGTGTAGGAAGAGTCCCTAATATTGGAAATCTTGATCCAAATAATTTACTCTTAAAAGATAAGTCTTTTATTAAAGTAAATGATGATTTTCAAACAAATTTAGTGAATATATTTGCTGTTGGGGATTGTGTTAGGGGGTGGCAATTAGCTCATTATGCTAGTTCGTGTGCTATTAATGTAGTTAACAAATTATTTGATAATTTATTTAAGAGAGAATATTCTTTAAATTTAAAGTCAGTTCCTAGGTGTATTTATACAAGTGATGAGATTTCTATTATCGGAGAAGATCCAGATGAGAGGGATATAGTTGTTCAAAGTGATTTTGTAGCAAATCCTAGAGCTTTAATTGATAACCAAAATAGAGGCTTTGTTAAATTAATATTTACAAGGGAAGGTTATTTTAAAGGTGGAACTATTATGTGCTCTAGGGCTAGTGACATGATAAATATACTTGTAAGCGCCTTAAACAATCATTTAACAATCTCTCAAATGAAAAAGGATATATTTCCTCATCCCTCTTTCTCAGAGAGTTTTAAGGATGTTTTAAATAAAGTGAATTGTATCTAATTATCAAATATATAAAATGCTAAAAAAAATGTGGAAGATTAATATAATTTTCCACATTTATATTTTTGGGTTTCTTTATGATAATTTTAAGCTTTGATTTAATAGACTTTTCGCTGCACTAATAGAAGAAGCTACAGTGCCTTTTTTTATATCCAAAGCTTTGGCTAAAGTTCTTTGAGAAACATGCATATTAAGAGTTTTCCTTATCTTCTTAGCATTATTTATCATTGCTTTCTTATCCCATGAAATTGAAGTATTTAATTGATCCTTGTTAAATAAATTTGATTTTAATTTGTAATAATTTATCAAATAATTTTTGTAGTGCTTATTGTTCAATTGAGAGTATTTCTCATATCTTTCAATTTTTTCTTTTTGTAATTCCCTACAGACAGAAAATAAATTTATGATACTTAACTTGTCAGCTGAATAAATATAAGCGACTTCATTGATGAAATTTTCTAAAATAGCATCTGGCATAGTTAATAGCAGCAATAAAATACTTCTCTTAGTGGACTTTCTTTCAATTTTTGCTCTTAAACAATCTAAATGTTTAAAATTAGGATCATTAACTTTTAAATTAATATTTATCAAGGTTTCATTAAACAATTGGAGGAACGTTTTGTCAGTGCTTAGGTTTCTACAATCGATATTATTGCAATAATACTGTTGCTCTTCTTGGGCAATTTTATATTTCAAATTCGCTATAGTGATAGGATTTTGAGATTTATCTTCATAGATAACCTCTTTTTCAAATACTTCACTATGTTTTACCACAACTTCAAGCATCAAATTGTCGTACAAGTAGTCATGCCTAATTTTCAGCTTAAAGTATTTGATGGAAATTCTAATAAAATTTAGAAAATAGCTTTTAAAGTCTTTAGAACAAGCACTATCAAAATTATAAATAGTGTTACGAATTTTAAGATAAGTTGTTAAATAGAAATCTGATAAAGTTTGTTCCGTAATTAAGTTGTTTTTTAATGGATAGTAATATAATAGAAACTGACAATTTTCTACTAAATTTTTTGTTGCATCTCCAATAAAATCTTCTTCACATGATTTTTTATAATTGCAATTTAAAAAATCACCTTCAATTAAATTTTTATACTCTTTGTTCATATATCCCATTGAAAGTTAAACTTTCAACCTCCTCATATTCTTATATGCAAAGACTATGCCATTGGTTAAAGTTCATGGTAACAATAAATATGAAATCTATGAAATAAAAAAATTGGTAAGCTTTCTAGTTACTTTAAGAGAATAAAAAAATGCATTACTCAATAATTATTAAGTAATGCATCATCATTTATATTTCATTCAATCCTATTTCAAAAGAATAAGAATCCTAAAATTAGCAATAGAATGTTTTTTCTATTCTATCAATTACTATTTTGCTAACCTCAGTGATTGTTCCATCAATTGTGGCACCAGAAGCTTTAACATGGCCTCCGCCACCAAAGTAACTAGCAAACTCACTCATATCAAAATTACAATTGTAATTAGCCCTAAGGCCAAGTTCTACCGTATTGTTCTCTGCTTCTTTAAATAGAATAACAGCTTTTGTATTTGCAATACTAAGCATTTGACCATAATATGAATCACTAGGACTCTCATTACCATCCGCTAGGTAAAAATATGAAACTGCAACTCTATTTTCACAAACAAAATTTGTTCTTTGGATTAATGTTGCTAAATTTTTAATATATTCAAAAGATTTTCCGCCACTCATCATGGAGAAGGTTAATCTAGGATCAGCTCCTTTATTAACAAGTTCCCCTGCCATTTTCATAGCTGTTCCATTGTTTTTTGATATAAATTTAAAGAATCCACTATCTGTAGCGAACCCAAAAAATAAATTATTGGCAATATCTTCAGTTATTTCAACATTGAATTGCTCATAAAACTTTTGAATTAAAAGAGTCGTAGAAATTGAATCTGTAAAGATGTAACTATATTTCCAACCCACATCTACAGAGGTCATATGGTGATCAATTACTATGGTTGTTAGACCTTTTACTTTATCTGCTAACGAGCCAATTCTGCTTAGTTCCCCACAATCTACAAGAAATATTAGTGGGGAATTAATAAGCATTTGGTCAGTTATTTTCTTTGCAAAAAGATGTTCTACTGCTATAGATTCAACTCTCTCAAACGGACCATCATTGGCCATTATTACAGAATCATAACCAATTTTGTCTAATAAATATTTTAATGCTATTTGACTGGAAAAACAGTCACCATCTGGTTTTTTATGACCAATAATAATAGCATTTTTATTAGTTTTTATTAAATCAATAACAGCCTTACTAATTTGAGGGAATATATATCGATCCATTAAGCTGTAATCTCCTTGGTTTCAACAAAATCAATTAATGCACCTTTTGAAGAGTAAACTTTTGGATTAGCACCTTCAGTTACACATTCTTTTGTTAGTACAACTCTTGTTGCTTCTTTGTAAGAAGGAATATCAAACATAATTGAAATCATAATGTTTTCAACAATAGATCTAAGTCCTCTAGCACCTGTTTTTTGCTCAACAGCTTTAGCAGCAATTGCAGATATAGCATCATCTTCAAATTCTAATTTAACATTTTCTAATTTAAAGGATGTTATATATTGTTTGATTATGGAGTTTTTAGGTTCTGATACAATTCTAACCAAATCATTTTCACTCAAGTGGTTTAGTGATACATGGATAGGAAGACGACCAATAAACTCAGGTATTAAACCAAACTTAATTAAGTCATCAGGAAGAATTTGTTTGTATAGTTTAGCAAGATCTTTATCTTCTTCAGAAATTATAGTAGCACCAAATCCCATAGGTTGAGATGCAACTCTTTTTTCAATAACCTTATCCAATCCTACAAAAGCTCCACCACAGATAAATAAAATATTGTCTGTATTTATTTTTAACATTTCTTGATTAGGATGTTTACGCCCCCCTTGTGGAGGAACAGAAGCTTCAGTGCCTTCGATTATTTTTAATAATGCTTGTTGCACACCTTCACCACTAACATCTCTAGTTATAGAAACATTTTCACCTTTTTTAGCAATTTTGTCGATTTCATCAACAAATATAATGCCATGCTCTGCTGAAGCTATATTATTGTTAGCGTTTTGAATTAACTTTAACAAGATGTTTTCAACATCTTCACCAACATAACCGGCTTCTGTAAGAGTTGTAGCATCAGCTATTGCAAATGGTACATCTAATTTTTTAGCTAGAGTTTGAGCTAAAAGAGTTTTACCTGTACCAGTAGGGCCAATCATTAGGATATTAGATTTATCAATCTCTATACCCTCTTTTTTAATTTCATCTTGAAATTTCACTCGTTTATAGTGATTATATACTGCAACAGAAAGAACTCTTTTTGCATCCTCTTGACCAATAACATAATCATCTAAGTAAGCTTTTAGCTCCTTAGGAGTTGGTATTTTTTCAGGAAGAACTTTATCTCCATCTTTATATACTGGTTCGTCTTTAATTATAGTAGTACAAGTAGCTATGCATTCATCACAAATGGAGACACCAGGGCCATTAATTAATTTTTTACATTCAGAAGCTTTCTTTCCACAAAATGAACAAGTTTTACTACCTCGTGCCATTATTATCTCCTCATCACATTATCGATAAGACCATAAGCCATTGCTTCATCAGCACTTAAAAAGAAATCTCTTTCCACATCTGAGGCAACAATTTCTCGATCTTTCTCTGTAAATTCAACTAAAATATCAATTGAAAGTTTTTTTAGTCTTAATAACTCTTTTGTATGGATTGCAATATCTGTAGCTTGTCCTTCAACACCACCCCAAGGTTGGTGAATCATTACACGAGCGGAAGGAAGAATATGTCTTTTCCCTTTGGCTCCAGCTGTTAATAATAGAGCTGCCATGCTTGCAGCTTGTCCCATACAAATAGTTTGTACGTCTGGTTTAATATATTGCATTGTATCATAAATTGCTAAGCCTGCTGTTACACTACCACCTGGGCTATTTATATAAATACTAATATCTTTATTAGGGTTTTCACTTTCTAAGAATATCAATTGTGCTACTACTAGATCAGCAGTAGAATCGTTAATTTCACCATCTAAGAAAATGATTCTATCTTTGAGTAATCTGCTGAAGATGTCGTAAGAACGTTCACCCACACCGGATTGTTCAACTACCATTGGAATCATAGATTGCATTCTTGGTTTGTCCATTAATTACTCCTAATTTATGGTTAAAAAGGCGGAACTGTTAATAGTCCCGCCTTGATTATAAGCTATTTATTTGAATTACTCAGCAACAGGGCCATTCATTAATTCATCATAACTTAACTCTTTACTATCTTTGAATGAGTTATTCTCAATCAAGAAATCATTTACTTTTTGAAGTTTCAATTCATCAGTAATCATTTCTTTCAAGTAATCAAGTTGTTCGGGTTTATAAGCTGAAGTATCACCTAAAGCTACTTTAATTTCATCTTCAGTTATTTCAAATGTTTCAGCATCTTTAACTTTTTCTTTAATAAGACCCACATTAATATCTTTAATAATTGAAGGAGTCCAAGTTTCTTTAAGTTGATCTAAAGTTTGACCTTGCATTTCAAAAATCTTAGCAAATGTTTCCATATCCATATTGTTTGATCTAGCAATGTTGTTGATTTGTTGATCAGCTTGAGCTTCAACCATTGATTTTGGTGGAACAATTGGGCATTTTTCTACTAAAGCATCAGCAATTGCTTGGAATTTTAAGTCTCTTAATTTTTGCTCAGCGGCTTCTTCAAGTTTTGCTTTAGTTGCTTTTGTTAAATCTGCAACTGTATTGTACTCTTCATTCACATCTTGTGCAAACTCATCATCAAGTTCAGGAACATCATTAAATTTAACTTCTTTCATTTCAATTTTAATTGAAACAGTTTTACCAACATAAAGTTCATCAGCAAAATCTTTTGCAAATTCTTTTGAAATAGTTTTAGTTTCACCAGCTTTCATGCCAGTAAATTCATTGTCTAATTCAAAAAAGTTTAAAGTTTTACCAATTGTAATTACTGAGTCTTTTTTGTTGAAAGCGCCAGTTTCATTACCATCTGCATCTAATTCTGAGAAGTCTACAGTAATTATATCACCGTCCGTAGCTGCATCATCTTTGCTTACTACAAATGCATTTTGTTGACGTAATTTTTCAATTTCTTTGTTAATATCTTCATTAGTTATTTTTACACTAGGAGCTTCAAGTTTCATACCCTTGTATTCAGGTGTTTCAAATTGAGGCATAATATCATAAGAAACTGAATAAGTTAAATCTTTATTAGCTGTAAAAGGTGTTAAACTTTCCTCATTCATTAAAGTAGGAGTACTAAAGGATAAAGGTTTATATTTATCTTCAACTTCTTCTAAAGCTACTTTTAAGTTTTCTTCTAATGCGTTAAATGTAGATTCTTCACGAACCATTTCACCATATTTTCTTTCAATTAAGTCTAATGGAGATTTACCTTTTCTAAAACCTTTAATTGTGATGTCTTTAGCATACTTTTTTAATAAAGTAGCATATGCATCTTCAATAGATTGTGCTGTCAATGTGATGGACAACTCGACTGAGGAATTTTCTGTTTCCTTGATTTGTTTATCAGCGATCATGCTATTATCTTCCTTTTGGTCGCTTTGACCTAAATAAAATATCGGATTACAAGCCATTGGGCTTGTTTGTTTGTTAGTTAAAGTATTATAACCTATGAGATTATACACAAACAAAAATGTTTGAACTACCCTAAAGTTAATAAAAATTTAAACAAAGGCAAGAAAAAACTACAAATAAAAGCTAATTTTATTTTTTATCAGCATTTTAATAATAAATTTCTTGATTATTGTGAGCCTAATATACCAAATTGTAAAAATTTTGCCAACACTTTTAACTATCTTATTCTTAAATTAAATTTTTATAAAGTAGTAGTTAATATTGCACAAAAAACTTTAGATAATTTCTAAAGCTTTTGTGTAATTGTTATTGTTTTTAGTCAAATTAGAGAGCTAAAGCTCCCATAGGATCCCAAGGTTTTAATACAATAGGTTTTTTTTCTAAAAGTTCTAATTGTTTGGTAGTTAAGTACTTTTTATTAACTACAATTTGGTAGGTGTATTCATTGAACCACTTATCACTCATAACAAAATAACCTTTTTTACCATGTTTATCACCCCAACTATTTTCAACTCTCCATCTGTTTGGGTTACCATTTTCATCCAAGTTAACACCTGAGATAACCATAGCATGAGTCATTAGGCTCTCTCCATAATTTAATCTTTGAGCTTTAGTCATTGAAAATGTAGTGCTAAATAGATTATCAAAATCAAATATATCTGTATCCATTATACCCGTTTCTTTATCACTCCATTGGCCTACATCACAACCAAACCAAACAGCTTTTCCATCTTGCATTTGTTTTATAGCAGCTTGTTTTAGTTCGTTTACTGGCAAGTTAAGATATTTAACAGGGTGTCCACCTTGAACATTACCCAAGTATTTTACTGTATAAGTATTGTTGTAAGGTTTATCCTCAGTTGGAGCATTGATTAAGCTTACATAATCACCCATATCCATATTTACATATTGAGTGTAAAAATCTTGAGGTGTTACATCTTTTATTCTAGTAAATTTATCATCTTTATCTTTGACCTCTAGTGTGATTGTTTTTGGTGGTTCTCCCAAAGATATACAAAGAATTCTGTAAATAGAATTTAGCATCTCATCTTTTAAGTTTCTTAAATCTGAAACACTTTTATTAATATTTTCATCAGCTCTTAAAACTGTTGCAAATTCTCTTAATTTCTTTGTTAATAAGTTATCCATATATCTAGAAGTAGATGAGGAAAAACTTTCTGGCATCGAGGTTTTTGGAACAACACCATATTTATCAATTAGGGAAGAAAACATATCCCATTGGCCACCATCTCCTAATGGATCAGTGAGCAAAAAGGCTACTTCTCTAGAATCTAAAGGCATGTTTAAAGTTTCAATAATATTTTCTAAAAAGTGATTTGTTTTTTCCAGTTTATCCCAAAAAAAAGGGTAGGCTTGAGATAATTCAAAGGTTTCAAGATTTAACTTGTCCATAATTTCTAATCTCATTACATTTAAGGCTGCAAACATCCAACATCTGCCTGACATTTTTTGGTTTGTTATTTCACCTGTATTTATTTCAATAGAATAGTTATGGGTATTGCTTACTGTGCTTTTTATTGTTTTCGCACTATTAGGTATTCCGTTTGTTACTACAGCATTTTGAGCTACAAAATTCTTATCACAAGAATTATAGTTTTCTTGGAATTTTTTTAATTGTTCTTTAGTAATTAAATTTGTCATAATTTACCTCTCTAAGATAAATAATAACATATTAAAACTAAAGATAAAAGATTTATCAAATATGGTTTAATCAATTATCTTAAGTGAAATTTATAACACCAGTTAATTTGATAAAAAGTCTTTAGTGCTATCTTAGTGGTTAAAAATATTAACCACTAAAAGATAACTTTGAGATCAAGTAAAAGTGCTTATTGCTTGAAGACTAGTTTATTACTAAGATAATTTCTTATTATAAAATTTAAAAGCTTTTTCAATATCATTTGTTAATCCTGTATGGGATGTTATTATATATTTACATCCATTTCTAATTGCGAATTCTTTAAGTTTTAAAAGGGATTGGCTATTTTGCTGGTTGTTGAAACCCAATAGGTCAAAAAACCTGTATCCCTCACCATTTTTGAATATCATACTGTCCCCAATAAATAGGTATTTATCATCAATAAAGAAACAAGTGTGGCCTAAAGTATGCCCAGGTGTTAATACTGGTTGAATTTTTATATCCCCTATGTAAAAAGGCTTATTAGTTTTAAAGTAGGTTATCTTTCTTTTAACTTCTAGTTTGTGGTTTATTTTTATAAAACCGAGGCTTACCCTTTGTTTGTTTTTATTTAAATGTTGTTTCTCATTTTCATGAAGATAAATTTGTGTGTTATCGAATACAGGAGACTCTTCATAAAGACAACCTGCGTGATCACTGTCGATATGTGTTAAAAATATTGCATCTATTTCACTCAATTCTAAAGGAAGCTTTTTGATTTCCATCTCTCTTGTTGAACTATTTTTATAACCACTATCGATTGCAATTACCTTATTATTCTTTTTATATATAAAGTAATTTGAATCTCCATCTTTTATAGAATATAGATTTTCAAATAGTTGCTTTGTCTCTAGTGGGTTTATTATAGCAAATGTATTTTTCTTTAATTTCTTTATTGTATCTATTATGTCAAACATTATTTATCCTTATTTATAACAAAATCATTCTACTTTATTTTGACACAATTTATATAAAGTGTCAAATTAGAATTAGGAAAGTTTAATAAATTTATGAAAAAAGATAAAAAAAACATGAATACTAGCTTTCCGTTAAGCTTTTATAATTTATGAAATTGTTGACATGGCAATTTTCTCATAATATAGTAAATGCATATCATAGATATTAAATTGATTGTTTTAAATAATAAATTATATAGCAATTAATAAAATCACATTATTTAGGAGTTTTAATATGGCAATGCCCAAAAGAAGAGTACAGATGATAGTGTTTCACGCTGCAATGTTTATCATAATAGGGTTTATTTTTTATATAAGTAAAGAATATATTGCTGACTTTATAGATGACAATGACCTAATAGCTTCTATTTTGTTTGTAGCAATCCTTGCTTTACCTGTTTATTTACATTTAACATTTTTCACTAAAAGAAGAAAAAAATAAAACTAAGAAATAACCAAGTTGTACATAAATTACCTTGTACAAATTGTATAATTTTTAATCTGAGTAATTCTTATCTAATATAGGGGTTACTTTTTGTTTGTTTAATTTCTTATTGCTTTTTGATCTATATAGATAAGTCTTTATCTCATTTGTCTTTTTTGTGTTGGTTGAAATAAAGATATTAATTAAGTATCTTTCTAATACCATATTCATTTGATTGGATTAAATACTGAGGTAATTATATGAAATTTGAATTGCAGTGTACTGCTTGTATCATTAATCAGGTATCCCAGATATCTAAAATAAAAAATCTAAACCCGGAAGAAAAGTTTACTCTTTTAAAGAAAGTTCTCTTTGCCTTAGAAAAAGAAAATTTTAATAAAACTTCTCCTGAAATATATGGAAATGTATGGAAAGTAGTAGTTGATTACTTTGGTGGTGAAGATATATATAAAGCGATAAGAGAATCTTATAATAAAAAGTTTATGAGTTTTACTGGGGTAATAGAAAAAGCTATTAATAATTCTAAAAATCCTCTTAGAACAGCCTTAGCTGCTGCCATTGAAGGTAATTTGTTAGATTTAGCAATTGAGAGAGTTTTTTCAGTTGAGGATCTATTAGATGCAATTGATAAGATAGAGCATACAGCTTTTGCTCTTGATGATTCAAAAGAGTTACTTGAAAAAATCAAAGCCAGTCAAACTATTTTATATATAGGTGATAACTGTGGAGAAATCGTTTTTGATAGACTCTTTATTGAAACAATTAAAGAATATTACCCTAAGGTAGAAATTTATTATGTAGTAAGAGGCCAAAGTGCCGTTAATGATATTTTATTAAGTGATGCTCTTCAAGTCGGAATGGATCAGGTAGCAACTATTGTTGAAAATGGGGATAGTTCTCTAGGTACAGTATTAGATCGCTGTTCTAAAGAGTTAAATGACATTTATAAAGATGCCGATATTGTAATTGCTAAAGGCCAAGGTAATTTTGAAAGCCTAAGTGAAACTCCAAGAGATAACTTGTTCTATCTGCTTTTAACAAAGTGCAAACTCATTGCCGATGCATTTAATGTTGATGAAATGTCTATTATTTGTGCTAAGGCACAATTATAATGTTTGTGTTTGCTTAATTTACCAAGAGCATTAACAAAAATTAAATAATTCTATATTAATATTCCACTGTATTTGGACAGTGTTATGTACCATTAGGACAGTGTTTGATTAACTGTCTTAAAAAAAACTATTTGCATGTCTTTAAATAAATTCTCCAAAATAATAAGTTGTTATTTTAGCATTTATAAATTTATAGAATTAAATACAATTAATTCCATATGGAAATATATGATAGAATTAAATATATTTAATTCTATCTTTACTTTTAAAAATAAACAGTGTATAATTTAATTAAATGGAGGTGCCTTTATG
>Ga0307990_1001282_pt1 | contig 21317 bp, 19 predicted proteins | sample EllFjometagen129_FD_203168 | JGI IMG/M metagenome (GOLD analysis project Ga0307990, IMG submission 203168) | Marine microbial communities from Ellis Fjord, Antarctic Ocean - #129 | ecosystem: Environmental > Aquatic > Marine > Unclassified | place: Southern Ocean | collected 2014-10-08
GTGAATCTGTGGCTTTTTTATTTCTTTATCCACTCAATTCTAATATAAAGCCATTTATTTTTTTAATTTTGTAATATCAAAGAGTAAAATTTTATTTGTAATTTAACTTGTCTTTTATGATTGTAGTTACAGGTGCAGCCGGTTTTATAGGAAGCAATTTGGTGAAAAAATTAAACGATGAAAATTTTAAAGATGTAATACTTGTTGACGATTTTTCAAAACACGAAAAACAAAACAATTATAATAATAAAACATATTCTAAACTTATTGAACGAAACAATTTCTTTAAATGGTTAAATGAAAATCATAGATTTGTTCAATTTATAATTCATATTGGCGCAAGAACAGATACTGCCGAATTTAATAAATCTGTTTTTGATGAATTAAATCTTAATTATTCAAAACAAATTTGGAAACTATGTATTGAATTTGGCCTTCCTTTAATTTATGCATCAAGTGCTGCAACTTATGGTGGGGGAGAATATGGATATAATGATGACCATAATATAATAAATAAGTTAAAACCATTAAATCCATACGGGGAATCGAAAAATGAGTTTGACAAGTGGGTTTTAACTCAAAATGAACAACCATATTACTGGGCAGGATTGAAATTTTTCAATGTTTACGGTCCAAATGAATACCATAAAGGCAGAATGGCTTCTGTTATTTTCCATGCATACAATCAAATAAAAAAGACAAATAAAATGAATTTATTCCGCTCTCATAATCCAAGCTTTGATGATGGTGAACAAAAGCGTGATTTTATTTATGTTAAAGATATTGTTGATGTAATATTTTATTTGATGAATTACAGAAAAGATTCCGGGATTTATAACCTTGGCACAGGAAATGCCAGAACATTTTTAGATCTAACACGAGCAACATTTAATGCCATGAATATTAATGCAAACATTGATTTCATTGATACCCCAATAGATATTAGGGATAAATATCAGTATTTTACCGAAGCAAATATGCAAAAACTTAAATCCATTGGATATAAAAAGGATTTTTGTTCTATTGAAACCGGTATTTCAGACTATGTTAATAATTATTTAATTCAAGAAAAATATATTTAGAGATAGAAAACTATTTCAAAAACTCCAAAGTTTTTTCAATTGCTTTTTTCAAACCATTAACATCTTTTCCTCCGGCTGTAGCATAAAATGCTTGTCCGCCTCCTCCCCCTTTTATTTCTTTCGAAACTTCTCTTATAATGTTGCCTGCATTTAAGTCTTTTTCTTTTACAAGATTATCGGAGATCATTATCGAAATATTAGGCTTGTTATTAATATTTGCACCAATTACTAAAAAGAGATTTTCAATTTCACCTTTTAGTTGAAAAGAAATATCTTTAATTATTGTTGCATCATCTACTTCTATCAGATGTGCAATTACCGAAATTCCATTTATATTTTGGATTTTCTTTTTTAAATCTGATTTTAATTGAAGGATTTTTTCTTTATTAAATTTTTCAACCTTTTTGTTTAAGTCCTCGTTTTCACTCAATAAATTTTGAACTCCCTGAATAATGTTCGGACTTTTAATTAGTTCCTTTACATTGTCTAAAACAGTTAATTGATTATTAATATATTCTTCTGTCTTCAAGCCAGTAACAGCTTCAATCCTTCTAATTCCCGCAGCTATTGCCGATTCAGAAATTATTTTAAAAGCTCCAATCTGTCCTGTTGATCTTACATGAGTTCCGCCACAAAGTTCAACAGAATTATCAAACTTTATTACACGTACAATATCTCCGTATTTTTCGCCAAATAAAGCAATTGCACCCATTTTTTGTGCTTCTTCCATTGGGATTCCTCGTTTTTCTTCTAAATCAATATTCTGTCTGATTTTTCGATTTACATAAAATTCAACTTTTTCAATTTCTTTATCACTTAATTTCTGAAAATGAGAAAAATCAAAACGAATGTGTTCAGAATTAACAAATGAACCTTTTTGCTCAATATGATTACCGAGTATGTTTTGCAAAGCAGTATGTAGCAAATGAGTAGCCGTATGATTGTTAGTTATTTCTAATCGTTTTTGCTCATTAACTACAGCTTTGAATTTTGCTTTTACATTTTTTGGCAATTTATCAGTAATATGAACAATTAGTTTATTTTCGAGTTTTGTATCAACAATAAATATTTTTTCGTTTTCAGATTCTATATAACCTGTATCGCCCACTTGTCCTCCACTTTCGGCATAAAATGGTGTAAAATTGAAAACTAACTGATATTGTTCTTTCTTTTGTATTCTAATTTTTCTGTATTTTGTGATTTTGACATTAGTGCTTAACTGATCATATCCTATAAACTCTTCAATATCGTCTTTTTCAATTTCCACCCAATCTTCAGTGTCAAAATTTGTTACTTTTCTTGACCTGTCTTTTTGTTTATTAAGTTCTATTTTGAAATTTTCATCATCTATAGTTAAGCCGTATTCATTTGCAATTAATGATGTTAAGTCAATGGGGAATCCATAAGTATCATATAATTCAAAAACTTTTTTCCCATCAATAATTTTTTCATTATTCTTATTTGCAATCTCAATACATATTTGATCAATTAATTTTAGTCCGTTTGCCAAAGTTTTGAAAAACGCCGTTTCTTCTTCTTTTATCACTTTTTCTATAAGAAGTTTTTGCTCTTTTAACTCAGGGTAAACTTTAGCTAGTTGATGAACAAGAACAGGTACTAAACGAAAAATAAAAGGTTCTTTTAAATTCAGAGATTGATAACCATATCTGACAGCCCGTCTTAATATTCTTCTAATTACATAACCTGCACCGGTATTTGATGGCAATTGTCCATCAGCTATTGAAAAAGAAATTGCTCTAACATGATCGGCAATTACTCGCATCGCAGTTTTAACTATTGCTGCTCTTTTTGACATGTCTTCTTTTCTAAATCTTAAACCCGATATATCTTCAATTTTATTAATAAGAGGAATAAATATATCAGTATCGTAATTAGATGTTTTACCTTGTACTACCATACATAATCGTTCAAACCCCATGCCTGTATCAACATGTTTTAAAGGAAGTGTTTCAAGTTTCCTGTTTGATTTACGGTTATATTGAATAAAAACTAAATTCCATATTTCAATTACCTGAGGATGGTCTTTGTTTACTAAATCTTTACCATCAATTTTTTTTCGTTCTTCTTCAGTTCTTAAATCAATATGAATTTCAGAGCATGGACCACATGGACCTATTTCTCCCATTTCCCAAAAATTATATTTTTTTGAGCCATTTATTATACAGGAATCAGGTAAAAGCTTTTGCCAATATTTTTTTGCTTCATTATCTAATGATAAACCATCTTCTTTGTTACCATCGAATATAGTTACATAAAGTTTACTCTTGTCAATTTTTAAAACATCAGTCAGATATTCCCAAGCCCACTCTATTGCTTCTTTTTTAAAATAATCTCCAAAAGACCAGTTACCAAGCATTTCAAACATTGTATGGTGATATGTGTCATATCCAACTTCCTCAAGGTCATTATGCTTTCCCGACACTCGCAAACATTTTTGGGTATTTGCAATTCTATTATCAGTAATTTCTGAATGTCCAAGAAAAATATCTTTAAATTGATTCATTCCGGCATTTGTAAACATAAGAGTTGAATCATTTTTAACAACAATAGGTGCAGATGATACAATTTTATGTGATTTTGAAACGAAAAAGTCTAAAAATGACTTCCTTACAGAATTTGAGTCCATGTTTTATTGTTAATTTTTAATAATATCTTTATAAATCTATTCAAATGAACTTGCAAAGTTAGATTATTTACTTAAATTTGCCGCTTAAGATTTAGAATTCGTACAAAGTTATTTAAAAACAAGCATGACTAAAATTAAGTATAGGTTTAATTCTGAAACTCTTAGTTACGATAAAATATCTTTAGGATTAAAAAAAAGATTATTAAGATTACTGCCTCATATACTATCAAGTATTGTTTTGACATTAATTTTATATTTTGTTGTATTTTATTATTTTATTGATTCACCAAAAGAAAAAAAATTAAAAAGAGAAGTTGTTGTTTTAAATACACAATTTGATATTTTAAACTCTAAATTTAATAATGCATATAAAGTTTTAAGCGAACTACAATATAGAGATGATAATATTTACAGAACTATATTTGAAGCAGAATCTATACCCAGCACAGTAAGAGAAGCAGGTGTTGGTGGCATTAACAGATATGTTAAATTAGAAGGCTTTACTAATTCTGAAATAGTAGTTTCAACAACAAAAAGACTTGATGAACTTTTAAGAAAAATTGTTATTCAATCAAAATCTTTTGATGAAGTTGAAAACTTAACAAAAAACAAAGAAAAGTTTTTAGCTTCACTTCCCGCAATTCAACCAATGCGAAATAAAGATTTAACAAGAATTGCTTCATATTTTGGCTATAGAGATGACCCTATATACAGGGGAGTTAGGAAAATGCATGAAGGAATTGATTTTACTGCACCAAGAGGAACAGAAATTTTTGTTACCGGTGATGGAGTTATTGAGCAAGTAAAATATTCGAGAAGAGGATATGGAAATCAAATAGTTGTTAATCATGGATTTGGTTACAAAACCAGATATGCTCATTTACATAAAATATTAGTACGCCCTGGTCAAAAAGTAACAAGAGGAGATATTATCGGACAAGTTGGTAGTACAGGAAAATCGATTGGACCTCATTTGCATTATGAAGTTTTGAAAAATAATAAAGCAATAAATCCAATTAATTTTTTCTATTTAGATCTTTCTCCCGAAGAATATGACAAAATGTTAGAATTATCATCTATTGAAGGTGGTAAATCATTAGATTAATTTTTAACTTTTAATTAAAAAGTGCCTTACAAAGAAAAAGAAATCGAAAAGTTATATTACTCTATAACAGAAGTATCAAAAATGTTTAATGTTAATTCTTCATTAATACGTTTTTGGGAAAAAGAATTTAAAGAAATTAACCCCAAGAAAAATAAAAAGGGTAATAGATTATTCACAAAAGAAGATATTGAAACAATTAGATTGATACATCACCTTGTTAAAGAAAAAAGAATGACTTTAGAGGGGGCTAGAAAGAATTTAAAAGATAATAAAAAGAATATTGTTGATAATTTAGATATTGTGAAATCATTAAATAATGTTAAAGAAAAATTATTAGCAATAAAAGAACAATTATAATCCCGAATAAATATTTCTTTCTTTTCAATACTTTATTATTATGAAGATAAAAGATATAATTTCTTGTTTGGAAAATTTTGCTCCATTATCTTTTCAGGAATCTTATGATAATTCAGGATTAATTATAGGCAACCCTAACTCTGAAGTCACTTCAGCATTAATTTCTATTGATGTAACGGAAGAAGTAATTGATGAAGCAATTGAAAAAAACATAAATCTTATTATATCTCACCATCCAATAATTTTTAATGGGCTTAAAAAAATTACAGGCGATAATTATATTGAAAAACTTGTTATTAAAGCAATAAAAAATGATATTGCTATTTATGCATTTCATACTAATCTTGATTCTGTAGAAGATGGTGTAAATTCCAGAATATGTAATAAATTGGGATTGAAAAATTGCAGAATATTAAAAGCATTAAAAGGCGAATTAAAAAAAATTGTAACTTTTGTTCCAGTTCAACATGCAAAAAAAGTACGAATGGCATTATTTAATGCTGGTGCAGGATATATTGGCGATTATAATCAATGTAGCTATAATGTTGAAGGCAAAGGAACTTTTAATGCCTTAGATAACACTAAACCTTTTGTCGGGAAAAAAGGAGAATTGCATTTTGAAGATGAAATTAGAATTGAAACAATTTTCCCAAAACATTTACAAAATAAAATAATTTCATCTTTAAAAAATGCACATCCTTATGAAGAAGTTGCTTATGATATTTACCCATTAGACAATAAATATGATAAAGCAGGTATTGGAATGATTGGAGACCTGAAAAATGAAATTGATGAAAAAGATTTTTTAAAAAATATAAAAAATATCTTTAAAACTAATACTATACGTTATACAAAATTATTGAATAAAAAAATAAAAAAAGTGGCAGTATGTGGTGGTAGTGGAAGTTTTTTACTTAATGATGCAATATGTCAAAAAGCAGATATTTTTATTTCAGGAGATTTTAAATATCATCAATTTTTTGATGCAGATAATAAGATACTTATTGCAGATATAGGGCATTTTGAAAGTGAACAATTTACTGTTGAAATAATTTATGAAATTCTTAAGAAAAATTTACCTAAATTTGCAGCCCAGATAACAAAAATAAATACAAATCCTATAAACTATTTATAGTAATGACTAAGAAAAAAATTATTAAAACAGTTGAAACTGCAGAAATTGATACTGAAAATAAATTAAGTGCTTTGTATAAATTGCAAATGGCAGATTCTGAAATTGATAAAATCAGGATATTAAGAGGCGAATTGCCTCTTGAAGTTCAAGACCTTGAAGATGAAGTTGAAGGTTTGCAAACAAGAGTAAATAATTTTGATGATGAAATCGAAAATTTAAAAAATTCAATTGCTGATAAGAAAAACCAAATAAAAGAATCCCAGCTATTGATTAAAAAATATGAAGAACAACAAAAAAATGTTAGAAATAACAGGGAATATGACTCCTTAACTAAGGAACTGGAATTTCAGTCATTAGAGATCGAATTGTCTGAAAAACATATAAAAGAATTTGAAGTTGAAACTAAAAAGAAAAATGAATCTATTGAAACAGCAAAAACAAATTTAGATAATCGTAAAGATGATTTACAGCATAAAAAATCTGAACTTGATTCAATTGTTAGCGATACTCAAAAAGAAGAAGAGGGGCTTTTAAAAAAATCAGCCGAAGTAAGTCAGTTCATAGAAAAAAGATTATTAGCTGCTTATAGAAGAATAAGGAAAAATGCCAGAAATGGATTAGCTGTTGTTTCAATTGAAAGAAATGCTTGTGGTGGGTGTTATAATAAAATACCACCTCAAAGAAAAGTAGATATTCGTTCAAGAAAAAAAATAATTGTTTGTGAATATTGCGGACGAATATTGGTAGATAATGACCTTATTGAAACTATTAAATAAAATATTTATTAAAACAATAATCATGAAAATTTTAAAAACAATAACTTTACTTGTAACAGGTTTTACAATCATTTTATTTGCAAATAAATTAAATAGTCAAATAATTGTAAATGGCGATTTTGAAGCATGGACAGGTAATGTTCCTGATTCGTGGACAACAATTGAGACAGGAACATCTATAAGTCAGGAAACAACAATTATACATGGCGGAATTTCGGCAATGGATGTCTGGGTAACTACTGTAACTCAGGCTAACACAGATTTCAGACAAAATGTAACTGTTGTAAATGGAAACATATACGATATATCTGTTTGGGTATATCAATTGGATACAACAAGCAGAGTTACATTATTTATTGATGGAACATGGACAAATCAATACTCCGACCCATTAGATACTAATGCATGGCAAGAAGTTATATATCAATATACTGCTACAGTTGATGGGATAGTGCCTGTAGGTATAAGATTTTACGACATGCCTGCAAGCTTTATTGACTCGTCAAATATTATAATTGATGATTTTACTATGACAGATGTATCAGGAACAGGAACAAATCCATTTATTACAAATATTGTTATCTCGCCTGTTACTCCTACCGAAATAGATGCTGTTGACGTTTTTGCAGATATTACAGACGATGGCACTATTGCATCGGCATACATGTATTGGAGCACAAATGGAACAATATTTAACGATTCAATAAATATGTCAGTTATTGCCGGAGATACATACCAAACAGACACTCAAATCCCTGCACAAGTACCCGGTACAACCGTATATTATTACATTAAAGCAATTGATAACGATACCGAAGAAGCTACTTCTTTAACATTTCAATATGTTATTTTATTTGACGTTCCAAATGGAGTTTGCGAAAATTTATTCTTTTCCGAATATATTGAAGGTAGCAGTTTCAATAAGGTTCTTGAAATTTACAATCCTACTTTATCAGCAATTGATCTAAGTAATTATTCTATCCAGAAATTTAATAATGGAAATACTACTGCAAATGCAACACTTGTTTTAGATGGTAGCATTGATGCAGGCGATGTTTATATTTTAGCTAACAGTCAGGCTGATTCATTAACAATACAAGTAATTGCAGATACTCTTACCGCTTTTATCGGGCACAATGGTAACGATACCTATGTATTATTTAATTATGTTGACACAATTGATATTTTTGGTGAAATAGGTACATCATCAAATTTTACTATTGATACAGTTACAAATGGTGCAGTAGATCATACATTGGTTAGAAAGTTAGATATTCAGCATGGTCAGTTAAACTGGAACTTAGGAAATTTAGAATGGTATATTTATGATATTGATGATGTTTCATTTTTGGGATATCACAATATAAACCCATGTCAGGTAAATGTTAATTCAATTATTAAAGAAAAATTGGTGCTTTATCCAAACCCTGTTAAAGAAATTCTGAATATTGATAATTTGAGTAATGTAGATTTTATTCAGATAAACGATATATTATGCCAAACTGTTTATGTTAAGCCCGATATTAATGAAAGTAGTTTTACGTATAATACTTCAGGTCTGGAAAAAGGGATTTATTTAATAAGCATTATATTTAACGATAGCTCGTTTGAAACTATAAAATTTATTAAAGAGTAAAATAAAACTAATACGTGTATATACGTATTGGTGTTATGTCTATTATGGTCACACCTTGTTAAAATTTTTATCTCAAGTACTCGGGATTAATAATATTATATAAAAACGTTTAATATTATTTTAAGAATTTGGCGAATATACATAAAAATAAATGGATTCCTGCTTTCGCAGGAATGTTTTATCTTGTATCTTTTTTTATAAAAATGCATAATTTAACTGTGTCGGATAAAAATTAATGGTTTAATTTATAGTCGTAATTATTGAAATTTATTTTATTCAAAATAATCCGTTAAATTTATCATTAAAGAAATAAATTGTAATTCTGTGAAAAATAAATATAAAAATATTTGTGGTATTGTTTTGGCTGGAGGAAAAAACTCAAGGTATAAAGGAAAAGATAAAACCTTCTTAAAAATTGAACAACAAACCTTTTATGATAAAATAATTCACATACTTGGAAACATCTTCGATGAATTAATTGTGATAACCAATTCTCCTGATGATTTTCCAAAAGACAATATACCAAAACATGAAGATATAATAAAGGATATTGGGCCATTAGGTGGGATTCATACTGCTCTCTCAAAAGCAAAAGGCGCTGATGCTATTTTTATTGTTGCAATTGATATGCCCTTTATTAATGAAGAAATAATTAGAAAAATGGCAACAATTTTTACACAGCAAGATGTTGATATATTGATTCCGAAAATTAAAAATAACATTGAGCCCTTACATGCCATTTATTCAACTGGTATTTTAGAGAAACTAAACGATTATTTAAAAACAACAAATGTTTTTTCAATAAGAAGTTTTTTTAAAAATATAAATACAAAGTTTTTTGAGTTAGAAGATACTTTAATTAATAAAAGATTTTTTTTAAATATAAATTCTCAGGATGACTATGATAAGTATATCCAATCGTTCAGTACACTAAATTATAATTTAGAATGAGTTTAATTATTTTTTAAGTATCTTTGAATTTGTTAATTTTATGAATTTTATGAATTTTATTTAATATATTTAATTATCAATTATATGAGTACAGCATTATCCAAAGTTTTTTCAGAGTTTGAAGGCAAAACTGAAGAATTAATACCCGTACTACAAAAAGTCCAGGAAGTTAATGGTTTTTTGGCTGAATCATCAATGACAGATATTGCAAAATTTTTAAAAGTTCCTTTAAGCAAGGTTTATGGTGCTGCTACATTTTATGCCCAATTCAGATTTAAACCAAAAGGTAAAAATCATATTATGTTGTGCCGTGGAACTGCATGTCATGTTAAAGGAGCTCCAAGGATTCTCGAAGAAATTGAAACCCAATTAGGTATAAAAGAAGGTGAAACTTCTGTTGATTTGGAATACTCAATAGAAAGTGTTGCATGTATTGGTGCTTGTAGTTTAGCACCATGTGCAATGGTCAACAATAAAGTAGAGGCAAATCTTACGCCTCAAAAAGTAGAGAAAATATTTTCAAAAGCTAAAAAATAATAAGGATGGATATTAATCAAGTTATCGACAATGCAAATGTTGAGTGGGATAAACTCATAAAAAGCAAAATTCCTACAATTCTTGTAGGAAATGCAACATGTGGACGTTCTGCAGGTTCACAAGAAGTTATTGATACACTTAAAGAAGAAACTAAAAAGCAAGGACTAAATTGTAACATCTTAGAAACAGGATGTATAGGTATGTGCTATCTTGAACCAATAGTATGTATCTATAAACAAGGCTATCCTTTAACCTTTTATAGCAATATTGGAAAACAAGATGCTATAGACTTGGTTAATTCCTATTTAATCAATGATAAAAACCTTGATGAAAAAATTATAGGCGTTATTAATAATGGCGTAAAAAGTGATTTACCTGACTTATACAATATTCCGGTAATGAAACCACAGGTACGACTTGTACTTCAAAACTGTGGAATTATTGATCCTACCAACTTAAATCATTATTTGGCTAATAAAGGGTATATAGGTGTTCAAAAGATTTTAAATTATACACCCGAACAAATTATCGAAGAAGTTAAAGAATCTGGTTTAAGAGGACGTGGCGGAGCAGGTTTCCCTACATGGCGAAAATGGACATTTTGTAAAGAAGCTAAAGGTGATAAAAAGTATTTAATTTGTAATGCTGATGAAGGTGACCCCGGAGCATTTATGAATAGGTCATTGTTAGAAGGCGACCCGCATTCTTTACTTGAAGGAATGATAATAGCAGCTTATGCTATTGGTGCTGATACAGGATATGTTTATTGCAGAGCAGAATATCCTTTGGCTTTAGTAAGACTAAAGTTAGCTATACAACAAGCTACAGAAAAGAATTTGATTGGTGATAATATATTAGGTTCAAATTTTAGCTTTCATATAAAAATTAAAGAAGGAGCCGGAGCATTTGTATGTGGTGAAGAAACTGCACTAATTGCCTCAATAGAAGGAGAAAGAGGAATGCCAAGACCAAGACCTCCATTTCCTGCTGTTTCTGGTTTGTGGAAAAAACCTACAATAATAAACAATGTCGATACACTTGCTTCTGTAGCAAGGATCTTTCAAAATGATGCAAAATGGTTTTCACAATATGGCACAGAAAAAAGTAAAGGAACAAAAACATTTGCTTTGGTTGGAAAAGTTAAAAATACAGGATTAATTGAAGTTCCTCTTGGAATATCTTTAAAAGAAATAATTTTTGATATTGGTGGCGGAGTTCCAAATGGCAAAAAATTTAAAGCTGTACAAACAGGAGGGCCTTCAGGAGGTTGCGTCCCAGCAGAGCTTTTAGATATTCCTGTTGATTATGAGTCACTTGCAAAGGTAGGTACTATTATGGGTTCAGGAGGATTGGTTGTAATGGATGAAGATACGTGTATGGTTGATGTGGCACGTTATTTTTTGGATTTTGCTCAAAAAGAATCATGCGGTGAATGTGCTCCATGTAGATTAGGTACAAAACAAATGTTAGACATTCTTGAAGATATTACATCAGGAAAAGGACAAATTGAAGATATTGACCTGTTGGAAAGATTAGGAAACGGAATAAAAAAAGGTTCTTTATGCGGGCTTGGACAAACAGCTCCAAATCCTGTATTAACTACAATCCGATATTTTCGTAATGAATACGAAGATCACATTTTGCATAAAAAATGTACTTCTAGGGTATGCAAAGATTTAATATATTATGATATTATACCTGAAAAATGTACAGGATGTCATATTTGTTTTAAGTCATGCCCTGTAAAAGCGATTAGTGGTGATCCAAAAAATACTCATTTCATAAATCAGGACCTTTGTATAAAATGTGGAATATGTAAAGACAAATGCCCTACTAAATTTAATGCAATTGAAGTTTATCCTGGTAGTAAAATAATGGAGGGACAAGATAATGAATAAAGTAAATTTAACAATAGACGGAATTAAAATAATTACAGACTCAAATAAAACTGTACTTGAGGCAGCTTTAGAAAATGACATTTATATTCCAAACTTATGTCATCATCCCGACCTCGAACCTGTTGGTGTTTGCAGAATGTGTATGGTAGAAATTGAAGGAAGACCTGGACAAACAATATCATGCAAAACATCTGTGGAAGAAGGAATGAATGTTAAAACAGAGAGTGAGGATATTAACCTTATTCGTCAAACTGCATTAGAACTTATTCATGCAAATCATACGCAAGATTGTACAAATTGTAATCAGAACAATCAATGCGAATTGCAAAAGGTTACTGCTTATGTAGGAATTGATGAAGAAAGATTTAGCAGGATGCGCAAAACAAGACCTCATATAAAAATTGATGACTCCAATCCATTTTTTACTCTTGATATGAATAAATGTATTCTCTGTGGTATTTGTGTAAGAACATGTAATGAATTACAAGGAGTTAATGCTATAGATTTTGCAAATAGAGGACACGAAACTATTATTAGTACATTCGGTAATAAAGGCTTTCTTGAATCAAATTGCGAATCATGTGGGGAATGTGTTGTAAGATGTCCTGTTGGTGCATTAACACCTAAAAATTCTCAAATACCTGCTTACGAAGTTAAAACAACTTGTCCGTATTGCGGTGTTGGTTGTAATTTTTACCTTGGTGTTCGTAATAATAAAATTATTAATTCACGAAGTGATAAAAATGCAGTAAACAAAGGAAGTCTTTGTGTAAAAGGTAGATTTGGTTATGAATTTGTAAATCACAAAGACAGGCTTACAACTCCTCTTATTAAAAAACAGGGAAAATTTGTTGAATCATCTTGGGATGAAGCATTAGAGCTTATAGCTGAAAAATTTGCCAAATATAAAAAAGAAAAGTTTGCCTGTTTTTCTTCTGCTAAATGTACAAATGAAGATAATTATGTTGTACAGAAGTTTACAAGGGTTGTAATGGGAACAAATAATATTGACCATTGTGCAAGATTGTGTCATGCTCCTACTGTTGCAGGATTAGCTCAAAGCTTTGGTAGTGGTGCAATGACTAATTCTATTGATGAAATAGAAAAAGTAAAGACTATTTTTGCTATTGGCACTAATACAACAGCAGCTCATCCTGTTATTGCTCTTAGAATGAAAAAAGCAGTTAGAAATGGGGGATGTTTAATTGTTGCAAATCCTAAAGAAATTGATTTATGCAAACATGCTGCTCTCTTTTTGCGGCATAAACCCGGCACTGATGTAGTTTTAATGATGGGAATGATGAATTATATTCTAAGTAAAGGTTGGGAAGATAAAAATTTCATAAATAAAAGAACTGAAAATTTTAAGGTATTTAAAGAATCTCTTACAAATTTTTCTCTTGATTTTGTCGAAAAAACAACAGGTGTTCCAAGAGAAAAAATACAAAAAGCTGCAAAACTTTTTGCAACACAAAAACCTTCAAGTATATTTTATGCAATGGGAATAACCCAGCATACACATGGGACAGACAATGTGTTAGCAACGAGCAATTTGGCACTTCTCACAGGAAATATTGGAAAATCATCAACAGGAGTTAACCCGTTAAGAGGACAAAATAATGTACAGGGTGCTTGCGATATGGGAGCATTACCAAATGTGTTTTCAGGTTATCAAAAAGTAAATGATGCAGAAGCAAGAAAAAAACACGAAAAAGCATGGGGCATTAAATTAGATGGAAATGCTGGATTAACTCATACTGAAATAATTGATGCTATTGATAAAAAAGAAATAAAAGCATTATATCAGGTTGGAGAAAATCCTGTGCTAAGTGAAGCTAATTCTAATCACGTAATAGAAGCATTGAAAAAAATAGATTTTTTTGTTGCTCAGGATATTTTTCTTACTCAAACTGCTGAATTTGCGGATGTTGTTTTACCTGCTGCTTCGTATGCCGAGAAAAACGGAACATTTACAAATACAGAACGAAGAGTACAAAGAGTAAGAAAAGCTATTGAACCTATTGGAGATTCTAAACCTGACTGGTGGATTACTTCTCAGATTGCTAAGAAAATGAAAGCCAAAGGTTTTGAATTTGAAAATGCTTCTCAGATAATGGACGAAATAGCAGATATTACTCCAATATATGCAGGAATTTCATTTAAAAGAATTGAAAACCAAGGATTACAATGGCCATGTCCAACTAAAAACCATAAAGGAACAAAATATCTTCATAAAGAAAAATTTGCTACAAAAAACGGAAAAGCAAAATTTATGCCTCTTGTTTATAAGGAATCTGCAGAATTACCTGACAAGAAATATCCTTTACTTCTTACAACAGACAGAAGTATCTTCCACTTCCATACAAGCACTATGACCCGTCATGTTGAAGGTTTGGAAAAGTTAAATGACAGAGAGTTATTGTTAATTAATCCAATTGATGCATTACAATATAAATTAAAAGATAAAGAAATTGTGCAAGTTGTATCAAGAAGAGGAAAAATTTCTGTTGAAGTAAGTATTACAGATATCTGTCCTCCTGGTGTGGTATCTTTAACTTTTCATTTTGAAGAATCACCTACAAATGTACTAACTAATTCAGCTATTGACCCTGTTGCAAAAATTCCTGAGACAAAGGTATGTGCGGTGAAAGTTGAAAAATTATAGATTGATAAAATACTTGTAACTAATCAGTGTGTGTTTCATATTGACTTTAAGTTTTTTATGTTGTTTTTATTTCACGCAAAGACCACAAAGAAATTACGCGAAGCACGCTAAGTTCTTGATTTTGTATTTTTTGCGTTCTTTGCGATTTGCTTGGAGTACTTTGCGTGAAACTATATTAGTTACACATATTGAATGAATTATAGTTTATATTTCAGAAAATCTGACTTTTATGTACGTTCCTTTTTGTGTATTTTAGTGTCTTTCTGGATATATATTTTGATTTTGTAAATTAATAATAAAAAATGGAGAAAATTCCCTATTTATTATCATCAAATTTAACCTGTCTGCCGGTTTATCTACCGTAGGTATAACAGGTAGGAATAATGTTTACTTAGTGTTTTCGGCTTTCTTTATTTGGTTTCTTCAATTTCTTCTTTTTCAGTCTCCTCAGTTTCTTCTTCAAAATCTAACATATCATGATTTTGTAAAAAATTATACCATGAAAATATTTTTTTCATATCAGAAACATACACTCTGTCTTTGTCATAATTTGGCAAAACTTCTTCAAGTTTCAATTTTATATCATCAGAAGATGCTTTTTTAGTATCTAAAGTTTCACCTCCATTTTCTTTTTCTTTAATTTTTTTTAAAACATCAATTAAAGGCACTTCATCCTCTTCTGTGAAAATTTGTATGTCTTCAAGTGCACTTATTTTGGCAGTTGCATAAGCAGGTATTCGCTTGCCGCTAACAATGTCTTCAACAATTATTGCATTTTTAGATTGAGCTATGTGTTTATAAAGCCCGGGTTTTCCTCCAATTGATAAAATTCCTTTTAATGACATTTAATTTATTTTTAAAATTCAACAAACAAAAATAGTAAGTAGTGTTATTACAAATATTCAAAAAGATTAATATTTATTAACAATTAATAGACGCAAGTTATTTCAAAATGGATGCTTCAAAGAAAATAAAACAAAAATTATTAACTTATGGTTACTATTCAATTGTGCTATATTGCTCATGGCAGTTTCATGTTTTAAGAAAAAATGATTCAGGATACAGGGTACAAGGCAGTAGCCTTAATTTTCAGCTATTCAATATCTTGCATCCTGCATCTGGTATCTGTATATTATTATAATAAATGCTATCAACAATCAATATGGCGATTATAAATACATTGTATTGCCTGAGTAGTTGCAATTTATGAAAAACCTTTCTCTTTTTTAATTTTCTCGTATGCTTTATTTACTTCTTGAAATTTTTCATTTGCCTTTTTTTGAAATTCTTCTCCAAGATGACTAACTTTATCTGGGTGGTATTTCTTTGCCATACGGCGGTATGCTTTCTTAATTTCTTCGTTCGAAGCATTCTTATCAATTTCTAATATTTTATATGAAGAGTCAACCTCTTCAACAAACATAGCACGAATAGATCTTTCGTCTTTAGTGGTAATACCAATTCTATTAGATATATAATGAATTGTGTCAATTTCACTTTTAGTAATGTGTCCATCAGCTTTTGATATCCCGAACAAAACATGTAAAAGTTGTAGGCGAGACGAATAATCCATATTTTGTTTAATTTGCCAACCAACTTTATCAACAGGAATATTTTGTTTTAAGATATCTCTTAATGTTAAAATTGCTTCTTGGGCTGCTTTGTCTCCAAATGATTGTTTGAAGAATTTTTTCACATAATTTAATTCCGGTTTAGTAATTTTTCCATCAGCTTTCATAACTGCAGCAATAAGAACTAATAGACTAATAATAAAATCACCTTGAGAAGTAGGTGGTCGTCTTTTCCCGGTTTTTGATGTTTGTTTTACATTATCAAAAAAGCTTCCAACTGCGAACCCAAGTAATGCTCCAATGGGACCACCACCGGCAAATCCTAATCCTGCACCAATCCATTTCCCAAATTTTGCCATATCCTATTTATTAAATATTTTGTGAAGTTTGAGAATTTGAGGGAGTACAAATTCTGTGTCATCATTAATTATTATGTAATCAGCTAATTTTTTCTTTTCATCATCGTTCATTTGATTTTTAATTCTGATAAATACATCATTTTTTGAAATATTATCCCTTTTAATAACGCGTCTAATGCGCAATTTTTCAGGGGAATATATCAGTATTGTGGTATCTGTCATTTTAAATGCACCACTTTCAAATAATATTGCAGTTTCGTGAATAACATATTTTGATTTTTTATGTTTTACAAGCCATTCTCTAAAATCATTTAATACAACAGGATGTATTATGTTATTAACTTTTTCCAACTCAATTCTATTATTAAATATTATTTTAGAAAGTTTTTTTTTATTTATTTTTCCATTATTCAAATAAATAAAATTTCCATATAATGAAATCAGTTCTTTTTTAATTTTTATTGATGAATTAATAAGTCTTTTTGATTCAATATCAGCTTCATATATAGGGATTCCAAGATGTTTAAACACATTACAGACAATTGTTTTGCCGCTTCCAATTCCGCCTGTTAAACCAATAACTTTTGTCATTTTTTTAAAATATATTCAATGTTTTTTGGGGAGTAGTCAATTGATAAAATATCTTTTGGGTATTCTTGTAATTTAACTTTAAGCTTATTACTTAAACTAAATTCTACATCATCAAAATTTACACTTGCATCGAATTGAGATTCATTAATATTGTTAAATCTGCTTAATACTACTTTAAAGTTTATAGAAACGTTTTCAGGAAATATAATTAATTCCAGACTATCAGGTAGATTTCTAATATTTATTGGAACTTTTATTTGTGATTCGGTATATTTTTCTACAAGTAATTCAATTACTACTCTCTTATCAGAATATTTGAGATTATCGTTTTTTTCTAAACCAACATTTTTTCTAATTGTGTTATTGAGATTTCTGAAATTATAATTTTTAGTATAAATATAAAAAGTTGTATCCAAAACAGATTCAGGTCCTGTTATTGTAATACTGTCGGGAAATATATTAATAGATTCGCTTAACATATATTGTTGCTCAAATGATATTTTAATTTTAGATTTTACGGGAACTTTTTTGCTGACAACATCAGCAAGGTTAAAATATAAAGTGTCCGGTTGTATTTTTAAAATTGTAATATCATATTTTATTTGATTTTCTATTTGATGTTCAGCATAGCTTGTTAAAATATAAAAATCGGAATGATTATCGTCATATAATTTATTTAATGCAAAAGATTTAACATTAAATATGATTGGTTTTAAAACAGGAATCATTTTATATTGTAATAAAGTAAATCCATACCCTTTTACTTTTAATTGAAGAGATGAAGGTAATTCACCAATCATTACTTTATTTCCGGGAAAATTTGTGTATTTTACAGGATAATTTAAAACTGTAACATATTCCTTGCTTAAAGCATTTAATATCCAAAATGTAGATGAAATAATTAAAAAAATGGAAAAAGTAATTAATCTTCGATTTAAATTTAATCGATTACCTTGAAGCCTCTTTTTTAATTTTAATAATTTTTTGTTCAATAGTATAAGTATATTGGGCTAAAAGAAAAGATACTGCAAATACCGGAAATTTGCTTATTTTGTTTTTTCAAGGTCTCTGAGATCTTTAATAACAGCACTTTTAGCTATTTTCAATTTTACATTATTATCAACTTCTATAAGAATTGTATCTTCTTTAATGTCAGCAATTTTTCCATAAATTCCACCGGTAGTAACAATTTTATCACCTTTCTCTAAAGATGCTCTGAATTTTTTTGTTTCTTTTTGTTTCTTCATTTGAGGTCTGATCATAAAAAAGTAAAACACAACAATAATTAAACCTAAAAAGATGAATGAGCTGTAAGGATTTTGCCCCTCTTCAGAAGGAGCCATTAATAAAATGCTTGCTAAATAATTCATTATTATAAAATTTTAAATTAAAAAATATTATTCTGGTACTATAATTTCAGCTGTAAAGCTCAATTCAATTTTGTTTGGCTGCGTATTAGCCAATACCATTATTGTTTTATGTTGTTTGCCATTTCTTCCGGAACTGTCAAATACAACTTCAATTTTACCTTCTTTACCGGAAGCAATAGGTTCTCTGTCATATTTTGGTATAGTACAACCACAAGTTGCTCTTACCGACGATAAAATTAAATCAGAACCTCCAACATTTTTAAATTTATAAGTGTACGATACTTTTTCTCCCTGAATAATAACACCAAAATCGTGTTCTATCTCTTTAAATTCAAAAGCAGGTAAATCTCCCATGTCTGGATTATCGTCGTCAGCTGTTATTGGATTATTCACTATATTTGCTGAAATATTATCATTATCTTGTTCGTTACTGCATCCAAAAATTAAGAAAATAAGTAAAATAATTATAAATGCTTTTTTCATTCTTCTTCTTATTTTTTGCAAAGTAAATACAAATTTGATATTTATTCAAATTATTGGAAAATCAATTTGTTAAAAATAACTAAATTTAACCTATTAGACCTTTTCCTTTTTTAATTATTTTATTTTCAGCTTTTAAATTATTAATTATTTTATCTAAAATGCCATTGATGAAAATACTGCTTTTTCTGGTGCTGTAAAATTTTGCAATTTCAATATATTCGTTAAATGATACTTTTATTGGAATGGATGTCATTTCTTTAATCTCTGTAATTGCAATTTCAATCAACAGCAAATCCATGAAAGCTATTCTGTCTATATCCCAGTTTGTAATATTTTTTTTAATAAGCTCAACGTTTTCTTCATGGTTTAAAATAGTTTTTCTGAAAATAGTTTTTATAAATTCAATATCATCTTTACTTTTATAAAGTTTTAAAAGTTCAGCTTTTTCTTCATCTTTTTCGTTAAATTTTTTAATTGTTTTAATTATCATACTTAAAACAAATTCTATATCATCATTCCAATAAATGCTTTGTTCTTCTATTATTTGAAAAAGAAGTTCAGAGTTTGCAATATGTTTTTCGAAAATTGTTATTACAAACTTTTTGTCATCAGAATAGTTGCAATTATCGGTTTGCATATAACTTCTATAATCTTCAGATTCAATAATTGTTATATATAAATTTTTAATAAGTTCAGGGTTATTTACCCAACTTAATTTAACATTGTTTAAGTAAGTTTTTAATTGCTTATTTATTGATATTTGATTGATGATCTTGTTATCAATAAACTTGGTGTTAGGATTTATATCTTCTTCTGTAGGAATATTTTTTTGTCTGGCTAAATCAATTTTTGATTCTGCATAATTTGCTATATCAATAATTAAAATTAAAAAATAATGATACAATTCAAAGGTTTTGTCAATGCTATGAAATAATTCTTTTTCGGATTTGCTAACGGAATTATTGTTGCTTCTAAAAAAAGCAAATAATATCTGCATTAACTTAATCCGTAACAACCTCCTACTAATCATGCTTAAAGAACAATTTGTTATAAATAATTTGATTGCAAAAATAATGCATATTTTTAATTTACAGGCTTATTAAAAAATAATTTATATAATTAAATTTTTTTTTAAATAAATATTTATATTTTTGCCTATGTAATAATTATTTACATTTAATTTAAATTATTGAAGATGGAAAGTTACGAGAAAAATGAAGGTAAAGATAAAAGAGAAAGGGATGAAATTTTCTCTGTTGCTGTAAGAGCAGGTAAAAGAACTTATTTTTTTGATGTAAAAGCAACCAGAAAGAATGATTATTATTTAACTATTACCGAAAGCAAGAAAAAATTCAACCCTGATGGTCGTCATTATTTTGAAAAACACAAACTTTTCCTTTATAAAGAAGATTTTGAAAAATTTGCCGATGGATTTAAAGAAGTAGTCGATTATATAGTGGAAAATCAGCCGCCTATGGAAGAAATTCAAGAAAAACCACAAGAGATTGTTGCAGAAAAAGAAAATGCCGATGAGTTTACAAATGTTGAATTTGATGAACTTGATGACAAAAAAGAGGAGTAAGTGTAATTATCTATTTTTAATCATTAAAATCCTTTTTAAGCGTATTTGTTTTTTTTCCCCGTGCTTTATTAATCTCTTTTTCAGTTAATATTTTCACATTGGTTATTAAACAATTATTTTCTAAAAAATTTCCGTAAACATTACACTCATCAATTATTTCCTCAAATAAATGATTCAAATGGATACTTAATGGAAGAAGCGTAGTTATGGCAACATAACTGTCAAGAAATTCAATATTCTCAATTTCAATATTTTTATCTCTTGTAAGTATTTCAAGTTCATTATTTACAACTTTTCTTTGAATTTTTGTAAATGGATCGTTATTCTTAGAAAAAAATACAACAAAATATCTGAGAAATTTACCTTTTCCTCCCAGTCCTGTTGATATGAAAACCTGTGGTTCATCTAAATATTCACTTTGCAACAACATTTTACTGTCTTGCAATGCAATTGTTGCCCAATTATATAAAGGTGAATTTTTATCCTTATGAAACTTCTCAATAATTCTGTACGCTTCAGGTTTCTCTACAGAAGCAATTTGAATTAGTAATTTCTTTTTCTCATCAATATCT
>Ga0307990_1001283_pt1 | contig 21314 bp, 16 predicted proteins | sample EllFjometagen129_FD_203168 | JGI IMG/M metagenome (GOLD analysis project Ga0307990, IMG submission 203168) | Marine microbial communities from Ellis Fjord, Antarctic Ocean - #129 | ecosystem: Environmental > Aquatic > Marine > Unclassified | place: Southern Ocean | collected 2014-10-08
GGAGGTTTCGCTATTTAAATATCGATGCCGCCATAATTAAATTTCGTAAAAATATTTTGATAAATTGTTTATCAGTTAATTAAAAATCGAAAAACACAAATTAATACCCCTAATAAAATCGCTGACCATTCGGGGACTGAGAGGTCTGTCTAATAGTAAGGCTTCCTGTGCTTTACACAAACATGTCATTGGTAGCAAAACCCCGATCCCGAAAGCTTTCGGGATCGGGGTGAAGCGAAGAATCTACAAACGGAATAATACTTTCCCCCGGACAACAATAATCAAGAAATAATATTCACAACATGAAGACAAACCTGTATTTTCTATTTACTTTGTTAAGCCTGGTTTCTTTCGCCGCCTGTAATTTTAGTTACCCTACCGGGAAAGATCAGGAAAGCGAAACTGAACAACTTGAAACATTTCTCAACATCCCAATTTATCCCGGCGCAAAAATGGTAATGCTTGTTACCGACAACCGGGACAAGGAAATCCCACAACGAACAAAACCGGCTACTGTTTCCCTCACAACAGACTATCGCGATAGTGTTCCCGTATTTTATGAAAGGGAACTTGGATACCCATTTTTGGTTGACACTACCGGAGGAAAAACCTATTACAAACTGGTTTTTGATAAAGAAGGCTGGGAATATGAAATAATGGTCGGGCAAGATACTTTTGAAAACCAAGCCATGTTTACGATTTCAGTAAATGAATTACCCTATTAGGAGATAGATGTTAGAGATTAGATGTTAGAGGATAGATGGAAGAACTTTCTGGTTAATAGGTAAAATTATTAAATTTCAGAACGCCTTACTTATTGTAAATCAAGTGTCGTGAATAATGCATCAAAGTGAATCTTTGTGTCCCCCGATAGCTATCGGGGTGCCTCAGTGGTAACCTTCAGAAATTCACCACATAGACTACTTAGATCATTCAGAGCCACTCCCAAAGATAGGGATACCCGCTTCGCGAGGCGAGCCAATGGCATAAGAAAAAATAAATTATGGAAAACGAAAAAACAGATTTCATTTTTGACAAGGGCGTCAAACCTATTGCAGAAAATGTAAATTCCTTATTGGGAAACACTGCAACCCTTTGGCGTGAATTTCTTGAATTTATCGAAAACGAAGTAGGCACAACAATAATCGATTGGAAATTTTATACCAAAAAAAGTGGCTGGACTATGAAATTATTACTTAAGAAACGAAACTTTTTTTTCTTTAAGCCCCAGGAAGACAGCTTTGCCATAACCTTTTTTTTCGGCGATCACGCCGTGAATGCAATCCTTGAATCCGATTTCCCTAAACCAATAAAAGAGGATTTGCGCAATGCCCGTAAATACATGGAAGGACGGGGAATTAGGCGGGTATTCACTACAATAGAGGATGTTGAAATTGCAAAGAAATTGCTTAAAATTAAGCTCCAATACTGATGGCAATAATTTTTGATCCCATTCTCAAGAAGCGCAGTTATTGGTGTTTTGATGAAAAGCCATACTCTTTGACAAGTCCTGGCACAAGCGGTTGGCTTTTGAGTGACTTGGTAATGTGTACGGCTTTAGCGTTGGATATTACCACTAAAGTCAAACATTAAATGATAGATTTTCAGTCCATCATTATTTTTATCATAATGCTCCGAATGATAATGGTATTTAAAATCGCAAATAAAATTATCCTTTGTTATTTCTTTAGTTGTATTAATTGTAGTAGAAGCCTTTAAAAGGATGTTAATCTTGTCTGTGTTTAAATGAATATCCATTTCATTCACAATAAAACCAATCATCGCGTTCACACGAAAATATGAAGAATAATATCTTTGGATAAATCGTGAGATACCATTTTTGATGTATTCTGCATTTAGACCACTTACTCCACTCGTATTAACATTATCAAGGCGTTTACATTCGATTATATAATAAGCTTCTTGTTCTGAGAATGTGTCAATAGAACTTATTTTAATATCGGTCCGCCCTACAGAATGGTCTTCTTGAACCTCTCTGTCAAAAAGCCATTGAGAAAATCCTATTTGTTGTCTTACTTGATTATTCTTTAAATATTTTAAAAGGAGGACGTTCCGTATATTATTCTCATCGTTATCTAAAATAACTTTATCAGAAATCATCATTTTATAACAAGTAGTTAATTTGGAGAGAAAATCTTCAAAACTTGTATCGTAAAACTGAATTGAACCATCAAAGTTCTTTGCATCTAAATTGCTATACATTAAACTTCCTTTTTTTGCCTGCAACTAAAATGGCGTCCATAAATTCGTTTACATCAAGATGTCCAATTGCTTTGTACCAAAGTCTTTTTTCATTTGGTTTAATGATATAAAATCCATCCTTTTCAAATCCCCGAATATCCTTTTGAATAAAAAGCCTGTCTGTTATTTTCTCAATTCCTAATGAAGATAGTAAATTAAGAATATCACCACTATCTACTTCTGTTTGTTGAATTGAATTAGCTTTAGCATTTAAAGGTAAAAGCTTAAAAAACAGTCCAATTATTTGATTTGTGTATTCAATTTCAACAACTATTTTCTGATTAGTTTTTTTAAAAATTGGATTAAATCGGTCAAAAAATAATTTTGCATACTCAGATAATATCTCATTTTCTTTCAGAATCGGATTATATAAGTTTTTAAATCCTTTTAATCTCATCATAATTGGAATAACACAGTCTAATGTATAATCCACCGTATCTTTTTCTATATCAGAAAGATTGAATGAATCTAATACAATAGAATCTAATTCTCTTTTCATATCTTTTACGATAGTGTTGGCAGAATGATTATCATCCATTAAAGACTTTTCTATTTTTCTAATTAATGGCTTAAATTCTTTATTATTAAAATAAGGAAAGCTAAATTTCTCAATATCATGTACCTGCTGTTCAATCATTATTCCAGTGGTTGAAGCTGATTGACCAATATAATATGAAAATAATTTTGAATTCAGAAGAGCTGAAATATTATAGTAGTTATCGTCATCAGAATTGTTTCTGCGTTTAATAGCCGTAATCTTATCCGTAAAGACCACTTTTTTATTGGCTATAGCTGATACAGATTCTAGATTAGTTTTAACGGTTTCTTTGATGAGCAAGACTGGAGGAGAAAACATATTTGCAGCTACTTGACCATTTTCTCTATAAACATAGCCAACTGAATCAATACTCCACTTTTTTAAAGGAGAGGTAACCTGAAATTGTTGTAGTTGTTTTTTCGTTAAGTCAATGAAATCGTAATTTTTAAGTTCGCTTACATCAATTCTTGTATCACCATCCTTTCTTTTCATTCCTTGTTTAATGATATAGTCGTTGCCGTGAAAAACTATATCACTAATTTTAGAGTAATCAGCAGACTTAAGTCGACATATTAAATTAAAATCAAGATAACTACCATAAACCAACACCTTCCATAAGTAATCATTATCCTTAAGCTTCTTTTGAGAAACTTTTTTATAATCTCCTCGCTGAATTGTGAATACTTTAAACAAAGAAAAGAAACGACTTGGTTTAAGTGTAATATGCTCTATAATATTGTTATTGTTCTTATTGTGACCATATTGATAAAAAAGAACAGAGGCAGGTGTGTCAGCTCCTTTAGAATTAAAGACTTCCTTTCTTACAGGAGCTAGTTCAAAAACTTTATTAATTAAATAATTGTCCAAGAAATATTGCCTGAACTTTTTTGCATTAAGATTATACAGCAGTTTGCTTGTTACTATTAGACTTATCTTAGTGTTAGTAGTAGCAAAATCACTTACACGAAATACAAAAGCCTGAGCTATTTCATTATTACTTATCTCAATATCAGAGTTTTCTTCTTTCTTTCTATCCTCAATATATTTAACGAATAGTGGGGTTTTTTCTTCTCCTTTTCCTCTTTTCCATGGAGGGTTTCCTAAGATAAAATCGAAATCAATATTTTCAATTCTAGAATTGAAATTTGCCGTTTTATTAAAAAAATCTGATGAGAAGAAATTATTATTAAGTAATAAAGGAAATTTAAAAGACTCAATGTCAGACGGGTTTTGATAATCCAATAGTGTCAGGTAAATTGAAAAGATTGCAACATTTATTGCACTCTTATCTTTATCAATCCCATATATATTATCGGAAGCAAGTTGTATTAAATCATCTTTATACTTTTCCGGATTATCTAAAAAATTTGGATAGTTTTTCTGATATTGTTCTATAATTTTTCTGAGGGTTTCAACCAGGAAAATTCCTGAGCCACACGCAGGGTCAAGAACTTTACAACTATAACTCTTATGTTTTTGAAATTTTTCCTCAACAGTCTCTGCAAGTATATAATCAACAAGAAATAGTGGGGTATAGTAAGCCCCTTGTTTCTCTTGTTGGTCTTGTCCAATAAAAACCTCATAGACATTACTAATGAACTCAACAGGAATAATTGAGAAATCATATAAATTAAAAAGTGATTTTTGACCTGTCCCTACAATATCTCCTGATAATAAGTCGGTTATTATTGAAAAGCATTTTTCTGGTATCGAATCTAATTCGCTTTCAGTAATAGGAAACAAATCTCCATTAAACTTATCTTTCAGGTATTCAAAAAATTGTTTTACTTGATTTTTATCAGATAACAACTTACAAAATTCAGAATTTGTCCATTTTCGAGATTTTCCTTTTTGCTCAAAATTCAATCCAATTTCTCTATCTATCAAATAGCGAACAAAAATCACCTTTCCGATTAGTGAATTTGTGAGTTCCGGGGATAATGATTCTGAAAGAAGAATTTCTCTTGCAGATTCAATATTTTTTAGAAGATGATAATCAATTCTATGGGATGAATTAAAATCTTTTTGATATTTCTCCCATGTTTTACCTGTTACAAGTTCGAAATATTTAAAATCATTTAGTTTTTCTTCTTTCCCAAAAAATCCTAAGGTTTTGTCCTGAGTAAGGTACTTAAAACCATTATAAATTTCTACTGAGTCTTGTTCTGAAATAATTACTATTGGTGATTCATTGAAATTCCAGATTTCTTCAAATTTAGCATTTTTCCTGTTTCCAAGATTTTCAAAGAAAAGAATAAATGGCTTATTATCTATACAGAAGAACGCATCTGGTTTAATCGTATTTTCCAATAGCCTTTCCACACGATTTGAGAACAATCTTTCACGTTGCTCATTAGCAATGAAAAGACCATTTTCTTTCGAAAGGTTAAGTCTATTAAATATTTGATTTAAATTTTTCAATTATGTCCTTCTTTCTTTTTTACTCAACTATTTTGTATTTTAAGCAAATGTATTTACTTTTTCATACGATTTTCAACTATTTTGTTTTTGTTCTTGTGAAATGGGAAGATTTTACTCTTTTGGTTTTTTAGCATTGAATTAATGAGGTGGCAGAAAAACCAGTTGTGTAAATTGTACGGCTGGTTTTCAAGCTTGTGTACAACAGCTAAATAAATACTTCCCTAATTTATTTTCCTAAACATTGTAAGGTTTTAATGGTTTATTCGACCAATAGTTATAAAACTTTCAAAACGGATTTACTATGCAAACAAAGCAACAACGAATAAAAAATGCCCTTTGGGGGCTCTTCATTGGCGATGCCCTGGCCATGCCTGCCCACTGGTATTATAATGTAAAAAACATTCCCTTAACTTTCGGTGGCGATGTTGAAAGATTTGAGGCACCGAAACACCCACACGTAGAAGCTTTTATGGTGGGTGGCAGCTACAAACCCGATGTGGAAAACGCCAAAAAGCTTGGCAGGAAATACGACATCCTGCATGAAAATGCAAAATTTTATGATACTTCTTACAACGATTTTTCTGCCTCAGGATTTGAGAGAGATGAAAAAGGGATGATCGCTGAGAAGGACAGGTATCATTATCATCATGGTTTGAATGCCGGCGAAAACACATTGAACGCGCATTTAGTAAGGGTTTTAATGCGCCAGGTTATCAAGTCGGGAAAGTATGATCAGCAAGAATTTCTGGATGATTTCATCGACTTCTTAACCAGCCCTGGTCAGAACAAAGATCCCTATACCGAAGGATACATTCGTGCCTGGTTCGAGAATTATTCAAAAGGAATTCCTGCTTATGCCTGTGCCGCCAACCAGCGCGAAAATGCGGGCATCAATGGCCTGGGCGGGCTCATCAGGCCCATGGTGCTTTCTTTGCTATCAGACGATGGTTACAAATCTTCCGGGCTTGCCCTCGAACATCAAAATCTAACCCATCGATCGGAGAACATTGCATCTTCGCTTTCGGTTTTAATTCCGATACTTTCTCAACTTCTTAAAGGAAACAATCCTGAGGAAACCTTTAAATATTTGACGGGCAACATACATCTGCCAAAATTTACAGGCCTGGAACTATTTCGCGAATATGAAAAATATGGCGGCATGTCGAAAGTACCCAAAGATGTGATGTTTGATTTACACACTGCCTACCAGGAAGAAAAATGGGACATTGAGAAATTTTCGGAAGAGAACAGTGAAGCGAAAGTACAACGCAAATTATTATCTATAGCCTGCTACCTCGAACACGGAACTCCCCTCCTACTCTATATTGCATGGAAAAACAAATTTGATTTCAAAACTTCATTATTGAAAAATGTAAACGCCGGTGGTGATAATGTGCATCGGGGTATGGCGCTTGGGTTAGTTGTGGGAGCCATATCAAATGAACTACCCCACGACCTTATGAATAGTCTGGCAGACAGGAATCAACTTGAACAAGAGATTAATGCTTTTGCAGAGATTGCGGTTGGGGGTAAAGCCGTATAAAACTTAAAAGAATCCGTTATTAAATAACCTGATGTTATTGAGGTTCTATTATATCTTTTCATCCATGAAACATAGATTCCTCTAGGCCGGTTGGCGGATACCAATGACATGTTTGTGTAAAAGGCTGAAAAACTTACTATTAAACAGACCCCCGCCTTGCCGCTGGTGTATGCAATGGTGCCGGCGAGGCAGGTCTCAATCCCCGAAGGATCGGGGCAGGCTGCTTCGCTCCTTCGAGGTGACAGGGCTTTGGTGGGTTTGTTGGGTGGATGAAAGTGGGCGCAAAGCGCCCACTTTCATCCACCCCATGCAAAGCCTTAGCCCTGTCATTTCGATGCCGCACGTGCGGCAAGAAATCTATTTACAGTGATAGCCATTATTAACATCCACAAAAATGGTAGTAGAACCTTTTTTATTAAATACTCCTCTATTCATCCACTTTTATCCCGAGTTCGGCAACCTGAATTATTTCAAATGATTCCTGATTGTACAAATAAGCCACAATATTGCAATTTCCGACTACCCAGCTGTCATCAATTTTATATATGTATTGTTTTTTGTAAACCTGCCCGGTAATCATCTCCCCGGTTTCAGAAATTTGTTTACCATAGCTTGTGTTAATAGCACCCCGTAATATACTCATGTGTTCGTAGTCGAGCCAGTCAGGTTTGGGACCAACATCCTCATTGTTGTTTTTTTGAGGAGAAATGAAATGGTCTTCGGTAATAAAAACACACACAAAATATTTACCTGTCAAATCACTTAGTGCTTCAGCATCAATATCAATTGCAATAAAATTACTTGAAGGATAAAAGGTATTTTTTAATTTAAGGCTGGCGACAGGTTCTTTAGCCAATTGTTCATCAATGGCATTTCCCCAATTACCTGTAGTTATTATTCTACTCCCATTATATTCAACCCTGTTGATCATTGCAGTCGGGTTACCCCAAACATCGAAATCTTCAAAGAATTGTTCACCAGAGGGAGTAGAAAAATTGGCAGTGTATAATCCCACATCATCGGCTATTGCATAAGTTCCGGCATGAATAGCAATTATTACCAATTTGTGATCAAGTTCTTCGGCCCGGTTGTGGGCAAAAATTCCCCATTCCGGGCAATTTACACATAAGTGGCCAGTGAAGTCTTCGAGCAATACCTGGGTATGAGCGACTGAAGTGGAATCTGTGAAATATAGTGTATCATCAGGATTTTCCGGGAAATGCTGATCGGCGATCAATGATAATGGTTCATCAACTTTATCGCAGGCCATCCAGACCGCACCAAACATTAATGATAATAAAATCAGATTAATTATTCTTTTCATAGTAATATCATATTATCCGGTTAGAATGAACTTGTGATTGTTAAGGTTAAGCCTGTTGAGGCGGGCACATAACGGCAAACACCGCCAACGCAGAGTAAGCCTTCGCGTTGCCGTCCATATCGTAAGGATATTCTGTTTGATTTTTGGTTATACCCGAATGAAACATTATAGTAATGTATTTGATCATCGCCATCGGGGTTTCCATAATTAAATTCGTCCTGAACCGAGAAAAACCAAGTGGGCGAAACATTGTATTCGAGCAACAAAGCAGCCCAATCACCTTTGTCTTCTTTTGTCCACAAACCCTGTATCTCCATTCTTAAGGAATTGCGTCTGTCGAATTTGTAGGTCAGATCAACTACTCCTATGTTCGCATACACTATATGATGTTCATCAAAAATATCTTCTTCTACTACATTTTTATTATAGGTCTGGTTATAATAAGCAATTTTTGCTTTTACTTTTGCGCTGAATTTTTTCTCAATCAACAGATTAATATCCTGATAAAATAAAATGTCGCCAATGGAAAAGAAATTGGTTTCATAGCCGTCAGACCCTGTCATTGTTCCTGTGATGGGAGAAGTAATGGTATCCTTTTGAATCGATTGTGCTGATGAATAATTAAGAGTAATTGTTGTGCCGTATTTTCCTCCCAAGGATGATTTTTTTGGGATTGTATAAATAATTTGTCCCTGGAAACCAAATTCGCCATTGGGTTTGGTGGCATAAGGATACACAGTTGCCAGGCTGTAAGGATGTTCTTTACTAATTGCAGGCAGGTAGTTGATGTCGAGCATCGATGGGTTGCCAGACTCAGAAAGCTTCGATTTAAAACCCATATTGTCGATCCACTTGGTTGACAGGAATATTCCCAATCCTTTTTGTGAATAGCTCAAGGTTGAATAAATAGCTTGTCCTTTTTTATAGATGTAATTATTGCTCTCATTCGGATCGTTACCCTTTTCGGCATATTCAACATAAAAGTTGAAGCCGCCGTTAGCGATGTTTGCACGGGCAGCCCACGAACCTACATTATTTGGATAAACAAGCTGGTAAGTTTTTTGGTTAATCATCTCAATAGGTTCACCGGAAATAGAATCCAATACTGAATAAGATGAATCAACAGTATAGGTTGGGCTATTTTGTGTTTTTTCGTATTTGCTTACAAAACTTCCACCAATACTAATCTTGGTTTTTGATTCAGCCAGACTTTCAAACATATCATTCATGTAGAAATCGCCATCAATACCACGAACAATTCCTCGATTTCCGGCCTCATAAGGCTCCCAGAAATAGCGCTGGGTTCCCACAAGCCCTTTAAGCATAACTCCTTTAACCGGCGAAAAACGGGCGTTGAAACCATAAAAGTTGTTGTCATATCCAAGGGTCCACTCTTCCCAGCCCCTCAAAATCAATCCACTTCCAAATTGTTCGTAAAAATGTCCGGCGGTCATTTCGAGGGTTCCTACTTTATATTTCGCAAACCAGTAAGGGATTCCAACACCTTCGAACCTGTCGTCGAAACCAAGCATGGGATTGAGGTAGCTCTCAAAGCGTAAACCCGCCGAAAAGTCCCCGTTTGTATAATTTACATTTCCAAAGGCATTCATTCCAAACTTCCTAAAATTAAGGGTTGAATCGGTGATTCCAAGTTTATCATCTTCGCTGTAGTATTGTGCATCCATTTGTACGTTTCCATTCACCCTCCCTCCCTCAAGAAAATTCTGAGACCAGGAAGCTATGGAAATCATAAGGAACAATACTGTTAGCGATCTAAGTAATATTGTCTTCAAAACTTAAGTATTTTTGGTTGGATATGAAATTAATCGAGCTTTTCGCCTGCAATAATTTTTTCTACAATTTCGATATATTCTGCCTCATCTCCTTCAAGGTAGCCAACGTGCTGCCAAACGACCTCCCCATTTCCATTAACAATAAAAGTATGGGGCGGGATATTTACGTTCATGGCGCGTTTGAGGTCTCCATTGGGGTCGAGCAACACATCAAATTCCCATCCCTTTCCATTTACAGTTGGCAAAACACGCTTGCTTGAGCGGGCATTGTCGATGGAAACTGCATAAAGTTTTACTCCGGTTTCTTCCACCCATTCTTCATAAACTTCGTTGATGGCATCATGCTCTTTCATGCAGGGCTTACACCATGTAGCCCAAAAAGTAACGATGATTGGCTTACCGTCATTACCGATGTCTTTAGTGTTAAAAGGTTCGCCACTAACATTTTTAACATCAACGGCGGGCAGTGTAAACAGCACTTTACTTCCTTCCTGGCTAATGGCTGCAACTGAGAAAAGTAAGAATAGTGAAACAAGCAAAAAGTTTTTCATAGATAAGTAATTAAATATTTTAATAAATTAAGGCTTCAAAATTAATTTTTTAGTACGATAAGTTAGTTACAAAATGTATGTTTCCAGTAATTTAGATTCAATCGAAGGAATCAATTCAATTTCGTTCACCACATTAGGAATAAGCATACATTCACCCATTTTTAAATTAACAGTTCCATCAGGGTATTTAACTTTCATTTCCCCTTCAACACAGGTAAAAATAACAAAGGATTCCAATTCGTGATATTGCTTCATCATTGGTTTATCGAAGCTCAACACGTATGTTGTGAAAAATTTTTCGCTTACAGCTTCAACAGTTTGATTTTTAACTTTTGGATACTTGGTTTTGTAATCAGTATAGACATTATAATCTATCGCTTCGAGCGCTTCCTCAATGTGCAATTCCCTTGATTTGCCCTGAGCATCTTTCCTGTCCCAGTCGTAAATCCTGTAAGTAGTATCGGAGGTTTGCTGAATTTCGGCAAGCAATATTCCAGGGCCTAAAGCGTGAACACGACCCGACGGCATGTAAAAAATATTTCCTTTTTCAACTTTCTCAAAATTCAAAATTTCTTTTAGTGAGTTATTTTTAAGATGGTCAAGGTAAACATTTTGATTCACTTTCTTATTGAAACCGCTGATGAGTTCGGAGCTATCATCGGCACTCATAATGTACCACATTTCAGTTTTTCCATTCCCCAAACCTCTCTTTTGGGCAAGTTCATCATCGGGGTGTACCTGGATTGAAAGCCAGTCGGCGGCATCAATAAATTTTACAAGTATTGGAAATTCATTATGATACTTTTCATAAACCTTCTCCCCGACAAGGTCGTCCATATAAATTTCGACAAGCTCATTCAATTCATTGCCTGCAAGAAATCCATTGGCAACCACTGTTTCGTTTTTCTTAACCCCGGAAAGCACCCATGCTTCGCCGCAATTTGGGAGTTCCCCAAATTCCATCCCAAGTACGTCCTTGATTTTTTGGCCACCCCAAATTTTATCTCTGAATCCGGGATTAAATTTTAATGGATACAATTTATTCATTTTTTATATAGTTTTAATTTTGATCTTGAATACAATAATAATAAATTGATTTTATGAATGTTTCAAACGACACCTTAAATAAATTAATTGCATTTCGCAAATATTTGCATAAGCATCCTGAACTTTCAAAAAAAGAACACGAAACGGCAAAGAAAATAAAAGAATTCCTTTCGACCAACCCTCCTGATAAAATAATTGAAGGTTTGGGAAAAACAGGTCTTGCTGCGATCTACTACGGAAAAAAATCAGGAAAAACAATTTTGATCAGGGGCGACATAGATGCTTTGCCCATTGCCGAAACAAACAGTTTTGAACATGCTTCGGTAAATCAAAACGTTTCGCACAAATGTGGTCACGATGGGCATACAACCATCCTGGCAGGTCTTTCGGTTATTTTAAATGAAAAGCCGATCGAATCAGGAAGGGTTGTATTATTGTTTCAACCTGCCGAGGAAACCGGCGAAGGCGCTGCCCAGGTTCTTTCCGACCCAAAGTTTAATGCATTAAACCCGGATTATGCTTTTGCATTACATAATCTTCCAGGTTTTGACTTAAATAAAGTTGTGATTAAGGAAAAGCATTTTGCCGCCGCATCGAAAGGTATGATTATCAGGCTTACAGGCAAAACCTCCCATGCCGCAAACCCTGAACATGGCATAAGCCCTGCATTAGCCGTTGCCGAAATCATCCAGAAATTTCACGCTCTATCGGCAACAAAAGAAATATTTAAAGATTTTAAATTGATTACACTCATCCATACCCGAATTGGAGAAGTAGCCTTTGGAACCACCCCTGGATATGCCGTGGTTATGGCAACCTTACGCAGTTACCGAAACGATGATATGGAATTGTTAACCCAGGAGGCAATATCAATAATTGAGGAAATATCAGATAAATATGCCTTATCAGAAAAGATTGAATTCCGGGAAGAATTTCCGGCAACAGTTAATAATGAATTTTGTGTAAAAACCATCAGGGAAGTCTGCGCTGAAAATGACCTTTCGATAATTGAGACTCTTGAACCCTTTCGTTGGTCTGAAGATTTTGGTCATTTCACCGCAAAATACCCTGGGGCAATGTTTGGGATTGGAGCAGGAAAAAAACACCCGGCTTTACATAATCCTGAATATGATTTCCCGGATCAGATTATCAATACTGGTATTATAATTTTTGAAGGTATTATTCGGAAATTATTGAGTTCAGTCTAAAAACTCGAAAACTTCTATTTTTTAGTCCTTTTTACCCCAATCCGTCAGCTGACGGAAGAAGTACTAAAAATCAGAAGTTTGGACAAGTCCCCTTTAGGGGATTTAGGGGTCTAACGGCTTTTAATAATAAACTCATTATTAGCTTGAGAAATACTCGAATTTTCAGGATAGAGGTCAATTACAAAAACAGTTAGACTTTGCCAAAAATCTTTCTGAAAACTGATTTCTTATCGGAATCGTCATCATCCGAATAGTAGCCGTAACCGTAGCCGTATCCATAACCGTATCCATAACCGTAACCATAGCCGTAACCATAGCCGTAACCATAGCCATAAGATCCTTTGCCAAGTTTTACATCATTTAAAAGAAGGTAAATATTTCCCATTTCCCGGTTTTCGATGTCTTTAATAATCGACTCAAAAACTTTTTTATTCGTATAGTTTTGACGCACCAGGAACAGGTTGGCATCAGTATATTTCATAAGTAAAAATGCATCTGTTACCAAACCCACCGGAGGGGTATCAATTATTATGTAATCATAGTCCTTTTTTACCAGTGCCATTAACTCATCATTTTTCGCGGCTGAAATAAGCTCTGCAGGATTTGGAGGAACGGGTCCCGCCATTATAATATCAAGATTCTTCACAGGTGAGGTTTGAATGATATCCTCGTAACGGCTTTTATTGATCAAATAGGAGCTAATACCCTCGGTATTGGTTAAACCAAAATCCTGGTAAATTTTGGGTTTACGCATATCGTAACCCATTAACAGGGTCTTTTTGTCGTACATCGCAAAAATGGATGCCAGGTTAATAGAAACAAAAGTTTTACCTGCTCCAACCATATCGGCAGTTACCAAAATTGTTTGTTGCTCTTTACCTTTGGTTAAGTATTGCAAATTGGTTCTTACAGATCTGAAAGATTCTGCAATGGAAGATTTTGGTGATTCAGAAACAACAATTGCTGTTTCTTTATTACTGTGGATAATGTGGCCAATAATCGGAAGGTTGGTAAGTTTTTCGAGGTCTTTTCGTTCGATGATTTTATCGTTAAAATAATCCTTCCCAAGTATATATGCTACCGGGAGCACCAAACCAAGTACGAGAGCAATCATGTAATTCAAACTTTTCTTTGGATAAACCTGTGAGCCCCCACGGGCAATATCTATAATTTCATTATCAGGTAAATTTGATGCTTTTGCAATTTGCGCTTCCGACCTCTTTTGTAAAAGGTAAGTATAAAGTGCATCGTTGAGTTTGAATTTTCGTTCGATACCAAAAAGTTGCCTTTGGGTGGCAGGTAATTTATTGACTTCCTTTTCCAATTCTGCAATACGCTCATCAATCGACTGAATTGAAATTTGTGAAGTAGTAATGATGCTTTGCACATTCCCAAGAATTGTTGACTTTGTATTGCTGATTTTTTGATCGATGGCAGCTACGGCGGGATTCTTTTCGGAAGATCCAAATAAAATATCCGCACGCTTGGCATATAAATCACTCAAGCCGCTAATTAATTGGGTAAGCAAAGCGTCCTCTATTCCCATAGCGGTGGGTATTATAACATCATCAATATTATCCTTATTTCTTGTCAAATAATCTTGAAGGTTTTTATAGTAACGTGCTTTTAATGCAAGTTGAGCCTTTTCTTCATCGTACTGCTTCATGGTTTCAAAAACCTGGGTTGCTTTGTAATCAAGGCTCATTACTTCGTTGCTCACCCTAAAATTCTGTAACTTATTTTCAGTGCGGGTTAACGAGTCGGTAATGTCAATTAATTCCGAATCGATAAACCTGATGGTATTTTCAGCAATCTGATTCTTTTTCTCAATGCCGCGGAGCAAATATTGTTTTGCCAGCTCATTAATGTAATCAGCAAGCTTTTCCTTGTTATCTCCTTTAATCGAGATTTTGATGATGGATGCCTCCCTGTTGATGGGCTCAAGCTGGGTGCTTCTGAATGTTGAAATCAGTCCTTTATAATCATTAAAGCTAAACGACAAATTTTTCGCAAGGTATTCTGCTTTATAGTTTTCGGTAAGATAAACTGTGAACTTAAAAATATCGGTTTCTATTTCCTGTCCAAAATTATATTCTTTGTCAATGATAATAGGATCTTCGACATTCCCGGCATCTTTACGAGTAGGATAATCATACAAAATTGCTTTTTCGGCCTGAACTGCCAGCCTGAATTTCGCGTTACCCAGGATAAACAAATTGAATTTAATATTTCTTGCCTGGGCAGCGGTAACATCCATTTCAACCCTGAAAGGTGAAGACTTGTACAATTCGCGGGTAATAAAATTATCCTCCTCAAAATAGGAAATCTCAAAATTCAGTGATTCTATGGTTCGTTCGGCAAGGGCGTAAGAATTGATGATCCCCATCTCGTTCTCAAGATTTTGCTGGTTATTCATTATGCCAATGCCAATTAGATTTTGGCTCGACCTATCGTCTTTAATTAAAACCGTGGTCTTAACTTCATATACAGGCTTAGTATATTTATTAAACAAAAAAGCAATAACAAGAGAAACAAATATTGTTAATGCAAAGAAATACCAAAATCTAAAAAATTTGAAGAACAGGGCCTTAATATCGATGGATTCTTCCTGACCAAATTGCTGCTGATTGTTGTTAAAATTTGTATCCACTTTTAGTATTAATTAGTTTTAAAGAAATTGATCAAAAGTAAAGTGGTTGATATAGTTGAAAAAATGAGCGCATAAGGGAACTGTGCAAAGGCAAAATTCTTACCCTTTACAGGTGGGGCATAAAGAATATCGTTGGGTTGAATGTAATAATACTCTGATTCCAGAATACTCACATCATTTAAGTCAAGCCTTTTGGTTTTTGACCCGTGGGAGGTTTTTCTTATCAGTATCACCTGGTCTCTTCTGGCAAAACTTGTCATGTCGCCGGCCATAGCCACAGCTTCAAAAATGTTAATTTTGTTTTGGTAAATATTTATTTGTCCCGACCTGGAAAACTCACCCAAAGCAGTAATATTAAACAAAGCCAGCCTAAGCACTACCGTCGACTCTTTGATGTAATCCTTAACAATACTTGAGATCAGGTCTTTAGCCTCTTCCACCGTTAAATCCCTAACGTAAACCTTACCCACAAACGGAAAGTCGATGTATCCGTCCTTGGAAATGAGATAACTGTTAAGATAAATACCGGCATCACTGTAATAGTTACTACTTGATCCGCTTTTATCATCGGCAAAAATATTTTCGCTTGTGGCAAGTACACTATTAACTTTTATATAAAGGTTATCACCCGGCTGAAGATGGTAATCAATCAACTCACTAGAAAAATGTGTCCTGATGGTATCATTTTTTTCTACCTCTTGCTGGAGGTATTCAATACGTTTTATGGATATGCAAGATGAAAATAATGTTGATGCAACAAGAATTAGCAACCCAAATTTAATAAGCTTTCCAAAAAAATTTTCCATTTACTTTAAAAAATATTACTACTTGTATTTAATGGTGGGCAAAAATACTTTTATTTATCAAATTGACTATGTTTTTTAGAACCTTTTCGTTTTTCAATACCATGAACCCCGACTGTTGAGTATTATAATTAATTTAGCTGGATATCTGCATACTTTCCGAAAAAAAAATAGCTCATGGAGATATCCTGATAATTGCACGCCCTATTGGAGGATTCCGCATGATTGACGGGAATGAAGCTGATGGATGATTACCAGTTTAAATTCGATAATCTGCAAAACATGTTGTCGAATGTTTAATTTTCAAATCATTCATTAAATGTTTTACTTTTGCCCCGAAAAAAAGGAGTAATAGTATGTCGAAAAACCTTGTAATTGTTGAGTCACCGGCCAAAGCAAAAACTATCGAGAAAATTCTTGGGAAAGATTTTATAGTAAAATCGAGTTTTGGGCACGTAAGAGATTTGTCAAAAAAGCAACTTGGCGTTGATATTGAAAATGGTTTTAAACCAAATTATGTTGTTTCCGATGACAAGAAAAAGGTCATCAACGAACTGAAAAAACTTGCCAAAAAAGCTGAAATGATTTGGCTGGCCACTGACGAGGATCGTGAGGGGGAAGCTATATCATGGCACTTGTACGAAACCCTTGAACTTACCAATGAACAAACCAAACGCATTGTATTTCATGAAATCACAAAGTCGGCAATAACCAACGCGGTGCAACACCCAAGGTCGATCGACTTAAATCTTGTTGATGCCCAACAAGCTCGCAGGGTACTTGATCGATTGGTTGGTTTTGAACTCTCACCTGTTTTGTGGAGAAAAGTTAAACCATCACTTTCGGCAGGCAGAGTGCAATCCGTCGCAGTACGCCTCATCGTTGAACGTGAAGAAGAAATTAAAAACTTTAAAATAACTTCCTTTTACAGGATTACTGCTGAATTTAAAATTGAAAAAGCAGGAAAAGCAACAATCCTCAAAGCTGAATTTCCATCCAGGTTTAAAACCAAAAAAGATTCCACCGACTTTCTATCAAAATGTATTGGAGCCGATTTTACAGTTTCAGCCGTAGAAAAGAAACCTGCTGAAAAGTCACCCTCACCACCTTTCACCACCTCAACATTGCAACAGGAGGCAAGCAGGAAACTTGGCTTCAGCGTTGCAAAGACCATGTCGGTTGCGCAGCAGCTATACGAATCGGGGATGATAACTTACATGAGAACCGACTCTGTAAATCTGTCGGGTCTTGCTATGAACATGGCCAAAAGCCAGATTTTTGAACTCTTTGGCGAAGAGTATTACAAAGCCAGAAATTACAAAACCAAATCGAAAGGCGCACAGGAAGCGCATGAAGCCATCAGGCCAACATATTTAAGCACCGAATCGATAAATGGTACAAGTGACCAGCAAAAACTCTACAGTTTAATTTGGAAACGAACCATTGCCTCGCAAATGAGCAATGCAAAACTCGAAAGAACCCTTGTTAACATTAACATTTCTTCGACCAAAGAAAAATTTACAGCAAAGGGTGAAGTATTGCTATTTGATGGTTTCCTGAAAGTGTATCTTGAATCGACCGATGATGAAGATAATGAAGAAGCTGCCGGCGTATTACCACCATTAAAGGTTGGCCAGCTATTGCCCCTTAAACAAGTAGATGCAACCGAAAGATTTACCCAGGCTCCTGCAAGGTTCACCGAAGCAAGCCTCGTTAAAAAACTGGAAGAACTGGGCATTGGCCGCCCGTCAACTTATGCCCCGATTATATCTACCATACAAAAACGAGAATATGTTGCCAAAGGTGAAAAAGAAGGTGAGATAAGAAAATATGAACTTATAACGCTTTCCGATATGAAAATATCAGAACAATGGCAAACCGAAAAAACAGGTGGAAATAAAGGTAAGCTTGTTCCAACCGACATTGGAAACGTTGTAAATAAATTCCTGATGCAGCATTTCATAGGAATTATGGACTATAACTTTACAGCCACAGTAGAAAAACAATTTGATGAAATTGCCTTAGGGCAAAAACAATGGAATAGCATGATAGAGACATTCTATCGTCCATTTCACAAGACCGTGGAAGACACCCTTGAAAACTCAGAAAAATTTAGCGGTGAAGTAACTTTGGGGAAAGAACCCGCCACAGGAAAAAATGTGTTTGCAAAAATCGGCAGGTTTGGCCCAATGATTCAAATTGGTGATACCGAAAGTGAAGAAAAACCACGGTTTGCTTCATTGCGCAAAGGTCAAACCCTTGATACAATTACCCTTGAGGAAGCTATGGAACTGTTTAAGTTCCCGCGTAGCCTGGGTGAATATGAAGATGCAGAAATAACGGTGGCCATTGGCAGATTTGGCCCTTATGTTAAACATAAATCCAAATTCGTTTCGTTGGCAAAAACGGATGATCCAATGACAATTGATGCTGATCGTGCTGTTATTCTTATCGAAGAAAAGCGCAAAAAAGATTTGGAACGAATCATCAGGATTTTTGAGGAAGACGATACTGTTCAAATACTCAAAGGGCGCTGGGGGCCATACATTGCTGTTGGTAAAACAAATTTTAAAATACCAAAAGGAACGGAGCCTGCTAACCTGAGTTTTGAAGAAGTTCAAAAAATCATTAATTCTTCGGAAACAAAAAAACCTGTTGTGCGAAAAGCCACAGCAGCTAAAAAAACTTCGGGAACCAAGGCAAAAAAACCTGCCAGATCAGCGAAGCCAAAAAAATAATACTTCCAAACTTTTTCCAATATGGAGATATCACTATTTTTCGAGCCTGTTGATTGTGATAAATTAGGATTCACCCCGCAAAAGGATCATAACAGGCTTGGCGATCATGTTGTTGCTCTCACCGATTCGAACGATGAAGATGATTTGTCAGGGTTCGATGCAATTATTGTTGGGGTTAACGAAGGCAGGCAGGCGATAAACAATTCCGCTTGCGAAAATGCTCCCAACGAAATACGAAAATATCTTTACAACCTTTACCAGGGAAAGAAAAAACTCAAAATAGGCGACCTTGGTAATATCCGCAAAGGCGACACCACCGATGACACGCATTTTGCACTTAAATCAACCATAGCCCGTTTGCTTGCTTCCAACGTAGTTGCTATCGTCATTGGTGGTGGACAGGAATTAACTTACCCCGTTTACCTGGGTTTTGAAGATTACGGCAGAGTAATAAATTTAATGAGCATTGATGCACGATTTGATTACAATCAAAACCCGGATGCAGAAATCAATTCACAATCCTTTCTTTCAAAAATTGTTTATCGCAAACCCAGTTTTCTTTTCAACTACTCCAACTTAGGATACCAGACTTATTTTGTTGATCAATCGGAAATTAGCTTACTCGAAAATTTATATTTCGATACCCTTCGTTTGGGAGACCTCCGCGAAAACATAGAAGAAACAGAACCTATCATACGAAATGCCGATTTCGTAAGCTTTGATATTTCGGCAGTAAGGCAATCAGAAGCGCCCGGCAATGGCAATGCATCACCCAGCGGACTTTATGGTGAAGAAGCCTGCCAGTTGATAAGATATGCCGGACTTTCGTCAAGGCTATCGTGCATAGGATTTTTTGAAACCAATCCAAACCTTGACCCACAAGGGCATACCTCGCATCTTGTTGCACAAATGATCTGGTATTTTCTTAACGGACTGGCAAACCGAATCCCGGAATACCCCGGAAATAATGAGGATGGATTCATCAAGTACATTGTTAACGCTTCGGGGCACGATAATGATTTAATATTTTATAAAAGCAAAGCTACAGACCGATGGTGGATGGAACTGCCTGTTAGCCTGGAAAAAGAAAAAAACCTTCTAAGACACATCATGGTTTCATGTTCCTATAAAGATTATCTACAAGCATGTAACAACGAAATTCCCGACAGGTGGTGGAAAGCATATCAAAAACTAATGTAATCATTCGTAACTTTGCACCTTGTTATTATTTTCAAATTCATTTATCCAGACGAAATAATTATTAATACCCACAAGGCATGCATGTCCAATGGATTCAGAAGTAGAAACGTCATCCAATTTTATCCGTGCATTCGTGGCCAATAACTATAGAGATGAAAATAGCATCACTCGTTTCAGGGGGGGTAGATAGCTCGTTAACGGTTCACCTGCTAAAGGAGCAAGGTTTCGATCCCCACATTTTTTATATCAAAATAGGGCTTGAAGAAGACCCCGCCTGGGTTAGCTGCCCGGCAGACGAAGATATTGAAATCGTTACCTACATTGCCAAAAAATATGGCTGTAAGCTTGATGTGGTATCATTACAGGAAGAATATTGGGATCGGGTAATCTCCTACACCATCCAATCGGTTAAAAAAGGTCTTACCCCAAACCCCGATATGATGTGTAACAAAATGATCAAATTTGGTTCTTTTGAAGAAAAATATGGAAAAGACTTTGATTTAATCTCCACCGGCCATTATGCTTCAACATTGATGATTGATAATGAAAAATACCTGGCCACAGCCAAAGATTCGTTTAAAGACCAAACTTATTTTTTAGGGCAAATCAGCAAAAGGCAATTATCAAAACTTACTTTCCCACTGGGAAATCTGGTAAAAAGTGAAGTTAGAAAAAAAGCTGATGAAGCAGGATTGCCTTCTGCACATCGCAAGGACAGCCAGGGCATTTGCTTTTTAGGAAAAATAAATTACAACGATTTTATTAAACGATATGTGGGCGAACAACCCGGAGATATTGTAGAACTGGAAACCGGAAATGTAATAGGGAAACATAAAGGCATCTGGTTTCACACCATTGGGCAGCGCAAAGGACTCGGACTTAGCCGGGGGCCATGGTTCGTGGTTGATAAAAACCTTGATGATAATATTGTGTATGTTTCAAATGGCTACGACCCCGACCAGCAGTATAAAAAGCTTGTTAAACTTTTGCATTTCGAATTCATAAATGAAAAAGCTGACAGGGATTACAAATCTGAGCAGCCTGTTAAATTTAAAATCCGCCACCAGCCAGAGTTTTCTGAAGGGGTGCTTGTTATCGAAGATCAATACCACACCATTTATTCAAATAAGCGCCTCCAGGGTGTGGCCCCCGGCCAGTTTGGCGTTGTTTACACTCCTGATGGAAAAATTTGTCTTGGTAGCGGGATCATCGGTTCGTAAGGCTTCTTAGGATTTA